>CABEDA010000453.1_pt1 | contig 14119 bp, 10 predicted proteins | sample 3422771 | NCBI WGS metagenome assembly CABEDA01 (sample SAMEA5534329, study PRJEB31848) | metagenome | biome: tundra; feature: field; material: soil | place: USA | collected 2013-05 | depth 0.15 m
GTCCGCGCTGGCGCTGCCTCCCACGTCCAGAAAATTGGCGGGCAGGCCGCCCGCGTACTTGATGATGTCCATCGTGGCCATCGCCAGTCCCGCTCCATTCACCATGCAGCCCACGCTGCCGTCGAGCTTGATGTAGTTGAGGCTGTATTTCGATGCCTCCACTTCCAGCGGATCTTCCTCGGTAATGTCCCGCAGTTCGCGCAGGTCCGCATGACGGAAGAGCGCGTTATCGTCAAAGGTCAACTTGGCGTCGAGCGCGAACAGCCGCCCGTCCGCACAACTGATGAAGGGATTGATCTCCACCAGCGAAGCGTCCGATTCCAGGAACGCGCGATAAAGACTGGTCAGGAACTGCACAGCGGAATTGATCTGCGCCGGCTTCAGCCCCAGCGCGAACGCGATCTTGCGCGCCTGGAACGCCTCCAGGCCCATGCCCGGATCGATGTACTGCTTCAGAATCTTTTCGGGTGTCTGGGCGGCGACTTGCTCGATCTCCATGCCGCCCGCAGCCGATGCCATGAAGACCGGCTTACCCTCGCCGCGATCGACTAGGATGCCGAGATAAAGTTCCTTCTCGATCGGCAGCGTTTCTTCGACCAGCAGCCGACGCACGATGCGCCCTTCCGGCCCCGTCTGATGCGTCACCAGTTTCATGCCCAGCATCTTGACGGCGAGTTCGCCCGCCTCTTGCACGGACTTGGCGATCTTCACTCCGCCGCCCTTACCGCGTCCGCCGGCGTGGATCTGCGCCTTCACCACAACTCCCGTTGCGCCGGAGCCCAGAATATCTTTCGCCGCCACCTCGGCTTCTTCGCGGGTCGTCGCCATCGTGCCGCGCGGCACAGCGACGCCGTACTTCCTCAGAATTCCTTTTGCCTGATACTCATGAATTTTCATAATGATTCCCGGGTTGCATATTGACTTTGCGTTCTTACTCGATTCCGCCTGGAAGAAACCCGCTTGCGGCCTGAGGTGCAGTCCAGCAAACTTTTGATTCTATAAGACGAACGCACAATCGGCAAAGCAAACAAGACACACCCACACGTGAGGCCGATCACATTGCCGCCGAATTCAGAAATCTGCATCGTTGGCACGCTCACCGGAGTCTGATCGGGATATGAAGCTCGTCTCGGTCAATGTCGGCATGCCGCGCCTGCTCGCCTGGGCCGGCGCCACGTTCAAAACCGGCATTTTCAAACATCCGGTGCAAGACCGAGTCATGTTGCGCACAACCAATCTCGATGGCGACCGCCAAGCCGATCTCTCCGTGCATGGCGGCCCCAACAAGGCCGCCTACGGCTATCCGTCCGAACACTACGCGGCTTGGAGCGCCGAACTCCCCGAGCTTCTCGATCCAGCCCGCGCCTGGGGAGCCTTCGGCGAGAACTTCACCACCGAGGGCCTGCTGGAAACGGAAGTTTCTGTAGGTGACCGCTACCGCGTTGGCTCCGCCGTGGTCAGGGTCACGACGCCGCGGCTCCCTTGCTACAAACTCGCGGCCAAATTCCAAAGAGACGACATGATCGAGCGCTTCGTTCTCAGCGGTCGTTGCGGATTCTACTTCGCTGTCGTCCAAGAAGGAGAAGTCGGCGCCGGCGACGAGTTTGAATTCCTCGGACGCGAAGATCCCGCCCTCACCATCGCCGAAGTAAACAGCCTTTACACCGCCAGATCACCCAACCGCGAATCCCTGCAACGGTCGCTCGCCGTCAAGCTCCTGCCCGAAAGCTGGCGCGATCGCTTTCGCGCCCGCCTGGCGGAGATCGATGGTCAAATTGACGCCCGACGCGACCGCACCACAAATCCGGTTTGAAAGGAATCCCGTCTCTGCTGTAGCTTGGAGCTTGTGATCCTCGACGCTCTCCATCGCATCGCCACCCACCGCCAGTCGCTCTCCCGCGAAGACGCGCGCGCGGTGATGACCGAGGTTCTCGCCGGCCAATGCTCCGACGCGCAAATTGCGGCGCTGCTGGTGGCGCTGCACATGAAGGGCGAAACGGTCGAAGAAATCGTCGGCTTTGCCGAAGCCATCCGCGCCGCCGCGGTTCCACTCGAACTCCACGCCAACTCCGTTCTCGACACGAGCGGCACCGGGCGCGACGCTCTCGTCGATACCTGTGGCACCGGCGGCGATACCAGCGGCACCTTCAATATTTCGACGGCAACGGCCTTTGTAGTCGCCGGTGCCGGCGTGCGCGTAGCCAAACACGGCAATCGCAGCGTGACCTCGAAATGCGGTTCCGCCGACGTGATGGAAGCGTTAGGCGTCAACATCAACCTCCCGGCCGCGCGCATCGTCGCCTGCCTGCAAGAAATAGGAATCGCGTTTCTTTTCGCCCCTGCCATGCACTCGGCGATGAAACACGTGCAGACCGCCCGCCGCGACTTGCGTCTGCGCACGGTTTTCAACCTGCTCGGCCCGCTAACCAATCCCGCGCGCGCCACCTGCCAGGTAGTCGGTGTCTATTCCGCCGACCTAGTCGAAAAACTAGCGGAAGCGCTCAGCATGTTAGGACTGCATCGCGCGCTCGTAGTTCATGGCAGCGACGGTCTGGACGAAATCACCATCACCGGACCCACGCGCGTCGGAGAAGTCCGCGAAGGCCAGGTGCACACGTACGAAGTCACGCCGGAAGAATTCGGATTGCAGAGAGCGACGCTGGAAGAAATCGCCGGCGGAGATGCCGCGCACAATGCCGAGCTGATTCGAGAAGTCCTGTCAGGGAAGAAGTCCGCCCGCCGCGACGTCGTACTGCTCAACGCCGCCGCCGCCCTCGTCGCCGCCGGACGCGCCGATCATCTGCGCGATGCAATTCCGCTGGCCGCCCATGCCATCGATTCCAGCGCCGCGCTAGGAAAGCTAGAGGCGCTGGTCGCATTTTCCACCCAGAACTAGCGCGGTCATCAAACTAAAGATGTCATCAACTATCGATGTCATCCTGAGCGAAGCGAAGGACCTATGTATTTCCCCGCGTCGAGCTCAACTTACTACTTTACTTCGACCCGCTCCATATACTCCGCCACCTGCACATTCCATCCCAATTCTTTTTTCATCCGGTCGCGAAGTTGCGACGAAGCGGCGGGCTCGCCGTGGACAAGGTAGGTCGTACCCGGTTGGTTCTTAAACGTCCGCAGCCACTCCAACATCTCTGGCGGATCGGCGTGATCGCTGAACTGTTCAAGCGCCGCAACCTGCGCACGGATCGGTATGAACTGGCCGAAGATTTTCACCTCGGGCGCTCCGTTCTTGATGGTGGCGCCGCGCGTACCCGGTGCCTGGAAGCCAATAAAGATCACCAGGTTCTTCGGATCGGGCAGCCGCTGCGCTAGGTGATGCAGGATGCGGCCGCCAGTAACCATCCCGCTCGACGAGACAATGATCGAGGGATAGTGACTCTCGTTAATCTTCTTCGACTGCTCGGCGGTCAGTGCAAACGTGAAGCCCAGCCACTCGACGGGCGACCCATATTTCCGGATCAAGTCGGCCGCCTGCGCTGTGTACTCCTCCGAGTGCTTCATGAAAATCTCGACTGCCTTGATCGCCATCGGGCTGTCGCAATACACCGGCAGACGCGGAATCTGTGCCGTCTCCATAAGCTCTTTAAGGATGAAAAGAAATTTCTGCGTCCGCTCCACCGCAAACGCCGGAACGATCACGCTGCCGCCGCGCTCGGCGGTCTCACGAATCAGACGGGCAAGTTCGGGGCGGGGATCGGTCTCGGGATGCTGCCGGTTGCCGTAAGTCGATTCCATGACCAGCACGTCGGCCGTCTCGTTTTCCTGCGGCCCGGAGTGCACCACCTTGCCGGGCGCAATCACGCTGTCGCGCACCCGGCCAATGTCGCCGGTAAAGAGCAGTCGGCGCGTCCGCCCGTTCGTTTGCAGCGTGACTTCCGCCATGCACGAACCCAGAATGTGCGCGGCCCGCACGAAGCGAAACGCCAGCTCGGAGCTCAATTGCGTGGTTTGCCCAACCGCGACCGGCCTGAAAACTCTCAGGCAATCCTGCGCTTCTTTGAGCGTGTACAACGGCAACGCCGGATCGTGCTTCGACACTTTTCGCTTGTTGTAGTACGCCGCGTCTTCTTCCTGCAGGTGTCCAGAGTCCGGCAACACGACCGAGCACAAATCGATCGTCGCCTGCGTGGCGTAGATCGGCCCGTGGAAGCCTTCTTTCACCAGTCGCGGTATCCAGCCACAGTGATCGAGATGCGCATGGGTAAGCACCACCGCGTCAATTTCGCGCGCCGGGACCGGGGTGTCCTGCCAATTGCGCTCGCGCCATTCTTTCTGTCCCTGAAAGAGTCCGCAGTCGATCAGGGCCTGAAACCCCTGCTTGCCACTCGAATCATAAGTAGTGTTGATCAGGTGTTTCGAGCCAGTGACGGTACCGGCAGCGCCGAGAAATTGAATGTAGGGCAAGAGTCGTCCTCCAAAATTGCAGAAGTCAGATTGCAGAAGTAAACCGGCGAAGCCCGATTTTACCTCTGCAATCTGACTTCTGACCTCTGCAATTCCCGCTCACTTCTGCTGCGCGCCGATCGGAAACACATTATTCGTCAGGTCGCTCTCCGGGACACTACCGTCGTTGACCACGATCTCGCTCGCCGTGCCGGGCGATTCAACGCGCGTAGTAGCTGTGCTTTTGGCGCGCACCTCAATCCGTTTCGTGATCTCGCCACCTTCAAACAATATCGTGAACGGGACTTCCGCCCCCGCATCGCCAAGGTTTTCCAGCGTCACGGTAATAAACTGCACCCCTTTGTCCGTCTGCCACGGATGCACCAACTGCACATGGAAATCCGGCAGGCCGCGATCCCGATACACCCAGTCGTCGAAGAACCAGCCCAGATCGCGCTTGGCGGCGGCTTCGATCAACTGCTCCACATACTTAGGATCCTTGTCGTCCTCGGCCCGATACTTACGAATGGCCTGCTTCAACGCATCGTCGCCTACCATGTCGCGTAACATCCACCAAACATAGGCGGCCTTGCTCCGATAGTAAGTCTCATCAAACGTGCCGGCCAGCGGCTGGCCTAAGAACTTCTTGTCGACGACTTTCTGGTCGACATTCTTCTCCAGCGCGGCCGCCACTTCTTTTTCCGAATCGAGAAACGTCGCCCGATGCAGCCCAAGAAAATCGAGCGCCGCCTGGCGTCCGCCCTGTTGTTGCCGATACATCGCCTCGGCAAAGTGCGCCAGGCCTTCGTAAACCCAGGGTCTCGGCGATGGCAAAGCGGAATGAACCAGCTCGTGAACCAGGTTGATCCCCGCCAGCTTCGAATCCTCCGCGGCCAGCGATGCCATCAACAACATACCGCTCTCAAACGGAGCAGAATGCGGATCGGCGAAATCGGCGATGGCAATGGGCGCGGTCGGCTGGCCAAACCATCCACTAACAAACTTCATCGCAGGCTCCAGCGCGTTGGAATACGTTGCCGCTCCTGCCTCGTGGCCGGAAAAACTGAAGAGATTCAAGGGTGGCTTCGACAGGGCGACATATTTCGCCACGACCAGTGTCGGGGTAGCTGTACCAAGTCGCATTTCATCGCAAGAGGCAAGTGCAGACCAATTCCGCCCAAACTCGGCCGAGCCTCCCCCGTGAGCACCGCACAGAACGGTCGGAGGTCCTTCTTCACCTGCGCCCGGAAGGCTAATAAAGGCCTTGAATTCGCTCCCAGCCTCCCGCGCCTTCCACCGATCGGTAACCTCAAACAGACTGTTCCCCTCCGAGAAGTCCGCCGACTCCGTCGTAATCGGATACCACGCCACATATCCCGCGCCTCGCACCGCCGTGAATGATGAGCTGATCTGGTCCCAACTAGAATGTTTCGCGATCCCCTCCGGCACTCCGACCCGAACCAGCCGCGTAGCATCCAGCGGAATCACGCCCTCGTAGCCGATTTCGACTTCCACGGAATCTTTCGGCTTGATCTCGACGGGCAGGGTAACGATGGCCTCGGAAAGCGCGCCGGTGTGGTCGATGTCGGAAGTGTAGGTCTGCGAAACGAATTGCACGGCCTTGCCATCCACTCGAATCGAACGCCAGGAGAGAGACGAAGAAATCTGCAGCGCCACGATCTTCTGCGGATGAGCCGAGTCGTTGCGCAAAGTGATCTTGCCCCGAGCGCCCAGCCTCTGCTGTTCCGGCTCCAGGCGAATTTCCAAATCGTATTTCGCAATGGTGAAAGCTTCGCGCTCCAAGCCCCACGCTGCGGAAGCAAGCCCAAAGACGACAAAGAAGACGCAGAGGAACTTCATGATTCCTTGGATGCGTCCAGCCGTCGCTGCCGCACCACTTCATACAGCACCACGCCCGCCGCCACCGATACATTCAACGATGGAACTTTCCCCAGCATCGGAATCGACACCAGGAAATCGCAGTGTTTGCGTACCAGATCGTGCAGGCCCTTGCCTTCGGCGCCGAGCACGACCGCGCAGTGCATCCTGTAGTCCACCGCGTCGTAAGTCTGCTCGCCGCGCTCGTCCAACCCGACAATCCAAAGATCCTTAGCCTTCAATTCCTCGAGCGCCCGCGATATGTTCGTGACTTTCGCCACCGGAAGGTGCTCGCTGGCTCCCGCCGAAACCTTCGCCACCGCGCCCGTAACCGCGGCCGACCGGCGTTCGGGAATCACCACGCCATCCGCTCCCGCAGCATCCGCCGTACGCAGGATCGCTCCCAGATTGTGCGGATCCTCAATCCCATCGAGCACAACGATCAGCGAGCGCTCGCCCCGCCGCGACGCCACCAGATCATCGAGATCGCTATATTGTTTTGCCGAAGTCGCGGCCACCAGCCCCTGATGTGCGGCGTTGCCGGCAATCTCGTCGAGTTCCATTCGCGACAAAACGCGCACCGGAACGCCGATCTTGCGGCACTCGTCAATCGCCCGCTTCAAGCGAATGTCCTTCCGCTCCTTGGCGACTGCCACCCACTCAAAGTTGCGTCCGCGAGCCTTGAGCGCCTCCGTAACCGTATTGATTCCGTAAAGAATATTCACGCCCAGTAGTGTACAGCGTGCTGTCCCCGCTCGTGGAGAGTCGGGTTAGTGTGGGGACGGGCGCCCTCGCCCGTCCAGCGCGGCACGATTAGCGTCTTCCACAAATTCGCGGTGTAAATTTGAGTTGTTTCCTTGCGTGAAGCGGACAACCAGACCTGGTTGTCATCCTGAGCGAAGCGAAGAACCTATGCAGTTTGGGAGTGTCAAAGAAAGAACGACGCAAGCATTAGCATACAATGCAAGAACCCTCAAAGATCCCAAACTCTACCTGAGGCATTTGTTCGCGGAGTTGCCGCTGGAGTAACGAGGTTTGTACCAAGCGTGAGCGCGGAAGGGCCACTCTGTCAGCCCTGCCCGCCAATCAATTCCCTCGCCGCAATCACCGTGTTGCAGTGGATCGTGATCGTGTCTTCGAGCTTCAGTGCATATCCGCCGGCGAGTGTAACCATCACCGGGATGCCTCCGGCCTTGGCGGTTCGGAACACGAGAGCATCGCGCTCCTTCAAGCCCTCGATCGTCAACGACAATCCGCCCAGCTGATCTTCGCGATAAGGGTCCGCTCCGGCGAGGTAACAAATGAGGTCCGGCTTGAACTTGCTCAATCCCATACTGAGCGCGTCGCCGAGGCACGCCAGATATTCGCCGTCGCCAATCCCATCGGGCAAATTCATGTCAAGCGACGAAGGCGGCTTAAACTCCGGATAGTTGTTTTGCTGGTGAAGCGAGATGGTGAAGACGTCATCGGCCAGAGAGTTGCCCATTCCCGTTCCAGCCATCAATGATGGATTCCACGTGGAGTCGGGCGTCGCCGGCAAAGGCTCGCCGGACTTACGCGTGCCCGCAAAGATCGTGGCCGAGCCATTGCCTTGATGCACGTCGCAGTCGACCGTCATCGCGGTGCGAATCTTGCCGTCGCGCTGCATGCGGCGGATGGCAATCGCCACATCGTGGATCATGCAGAAGCCTTCGCCATGATCCGGGAACGCGTGATGGAAACCTCCACCAAGGCTGATCCCGACACCGTCGTTGAGGGCATGGCTGGCCGCCAAAATGGAGCCGCCCGCATTGAGCCAGAAGGCGCGCACCAACGCCGGCGAGTACGGGACTTCGAGTTCCAACTCTTCGCGGGCGCTGAGCGTGCCCGTCTTCAATTTCTGGACGTATTGCGGAGTGTGCACGAGCAGCACGTCCTGGTCGGTTGCTGGATCGGGAACGACAAAATCGGAAGGCGCCGCAACTCCGGAGGCGAGCAGCTGTTCATGAATGCACTTGTATTTTTCGGCGCGAAAAACATGGGAGCCGATGGGCAGGTAGTAGCCGTCGCTATAGACGAGCTTGAAGGGCAGCATTCAGCACTCACGATTCAGCGCCCAGCGTGACTAGGGCCGAAAACTTCATATCATACGCGATTGCGGGCTGTTTGCAGTGACGGTTCGCACGAGGCGCTCAAGATTCTCGACGCAGCTCGCCGCAAACCCCCCTGTGTTCCGGAGCCTGCCCTGAGCGAAGTCGAAGGGTGCCCCCTGTGGTTAAGAATTCGTTAGCTGTTAAACTTGGCCGGTTGCCTGCCAAAAAGAAATCGCCGCCGCAAGGAAGTGCCGCGCCTGGGTCTCCGCCTGCTTCCCCTCCTAGTCACGGTGAAGGGAAAGGCCGGATTTTCCTGATCGATACGATGTCGTTCATTTTCCGCGCTTATCACGCCATGGCGCGGCAGCGGCCAATGTCCACGAAGACGGGGGTTCCGACAGCGGCGACCTATGTTTTCGTCAACATGCTGCGCAAGCTGCGGGACGATTTTTCGCCCGAGTATCTGGCGGCGGTGTTCGATGTGGGCGCGCCGACCATCCGCAATCAACAGGCGGAAGCGATTACGACCATCCGCAAATTCGACATCAAGACGCAGACCTTCAAAGAATCGCAATATGACGGCTACAAGGCGAACCGCAAAGAGATGCCGGGCGATCTGGTGCAGCAGATTCCCTACATTCGCCGCGCGCTGGAAGGGTATCGCATCCCGATTCTGCAGTTGGAAGGTTACGAGGCCGACGATGTGATCGGAACGCTGGCGCGGAAAGCGGCGGCGGAATCGTATCCCGTCTTTGTCGTGTCGAGCGACAAAGACATGCTGCAATTGGTGAACGACAAGGTGCAGGTACTGAATCCGCCGAAGGACAACCTGATTTGCGATGCGGCGAAGGTAGAAGAACTTCTCGGTGTGCCTCCGTCGAAAGTGGTGGATGTGATGGCGCTGCGCGGCGACGCGGTGGACAACATTCCCGGCGCGCCGGGGATCGGCGACAAGGGGTCGGTGGAATTGATTCAGCGCTTTGGCAGCGTTGAGCAGGCGCTCGAACGTGCTGCTGAAGTCGAAAAGAAGACGTATCGGGAATCGCTCGAAAACAATCGCGACAACATTCTATACAGCAAGCAACTGGTGACGATTGACACCGGCGTGGCGGTCGAGCTGAATGTTGCCGCGATGAAAGTGGGCGAACCGGACGTCGAATCTCTGCGCGTCTTGTTTGCCGAGCTCGAATTCACTTCGTTGTTGAAAGAACTCCTTCCCGTGGTTGAAGTGAAGGAAGGCGACTATCGAGAGATCAAGTCGAAAGCTGAATTCGAAGAGTATTTGAGTGGCTTGGGCGAAAACACGCCGCTCGCGCTGGCAATTCCGACGGAACGCACCGAAAGCGTTGAAGAGGAAGACGAAGAACCTCAACCGGCGCAGTCCGGGTTTCTGGCTCTGCAGCCTGCGGATGCGGGGGATCGGAGTGCCGTCAGTCTGAAGCGCCTTGCTGTTTCGAACGCACCGGGGGTTGGGGCGATGGTCGCGCTAGAAGACAAGGCCCTCGCCGATCGCGCGAAGAGCGCGCTAGAAGACCCTGCTCTGCCGAAGACGGTCCACGATTTCAAGTTGGCGCTGCACCATTTTGGCGAGCAGGAAATCGCGCTGGCCGGAGTGCGGCATGATCCGATGCTCTATTCCTACCTGCTCGATCCGACCTACTCCTCGCATTCGTTGCCGGAGGTGGCGCTGCGCAGATTCAATTTGAAGCTAAGCGGCAACCTGGCAGAAGCGGCGGATGTAACCGGCCGGCTGGCGAGCGCGCTCCGCAAAGAAGTCGACGACCAGGGTCTAACCTCGGTGTACGAGGAGATCGACCGGCCCCTCATGCCCGTGCTGGCGCGCATGGAAGACGCGGGCGTGAAGATTGATCCGGCGGCGCTGGAGCGGATGTCCGTGAAGTTGCAGCGCGAGGCCGCAGCCAAAGCGCGTGACATTTATGAACGTTGCGGCGTGGAGTTCAACATCAATTCGCCGAAGCAACTTGGGGATGTGCTGTTCAATAAGCTCGCTCTCCCCATGCCGGTGAAACATGGGAAGGGGAAAAAGATTTCTACGGCGGTGGATGTGCTGGAAGGACTGGCAGCGGATCACGAAGTTCCACGGCTCGTTCTCGAGTACCGGCAGCTGACGAAGTTGAAGTCGACTTATGTCGATGCATTGCCGGCGCTCATTCGCAGCCAGAGCGGCCGCGTGCATACAACTTTTGGACAGACGGGGACGGCGACGGGCAGGCTGTCTTCGGCGAATCCGAATCTGCAGAATATTCCCATCCGCACGGAACTTGGGCGAGAGATTCGGGCGGCCTTTATCGCCGAACCCGGGCACGTACTGCTGGCCGCCGATTATTCGCAGATCGAACTACGTCTGCTGGCGCACTTCTCGAAAGACAAGCTGCTGGTCGAGGCATTCCAGCGCGGGGATGACATTCACACGCTGACCGCATCGCAGGTGTTTGGCGTGCCGCCGCTGATGGTTACGCCGGACCATCGTCGCCAGGCGAAGGTAGTGAACTTTGGGATTGTCTACGGTTTGTCGGGGTTTGGGCTATCGCAGCAACTGGGGATCACGACCGGCGAGGCAAAGAACTTCATCGATGCCTATTTCGAAAAATATGCCGGCGTTCGCGCCTTTATCGATGCCACACTCGAAAAGGCCCGCCGCGATCAGAAAGTTTCGACGCTGTTTGGGCGCATCCGGCCGATTCCCGACATCAACAGCAAAAACCCCACCCAGCGCGGCTTTGCGGAGCGCACGGCGGTGAATACTCCGCTGCAAGGAACAGCGGCCGACCTGATCAAAGTGGCAATGATCCGGATTGACGAGGAAATCAGAAAGCGCGGGCTGAAGTCGCGGATGACTCTGCAAGTGCACGATGAACTTGTGTTCGAAGTGCCAGAGCACGAAGTGGACGCCATGAAATCGTTGGTGCGGGAACACATGGAGCAAGCGCATTCGCTCGCGGTTCCGCTGCTGGTGGAAATCGGAGTCGGGTTGAACTGGAGAGATCTGGAGTAGATGAGTCAGTCAGTCGCGAACAACGCCGGCAGAATTTTACCGGCTTCGCCACGATAACACTGGTCGAATTCTGAGGCATTCGCCGGCTCTTCCGGACCGACGTAGTAGGTGCGCGCGCGGCCGCGGACATGTGCGACAAAGCTGGCGGCAGGTTCCACCACCCCGGACGTTCCCACCGCGGCGAACACGGTGCAGTGATTCAACGCCGCAAAGATGCGGTCCATCTCGTAGGGCACTTCCCCAAACCAGCAGATGTGCGGACGAATTCTGCCTCCGCATTGGCAGCGCGGAATCTGCGCCGGCGCCTCGTAACCGGAGTCATCGGGGAACGGCGGCCGCCGGCAGGAGTCGCAGCGGCTCTTGAAAAGCTCGCCGTGCATGTGCAGAACGTTGACCGATCCGGCTTGTTCGTGCAGGTTGTCCACGTTCTGCGTGCAGAGGAACAAGCGGTCCGCGAGCCTGCCCTCCAGTTCGGCGAGCGCGAGATGCGCGGGGTTGGGCTTGGCGGCGGCGGCAACGCTCCGGCGCATGGAATAGAATTCCCAGACCAGCGCAGGATCGCGCGCCCACGCATCAGGCGACGCCACTTCTTCGATGCGATAGTTTCGCCACAATCCACCCACCCCGCGAAAGGTGGGGATGCCACTCTCAGCGCTGACGCCGGATCCGGTAAGAATGAAAACCTGGTCTTGTCGTCCGATGTGAACCATGAACTGAGTATTCGCGCTGAGGAAAACTATTCCTTCTTTTCCGTTATACTCTGGAAACAAGTTGTCATGAAGCGCCGCGTTCGTCGTTGACCCAGCCGCGTGACCAGAAAGTGTTTCGCCCTGCGGAGGCAGTCGGATGAGTGCAGCTCCATCGCTGGCGCTGGAAAAGACGCAACGGCGCGCATATCCCCGCCGCCCGGTTCACGTGCCCCTGGATGTAATCGCGCTCCGATCCGGAGTTCCCGAAAATTTGCCCGGCCGTTGTACCGACCTCAGCGAGGCCGGAGTAGGCGCCGTCATCGCCGGAGAGTTGGTTCCAGATCAGCAGGTCGCCGTGGAGTTGCGGCTTCCCAATGTTGGCGTGCCCGTTCGGGCGCGTGCGCTGGTTCGTTATCAATCGCGCCTCCGTTGCGGGCTTGAGTTTACGGGGCTGTCGGCGGAGCAGCGGGCGATGATCCGGTATTGGGTTGATCGTTCCGGTTCAACGCCGGTGCATTTCAGGGATCTAAGAAAAGAAGAGCCAGTTGCAGCTGCAGGGATGGAGACGGAGGCGTCCGAGCCCGCCGCGCTGCCGACTGCCAAACCAACTCGCAGAATTCGCGTCGGGCGGCGCGGATTTTATGTGCTGGTCGCCTGCACGCTGGCGCTCGCTAGTCTGGGATGGTGGCGGTGGCAGAGATCCTGGAGCGAACTGGAAACGACCGAACTGGAAACGCACGCGGCGGTTGCGGAGTCGGGGTTGCAAGGCTCTCCCGAAACCGTCTCTGCGGAAACCATGGCGAAGCGGATTGTGACCAAGGTCGAACCGGCCTATCCGGAGGCTGCGCGCAAGGCAGGGACCGAAGGGCTGGTGGTGTTGGATGCGGTAATTCGGCCGGATGGCAGCGTGAAAAGCTTGCGGCCTGTGTCCGGACCCGATCTGCTGGTGCAGTCGGCGACGGAGGCGGTGCAGTCCTGGAAATTTGAGCCCTACCTAACCAACGGCCAGGCAGTTGAGGTGGAAACCACGATTGCGGTTGAATTCCGGCTGCATTGACGCGGGCGCTGCGCCAGTTTCAGAGCTAGCGTGGACCAGCCTTGCCGCCGGCGATTCAGACCCCAGCAGTTCGCATCCAGGGTTTCCCCTGCGTTCTTTCCCCTGTGTTCCTCGGTGCCCCCTGTGGTTGATCCTTTTCGACTTTCCGTGAAACCGTGCTACTCGAATTTTTCGGCCTGCTGGAAGGGCACGCCGCGCCTGTCTTTTGCTGAGACGGCCGGTTCGCCGTCGAGTTGCCAGTCGATCTTCACCGCAGGATCGTTCCATGCCACAGTGCGCTCGTGCTCGGGCGCATAAAAGTCCGTCGCCTTATAGAGCACATGGGCGGTCTCGGACACGACTCGGAAGCCGTGAGCAAATCCGCGCGGAATCCATAAAATGTGTTTGTTCTCGCCGGAGAGTTTGAACGACTCCCACTTTCCGAAGGTGGGCGAACTGCGGCGGAGGTCAAGCGCGACATCAAGAATTTCGCCGGTGACGGCGCGCACCAGTTTTCCCTGAGGCTGGCGAATCTGGTAGTGCAAGCCGCGGATAACATTCTTCTTTGAATAGGAATGATTGTCCTGTACGAATGGTTCCGAAATTCCGAGGTCCGAAAACGTGCGCTGGTTGTAGCTTTCCAGAAAGAAGCCGCGGTCGTCGCCGAACACGCGCGGTTCGAGGAGCAAAAGGCCGGGGAGGCTGGTGGCGATTTTTTTCATCGGGCGGTCTTCATCATGAGCTTTTCAACGGCTACTAAAGAAAGTCTGATTAAGTGCCTGGGGTCCTCCGTGCACCCCTGTGTACCCCGTGGTTCAAGGTTTTCAATGGTACTTAATCAGAGTTTCTCTAAGTTAGAACACGCGTTCCCGCAGCAATTGCAGCAGATAGGCGCCATATCCATTGTTGCGCATCGGCTGCGCCAGCGCTTCCAGTTGTGCGGCGGTGATGTACCCGGATCGATAAGCGATTTCCTCGGGGCAAGCGACCATCAGGCCCTGGCGTTTCTCCAGCGTCTGAATGAATA
>CABEDA010000457.1_pt1 | contig 14025 bp, 11 predicted proteins | sample 3422771 | NCBI WGS metagenome assembly CABEDA01 (sample SAMEA5534329, study PRJEB31848) | metagenome | biome: tundra; feature: field; material: soil | place: USA | collected 2013-05 | depth 0.15 m
GATCTGGCTGGGCGAGGTGCCGAAACTGATTTCTCTTGTCGGAGGCGCGGTTGCGCTCGGCGGCGTGGTGCTGGTGAATACGCTTGGGAAGAAGGAAGTCGAAAAAGGTACCGAACGTGCGGTGATGAGGGTCACATCATGCGCGACGCGATCCAAGCTAGGGTGAAGATGGAGTTCTCCCATGTTCGCCGGGCGCCTGACCGAAGCCACACTCCGCGCACTGGATTGGCTGGCGGCTCGCACCCTTCCACCGGAGAACATGCCCGCGCACCAGCGCACCGGTCGCCGTGGCGAGGAAGACGCCTACTTTTACCTTCGTCGGCGGGGCTACACCATCATCGCCCGCAACTACCGCTCGCCGCATCATCGCGGTGAACTGGATCTCGTCGGCTGGGAGCGGGACGTCCTGTGTTTTATCGAGGTGAAGACCCGGACCACGCGCGACGTCAAGCCCGCGGAAGCGGCTGTGGATCGAGACAAGCAACGGGAGTTGTCGCTAGTTGCCCGCGACTTCCTGCGCCAGATGCCCCCTTTGTGCCAACGGCGTCCCCAGCCCGCGCGCCTTTCGCGGGATGGGGTGGAGTGGCGGTTCGATGTGCTCGCCGTATACTATGAGCGCGGACCCAGCCGGCCCTCATTCGAGTTGTTTCAAAATGCGTTTCCCGTATCGTACAATCGTAAATTCGGCAATCGTGGGCGTGCGGATTACTACTGAAAGGATTTAGTACGTGCCTGAATTAAGAAAAGACCCCATCGTGGGCCGGTGGGTGATTATTTCCACGGATCGCGCCCGGCGGCCTACCGACTTTGTGCGCGAACCGGTGAAGATCAAGGGCGGATTCTGCCCCTTCTGCTATGGCAATGAAAGCAAGACGCCGCCGGAGATACTGGCCTATCGCCCAAGCGCCAACGGCGGTACGGCTCAGAAAGACAGTCCGGGTTGGACGGTCAGGGTCGTCCCGAACAAGTTCCCGGCGCTCGGCATCGAAGGCAATTTGAACAAGCAGGCCGAGGGCATGTTTGACAAGATGAATGGCATAGGCGCCCACGAAGTCGTCATCGAAACGCCCGACCACAATGCCACCATGGCCTCGCTTCCCTCGAAAAGGATCGAAGACGTTCTGTGGGCCTTTCGTGATCGCATACTCGATCTCAAGAAGGACCGCCGCTTCAAATACATTCTGCTTTTCAAGAACCACGGAGAAGCCGCCGGCGCCTCGCTCGAGCACGCGCACTCGCAGCTGATCGCGCTGCCCATTCTGCCCATTTACGTGGTGGAGGAACTGCAGGGAGCCAAGCAATATTACATTTACAAAGAGCGCTGCGTCTTTTGTGACGGCATCCGGCAGGAAATCGACAACGGCACCCGAGTCGTGGCCGAGAACGAAGATTTTCTGACTCTCGCCCCCTATGCTCCGCGGTTTCCGTTTGAAACCTGGATCCTCCCCAAGCGCCACGAATCTGCCTTCGAGAACTCGTCGTCGCAATTATTTGAAAATCTCGCGAGAGCGCTCAAGCTGCTGCTGATGAAAGCGGACCGCGTGCTCGACAACCCACCGTACAACCTGGTCGTCCACACGTCACCGGTGCAGGAGCCGACCAACGAGTATTACCACTGGCACATTGAATTCATGCCGAAGCTGACCAAGACGGCGGGATTCGAATGGGGAACGGGTTTCTACATCAATCCCACACCGCCCGAAGAGGCGGCGAAGTTTCTGCGCGAGGCGAGCGTGGAAGACGCGGCGCCCAGCGCGGCGGCGGTGCGCTGAGTCTATCCCTGGGTCCGATCCAAAACTTCCGCATGCCACGCCATCTGGATGGCTTCCAGCTTGGCTTCGTTCGACTTCGCGGGATCGTCTCTGAAGCCGGGGAGCGCGATCACATATTTGTGCAGGTCGGTGAAACGGACTGCCAGCGGGTCGAGTTCGGGATGGACCTCAGAGAGCAGAATTCCGATGTCTTCAGAATCGCTCCAGGTGAGTTCTTTTGGCATGAATCAGTGCTCCTGATGGCCGTTCGCCTTAACGTCGTTCGCTCAACCAATCCAGGTTTAGCTGAGAGCTGACAGCCGATGGCTGAAAGCTGGTTCTTAATGCTCTTCCGAAATGTAATTGCGGTTCCACGCCGGGATTTCCACGACCAGTTTGCCCGGTTTCTTGATCACGGTCTGGCATCCGAGGCGCGAGTTTAGCTGAAGATCGGCGGCCAGGTCGAGCTTGTCGGCCTCGTCATCTTCCATCTCCGAGATCAGGTCCGCGCCTTCTTTCACCCAGACGTGGCAGGTCGTGCAGGCGCAGTTTCCGCCGCAAGCGTGATCGAGACGGATGCCGAAGTTCAACGCGACATCGAGCAGCGACTCCTCTTTGCCATGATCTTTGTAAGGCAGCTTGCCGTGTTCGAAAGTCACCGTCTTGCCTTCGGGAAGAAAGGTGACCTCAACCGTATTTTCGCTGGGAACATCCACTGTGGCCGCTCCGCTTCCGTGTGTTTTTTCTTTAGACATGTATGAACCCCTGCACTATTCAAATTCTGCCTTCGCCACCGGATGCCCGGCCTGCGGTCCTTCTTCCAGATCGGTGTCATCCATGGCTTTTCCCTTGAGCGCGGTCGAAACGGCGGTATCCATCATCAGTTCCGCCAGACGCATCGTAGCCTCGTTCAGCGCGTCAATGCCTCCGCGGATTGCGTGATAGTCTTCGCCGTCCTTCACCGCAACCAGAGTCTTCTCCAGCGTCTCGACGTTACGGCGTTCCTCGTTCGTGAGCTCCTGCGATGCCGCGCTTTTCTTTCCTTTCGCGAGCGCGGCCAGGATCGTATCGGCTTCGCGCCGTGCTTCGATGATTTGCCGCTGCCGGAAATCCTCTTCCGCGTAGTCGAACGATTCGAGCAGCATGTTCTCAACCTGCTCGTCGGTGAGGCCGTAGCTGGGCTGGACGTCGATCTGCGCCTCTTTCCCGCTGCGTTGCTCGCGCGCGGAGACGCGCAAAATGCCGTTGGCGTCGATCAGAAACTTCACTTCAATGCGCGGCATCCCGGCGGGCATGGGTGGAACGCCCTTCAGATCGAATCGCGCCAGCGACCGGCAATCCCGCGCCAGTTCGCGCTCGCCTTGCAGCACGTGAATCGCGACGTTGGCCTGGCCATCCACCTGGGTCGTGTAGTACTGCGTTGCCGAAGCCGGTACCGTCGAGTTGCGCAAGATGACTTTATCGGTTACGCCGCCCGCTACTTCAATTCCCAGAGAAAGCGGGGTTACGTCGAGCAGCAGCATTTCCTTCGTGATGTCGGAGCCGCCACCCAGAATGTTCGCCTGCACGGCCGCGCCCAGTGCAACCACTTCGTCGGGATTCAAATCCGTGTGCGGCGCGCGCTTAAACAGATCCTGCACTAACCGCCGCACCTTGGGAATGCGCGTCGAGCCTCCGACCAGTACGGCCTCGTCGATCTGCTCAGGCTTCAGGCCTGCGTCTTTGAGCGCTTGTTTGCAGGGGCCGATGGTGCGGTCAATGATGGGCTGGATCATCTGCTCGAACATCTCGAGTGAAACTTCCCGCTGATACTTCTTCCCACCGGGCAAATCAACGTCGAGTTTCGCCGTGGGCTGCGACGAGAGAGCAATCTTGGCCTCAATCACGGACCTGCGGATGCGAGCCACCGCCTCGCCGTTTCGCCGAGCGTCCTTCCGGAGATCGAGTCCCAAATCGCCGCGAATGTCGTCGAGCGCGATCGCGATCAGCAGATTGTCGATGTCGTCTCCGCCGAGATGCGTGTCGCCGTTGGTCGAAATCACCTCGAATATGCCGTCGTGCAGCTTGAGAATCGAGATATCGAAAGTGCCGCCGCCGAAATCGTAGACCGCAACAATGCCGTTCGTCTTCTTGTCCAGGCCATAAGCAAGCGATGCTGCCGTGGGTTCGTTGACCAGCCGCAGGACATTCAGACCGGCAATTCGTCCGGCATCTTTGGTGGCCTGCCGCTGCGCGTCATTGAAATATGCGGGGACGGTGATGACCGCCTGGCTGACGGGCGCTCCGAAAAACCGCTCGGCATTGCGCTTCAGTTGGCGCAGCACCAGGGCCGAAATCTCTGGCGGGGTGTAGGTTCGCTCGCCAATCTTGATGCGCAAAACCTCGCCCTCGTGAAGATCTTCCGCCAACTGGAAGGGAAACAACTTCAGTTCGTCGTGGATATCCTCGACCCCGCGCCCCATCAGGCGTTTGACCGAGTAAACCGCCCGCTCCGGTGTTTCGATCAGATACCGGCGCGCTGCGTTGCCCACGATGACCTGGTTGTTCTGGTCGAGCGCCACCACCGAGGGCACAAGGTTCAGGCCGTCTTCTCCGGGGATGACGACAGGAGAATCTCCCTGCATGTAGGCCACGAGCGAGTTCGTGGTGCCGAGATCGATACCGACGATGGGGTCAGAAGTCATTTGTAATTTCTGTTTGTAATTTGTGATTTGGATTGCCGACGATGTGTCGCTCTTAAATCGCAAATTACAAATCACAAATTACCAATTACTTCATTCACGTCCCGCACCAGGTTCCGGACATAGTTCCTGCGATTCAAAACATCGAGCATCTGGTCGAGGATCTTTCGCCGGTCGGCTGCGGTTCCGTTGTCCACGGCCTTGTCCCACTTGTTCCACTCGCTTTTGAGTTCGTTGAAGAGCGCATCGTATTTCTCTTCCAGCGAGAGCTTGGCGTTGCCGATTTCCTCAAGCAATGCAGGATCGTCTTCGCCCATCTTCTTCTGGGTTCGCAATTCTTCCAGATGCAGGTTGAGTTCGAAGACTTCCTCCAAAAGATCGGGGGGCACGACCTGCTTCTTCAATTGCCCGGTGGCGCGAGCTTTTTCCGTCGCCTGTTTCGACTGTTCTTCCAATTCGATGCCTTCCAGTCGCAACAGGTATTCGGTGCGCTTGATCGGATCTTTCAGCGTGCGGTATGCGTCGTTGAGCATGGAGCTTTGTTCCAGGCTCCAGGCACGCTCCCGCGGATCAGCCTGCCCGAATCCGTCAGGATGGAGCCGGCGACTCAGCGCATAGAACTCTTTCTCCAATGCCGCCGTGTCAAGGTTGAGCTTGCGCGGAAATCCGAAAAAAGTGAAATAGTCCACTGGTACCGGCGGTTGCACCTTGCCGCATGCACTGCAGAAGTGCACGGCGCGCATGGTGCCGCACGACCAGCAACTTGCGGTTGCCTCGTCGGGCGCTTGGCCGGGCATGATCAGCGAAGATTTGAATTCAGGCATGGTTGTGATTTTGTAATTTGGTAATCGGGTAATTTTGCAATTCAAGAAGCCGCGCGTAATTCAAATTACCAAATTACCAGATTGCAAAATTACAAAACGGCTAGGAGAAAGAACTGCCGCAGCCGCAGGACTTGGTCGAGTTCGGATTCACGAACACGAATCCTTGCTGCATCAGGGTCTCCTGGTAATCAAGAGTCAGTCCGTGCAGATAGATAAAGGATTTCGGGTCAACAAAAACCCGCACGTCTCCGAACTGAAACACACGATCGCGCTCGCGCGGTTGCGTATCGAAGCGAATGTTGTAGGTCAGGCCCGAGCATCCGCCGCCTTGCACGCCCAGGCGAAGCCCGCCCTGCTCCGGCGAAACATTTTCCTTCACCATGGCGGAACGAATCTTCTTGAGGGCGTTGTCGGTCACCTGGATGCCCTTGGCCGGAGCCGTGGGTACGGCGGGTCTCGCGGTTTCGTCTTTGAGTGCTTGGTCCATGATGGATTCTGATTTCCCGTAGAGACGCGGCTTAGCCGCGTTTCCTGTTGCGGCGAGAGACGGGGCAAGCCCCGTCTCTACAGGAACAGATCTACTGTGCCGCCTGCGCTTCCACCGGCTTCTCGGCGCCCTGCTTCTTCTTCCAGTCGCCGATCGCGGCTCGGATCGCATCCTCGGCCAGCACCGAGCAGTGAATTTTCACCGGCGGCAGGGCCAGTTCCTTCACGATCTCGGTGTTCTTGATCTCGAGAGCCTGGTCGACCGTCTTGCCCTTGACCCACTCGGTGGCGAGCGAGGACGACGCAATCGCCGAGCCGCAGCCGAAGGTCTTGAACTTGGCGTCTTCGATGACGTTGGTCTGCGGGTTGACCTTAATCTGCAGCTTCATGACGTCGCCGCACTCGGGCGCGCCGACCAGACCGGTGCCCACATCGGCATCCTTCTTGTCCATGGAGCCAACGTTGCGTGGATGGTTGTAGTGGTCGATCACTTTATCGCTGTAGGACATTCTCGATCTCCTTGAAAACTCTTCTATGACAGCCCCTAAAGGGGCATTTACTTCTAGCCTTTACGGCATCGCTAAAGCGATGCCCTGATACGAACCCCACTTCTTCAGAAGCTTGTTTAGTGCGCTTCTATCCCGCCCACTTCACATTCTTCAAGTCCACACCCTCTTTCGCCATTTCGTAGAGCGGCGACAGTTCGCGCAGACGCAGCACGGTTTCGACCACGCGGTCGCCCACGTAATCGATCTCGGCTTCGGTGTTGAATCGTCCGATGCCGAAGCGGATCGAACTGTGCGCCAGATCGTCGCCGGTGCCGAGAGCTTTCAAAACATAGGAGGGCTCGAGCGTCGCCGAGGTGCATGCCGACCCGCTGGAAACCGCGATATCGTTGATGCCCATCAGCAGGGACTCGCCTTCCACGTAGGCAAAGCTGATATTCAGATTGCCCGGCAGCCGATGTTCCACGGAGCCGTTGATATACACCTCGTCGAGCCGGCTCATGATGCTGTCTTTCAGCCGGTTGCGCAGGCCAGCAATATGGCAGGATTCCTGCGGCATCTCTTCCTGCGCGATGGCGCAAGCCTTGCCCAGGCCGACGATGCCGGGGACGTTGAGCGTGCCGGACCGCATGCCGCGCTCGTGCCCGCCGCCGTCAATCTGCGCCACCAACTGCACGCGCGGATTCTTGCGGCGCACATAGAGCGCGCCCGCGCCTTTCGGCCCGTACAGCTTGTGTCCGGTGATGGACACAATATCAAGGTTCATCTGGTTGACGTCGATCGGAACCTTGCCGATTGCCTGCACCGCGTCGGAATGGAAAATCACGCCGCGCTCACGGCACAGCTTGCCGATTTCCGCGATCGGTTGCAGCACACCAATCTCGTTGTTCGCCGCCATGATCGTGACCAGAATCGTCTTGTCGTCGATCGCGCGCTTCAGGTCGTCAAGATCGATCATCCCGTCCTTCCGCAGCGGCAGATAGGTTATGCGGAAGCCGAGTTTCTCCAAATGCTTGCAGGTGTCGAGCACGGCCTTGTGTTCGGTGGGCGCGGTGATGATGTGGTTGCCCTTCTCGCGGTACATTTCCGCAACACCTTTGATGGCGAGGTTGTCGCTTTCGGTGGCGCCCGAGGTGAAGATGATCTCTTTCGAGGTCGCGCCGATCAGCTTGGCAATTCGTTCGCGCGACAACTCCACCGCTTCTTCCGCGATCCATCCAAACGGGTGATTGCGGCTGGCGGCATTGCCGAACTTCTCCATGAAGTAGGGCAGCATTTCTTCGAGAACCCGCGGATCCATCGGCGTGGTTGCGTGATTGTCCATGTAGATGGGCAGCTTGATCCCAGCGGGGATGGCTTGTGGTCCGGAACTGGTCGGGGTCGCGTGATTGCCGTTCGTGCTCATGATTGCCTTTCTCCTTGAAATGCCTTAACTCACGGGTAAGAATGCCGCCGTTAAGAAATTGTGATCAACTCCACCGGATTCTTGGTCTCCAGTTTCTTGACCTGGAGGACTTCCGGCTCTTCTTTCATCTGCGAAATCATGATGTTTTTCAGTACCTGCTCGATGCTCTCGTTCACTTTGCGCAGCGGCTCGCGAATTGTACAGCGATTGCTCTGGCCGCATTCGCCACGAATGGTCACGCATGAAGTAATGAACAGCGGCCCGTCAATGGCCTTGATCACTTCGAACGCGGAAATCGTTTTCGGATCCCGCGTCAGCGTATAACCGCCGTTCATCCCATGCTGCGACCGGATCAATCCAACCTTCGCCAGCCGTTGCAGGATCTTTGCCAGCGCCTCCTGCGGGATGCCGTAAGCCTCCGCCACGTCCTTGGCGCTGCATGATCCCCGGTCGGCGTGCTCGGCCAGATGCTTCATGGCCATGAGGCCGTAGTCCGCTTTCTTGGTCAATTTCAGCATGGAGTCAAATGCCGACCTATCTAGTCGGATTAAACTCCGACTGTTTCAGTCGCACTTTAATTCTAGCCGCAGAGGCGACTTCGCGCAAGCCCGATCAGGCACAGGTCGGATTTCGCAATTGAACGGTAAGTTTCGGCAGGTAAACTGGTTATGGGATGGGGACAATACCTGTGGGATGTGAGAGTTCGCTTTCGAGCAATCGGCGGAGCGAAATGAGGGGGAATGCACCCCCGCACGGGGAGAACTTAGCCCCGGACGGACGACCCACCTTAGTCCAGCGCTTCAAGCGCTGGTAGAAGCTCAGGGAGTGTAAATGGTAAATGGCTCGGCGTTGGAAAGGCCTCCGCACGGAGCGGGGTTCGACACATCCACATGCGCCTCGCCCGCGGCGGTTATATCTGAGGCTAGAATCTGGGCGGTGAGTTGAGTTGGGCTTACAAAAGCTGTGGTGCGGGGTGAGCCGTTCCACATGACGGTGGAGTTTTTCACAAAGTGCTCACCGAACACTAACAAGGAAAGCGCCGGCGCGCCGGCGGTCGCGACATTCGGCTGGATCGATGTCACGGACGCCGCCGTGGTGATGGTGAGGCGGTTGACGGTGGCGGGTTGCCACGGGTTGTACGGCACGGGCGAGTCGGTGTAGTAGCTATAGAAGGTTTTGCCGAGAACGGCAGGATCTTCCCCTAAACCAACCGCGTTGGCATAGCCGATGGTAGCGAGAAGATTTGGTTCCCTATAGAGAACTTGCATGGCAGGCCAGTAGAGTCCGTCGACGGATTCGCCATAGGCAATGTATTGGCTATTGTCGACCATGGCGATGAAGCGGTGGCGATAGGCGCTCCACACGATCTGGAAGTCTCCATCGGTCTCCCCGGTCACGTTGGGAAAAGTCTCGCTGGCCAGCCCGCCCAATCCGGGTTGATCCCAGTTGCCGTTGTAATACTTCTTGAATAACTTCGAGACGGGGTGCCCCGTCGCTGCGGTGGTGAGAAGCTCTTCGTAGGGGGCCCTGGCCACCGATATAAAGGTGAAGTCGCTACATTCGGCGGTTGCCGTCCAGCAATGATGAGGGAAGAAAATGTAGAAATACTTTTGCTCAGTCGTAGGGTCGGTATAAGGCACGAGCGGATTTTCACCAACGCCGGAGGCGCCCGTTGGATTGTAGGGATGAGGAACGCTCAGAATTAAGCCGAGGTCCTGCCACGTAAGTCCCTCGTCGGTTGACTTGGCCATCCCGGTCCACGACCAGAACGGATTGGCGTTGCGCTCAATGTGATAAACGAGGAGCAGACTTCCCGCGCCGGGCTCGCCTGCGGGCACGCGGTAGACGGGTCCACCTCCGGCGTAGTTGATATCAGCGGGTAAGTTCGCGCTTGCTGGGAAGGCAAACTCGTAGACCGGCGGGTTGGGGTCGCCCAGCGGCTCGCCCAAAGGATGATCGAATGTCCCGTGTGAAACCGTGACCGAGCCCCAGCGCCAAGTGTTTTGGTCGGCGCAGTTTTCGTGGCAGCCTCCATCGCTGCCAAAGAAGAGATAACCCGATCCATCGCGGGCTCGAACCACCCCCATCGGTGTGTCACTCCAGGCAAAGTAGGGCCACTGGCCGGGCGCCGGAATGATGCCCGGCGGCTGAACGTGATAACCCACCTCTTCTCGCTCATGATCAGAGACGATCACCTCGTTGGCAATGACGTGCACGTGGCATTGGCCGGAGTCGGTGTTGCTTTCGCCGGCAGCAGACAGGGGATTCTTGGAAACGGCATCTGACAATCTCGGGGCGCTGCGGAGTGGGTCAAGCCGAGCTGGTATCTGCGCCACAGCCGATTGCACAGCCAACAGAGCGGACACTAGCGCCAAGATCCAAGTGAGACGGTGGTGATTCTCGCCTGAAAAACGGCACGGACCTCCCAGGGTAGTCACAGCAGTCTCCCTTTTACGTATCCTCAAAAACCTTGTGCAGTTGGCGGCAAATGGAGGAAGGCGACTTCAAATACCCTCCTTAATGCGGATTTGTGGACGTCAACCAACACCCCTGTAAAGGGATTTTGGCATGAATGCACGGAGATGGGAACACCGGGTATCCGGGGAAGTTTCTCGCTCACGGGGCAACACATAGCTTTTTTTGGTCGAAACTGGTCGTGGTGCTGGGGACTCCGTTTCATCTACACCGCTCGGCTACAGCGCTCGGCCATAAATTGACCCAACCGTCAACTATTGCAACCAGGCGATTTCGCTCACGAACAGGATCGCCGAGTCCGGCTCGTTTCAGCGCTGCACCCGCCGCTTTAAACCGTTCAGCACCAACCCGCAGATTTCATCGGCGAAGCTTTCTTCGAGCTTGTCGTGCCGGATCAGAAAGCGCATATAGATCGGCCCATAGAGCGAGTCAAGAATAAGGTCGAGATCGCAGCCAGCGGGAAGTTCGCCGCGGTCGATGCCGCGCTGCAGAGTTTGATACGCCTGCTTACGTCTGGGCCACAGGAATCGGTCGCGAAAGGCCTCGATCAGTTCCGGATCCGATTGCCCTCCGGCGAGCAGCGCCGCCACCACCTTGCCCCGCTCGGACCGGAAGATGCGAATCAGGCGGCGCATTTGCAGGCTCATGTCGCGCTCTACGGATCCGGTGTTTGGGAAACGGAGCTCACTGTCGGCGCTGGCGGAGAAGGCGTCGGCGACCAGGGCGGCCTTGGTCGGCCACCAACGGTAGACAGTTGTTTTGCCAACGTTCGCGTCGGCGGCAATGCCTTCAATGCTCAGTTCCGCCAATCCACCATGCTGTTTAAGCAGCTTCAGGGTGCTGCGCAGAATGGACTGACGCGATTCCTCACTGCGCGGCCGCCCGGGCGGGCGCTTCCCATTGGTCCCGTTGCTTCCGTTCCGCGCGCCGGCGTTTCGAGGCTCGACGTGCCGGGTATGGTTTTGAGCCATAGGTAAAGTCTAATATAATATAAATCCGCAACGTACTGTTTCGAATCCTATACCCTAAGGCCGCTGGGCCAGTGGGGTCGCGGCCCGGGGCAGTACCGTTTCGCTAGTATTGGGTTTCAGCGTTACCGGTTTTCGCTAGTCTTGTTTTCGCCAGTCCTATGTGGATCGTCGCATTAGCGCTTCGCCGTCCTTATACGTTTGTGGTGATGGCTCTGCTCATCATCATTCTTACGCCCATCACCATTCTGCGCACCCCGGTCGACATTTTCCCCGAAATCAACATTCCCGTGGTCAGCGTGGTGTGGAGCTACACGGGTATGTCGCCGAGCGAGATGGCCGACCGCATCGTGAGCAACTCCGAGCGCGGATTCACCATCACGGTCAACGACATCGAGCACCAGGAGTCGCAGTCGCTGAACGGCATCGCCGTGATCAAAATCTTCTTCCGGCCCAACGTCAACCTTTCCATGGCGGTGACGCAAGTGACGGCGATGTGCCAGACCATGCTGCGCGGGTTACCCCCGGGCACGACTCCGCCGCTGGTCATCACTTATACGGCATCCACGACGCCGATTGTGCAACTGGGCTTGAGCAGCAAGACGCTTCCGGAACAGCAGTTGTTCGATCTGGGGACGAATTTCCTGCGGACGCAGTTGACCACAGTTCAGGGCGCGGCCACTCCGTGGCCTTTCGGCGGCAAGCCGCGCCAGATCCAGGTGGACCTCGACTCCGCCAAACTCCAGGCCTACGGTTTAACGCCCGTCGATATCGTCAACGCGGTGGCCGCGCAGAACTTGATTCTGCCGGCCGGTACCGCCAAGATCGGGGCCACCGAGTACACGGTGGAGATGAACGGCGATCCGCAGACGATCGCCGAACTGAACGATCTGCCGGTGAAAACTTCGAATTCGTCCACGCTGTACCTGCGCGATGTGGCCCACGTGCGCGACGGATTTGCGCCGCAAACCAACATCGTGCGGCAGGACGGCGCGCGCGGCGTGCTGATGTCAATTTTCAAGTTGGGTGGGTCTTCCACGCTGACGGTCGTCGATGGCATAAAGGCGATGGTAAAAAACGCGGCGAAGTATCTGCCGCCTGAACTCAGCCCTCAACTGAACATCAAGGCTCTGTTCGATCAGTCGGTTTTCGTGCGCGCGTCGATTCAAGGAGTCGTGCGGGAAGGCATCATCGCCGCCTGTCTCACCGCCGTCATGATCCTGATTTTCCTGGGCGATTGGCGTCCGACCTTGATCATCGCGGTCTCGATTCCGCTGTCCATTTTCGTCTCCGTGATTCTGCTGAGCGCCCTCGGCGAGACCATCAACATCATGACCCTGGGAGGACTGGCGCTCGCCGTCGGCATCCTGGTGGACGATGCGACGGTGGAGATCGAAAACATCGAGCGCAATCTGGCCATGGGCAAGGAGATGAAGCAGGCCATCCTGGACGGTGCGTCACAAGTTGCCGTGCCTGCGTTCGTATCGACCCTGAGTATCTGCATTGTGTTTGTGCCGATGTTCTTTCTCACCGGAGTCGCGAAGTTCCTCTTCGTTCCGCTAGCCGAAGCCGTGTCCTTTGCGATGCTGGCGTCGTATCTGCTGTCGCGGACTCTGATTCCGACGATGGTGATGTTTATCATGCGCGGGCATGAGCATCGCGCCGCCGAGCCGAAAAGCTTCTTGGGGAAATCCCAGCGCGGATTCGAGCGCTGGTTCGAAAGGTTCCGCGGCAGCTATCGGCAACTGCTGGAGACCACGCTCGAGCACCGGAAATTATTCTGCCTCGGTTTTGCGGCTTTCTGTTTCTTGTCGCTGGGGCTGGTGTTCTTTCTGGGGCAGGATTTCTTTCCGCAAGTGGATGCCGGCCTGATCCGCCTGCACTTTCGCGCCCGGCCCGGCTTGCGCGTGGAAGAGACGGCGCGCCTGTGCGATGAAGTGGAGCAAGTGCTGCGCAGCGAGATTCCGAAGGAAGAATTGCAGACGGTGCTGGACAACATCGGCGTCCCCTACTCGGGCATCAATCTCTCCTACTCCAGTTCGGGCGTGATTGGGACCAGCGATGCGGAGATTCTGATTGCGCTGAATCTGGAACACCATCATCCGACCGCGCAGTATGTGCGCAGGTTGCGCCGCGAACTCCCCGCGCGCTTTCCGGGCGTGGAGTTCTTCTTCCAGCCTGCCGATATCGTGTCGCAAATTCTTAATTTTGGTTTGCCCGCGCCGGTCGACGTCCAGGTCATGGGTGCCAATATGCGCGCGAACTACGACATCGCGCAGAAGATTGCAAATCGGTTGCGCCAGATTCCCGGGGCCGCCGACGTGCATGTGCAACAGATGATGAGTCTGCCCACTCTCTACCTGGATATGGACCGCACGCGCATCAACCAAGTCGGACTGAATGCCCAGGAAGTCGCCCAGAGCGTGCTGGTCAGCTTGAGTGGAAGCTTCCAAACGGCTCCCAATTTTTGGCTGAATCCAAAGAACGGTGTGACGTATAACATTGCCGTTCAGACGCCGCAGTATCACATAACCTCGTTGCAGGATTTGATGAACACCCCGGTGAACGGCGCCGGCGCCCAGGCCCCGCAGGTGCTCGGCAATCTGGCTCAACTCACGCCGGTGGCGCGTCCTGCCGTGGTCAACCATTACGCCGTGCAGCCGGTCATCGATGTGTACGCCAGCACGCAGGGGCGCGATCTGGGCGGAGTGGCGTCGGACATCATGAAGGCGCTCCGGCCATTCCAGGACCCGCGTTATTTACCGCTCGGAACGCAAATCGTGGTTCGCGGGCAGATCGAGACCATGCGCTCCTCGTTCTTTGGGCTGGGCTTTGGCCTTTTGGGAGCCATTGTGCTCGTCTATTTGCTGATCGTGGTCAACTTTCAGTCGTGGCTCGATCCCTTTATCATCATTACTGCGTTGCCGGG
>CABEDA010000462.1_pt1 | contig 13974 bp, 13 predicted proteins | sample 3422771 | NCBI WGS metagenome assembly CABEDA01 (sample SAMEA5534329, study PRJEB31848) | metagenome | biome: tundra; feature: field; material: soil | place: USA | collected 2013-05 | depth 0.15 m
CCCCTCCTTTTCTTGCTCTGGGCTAATTTCGACAGCCAGTTCTTGAACGGATTGCTCTTGCTGGGCTTGTATCTGTTAGCTGAGAGTGCCGAATTTCTGTTGCATCGTTTCGGCGTAGGCGGAATTTCTCCGCCGGCCCACTCTCTCCCCAAAATTGCCGCGCTTGCCGGCCTTTCAATCATCGCAACCTGCCTGACACCGTACTCGTTCCAGCTTTTCCCGAGCGTGTTCCAGATTGCCTATGGCAGGTTGGAATTTGAATATTTCGAGGAAATGCGCGCCTTCGCCTTCCGGCAGCCGGAACATTTTGTGTTACTGCTGCTGGTGATGACGGCCTTTCTTGTGCTGGGGCGGCAACGCTCACGAGATCTTTTCAAGCTAGGAGTGATGGCAGCGGGTGCCATGCTCGCATTTCGCGTGCAACGGGACGTATGGTGTGTGGCCTTACCGGCGATTGCCGTAATCGGCGACGCGCTGGCGGATTATGTTCCTGAGGCAACACCGCCGAGGGGTAGCCATCGAAAATGGGAAAAATCTCTGGCAGCGATGCTGACTCTCGTAGTGTTTCTGGTGGCCAGCCTTCGCGTCCCCAATAGCGAAACTTTAATGACACAGGTCAGTCGTGTTCTCCCTGTAAAGGCCTGCGACTATATCCGCGCGAATCAACTACCGCCGCCGCTCTACAATGCCTACGCCTGGGGCGGCTTCCTGATCTGGTATTTGCCGGAGTATCCAGTGGCGATCGATGGCCGCGTGAATCTATACGGAAATGAAATCAACAGAAGACATCTTCAAGCAGCTGAAGGAAAACAGCGTCTGGAAACAGATCCAGGTTTCTTGAGTGCCAGGACGATCCTGCTGGAGCGCGGTTCCGGGATGACTGAGGCGCTGACGACGCTGCCTGCCTTGCGCGCGCAATTCCGTGTTGTTTATCAAGACGATATCGCTACGATCCTGGTGCGCCAGTGAGGATGCAAGGTCGAGTCTGCCATCGTATGCAGGTTGCTACTGGCGGCGAACAAAAACGACCGCGACCTGATCCTGATAGATCAAGCGAAAGCGCGAATCAATAGAAAGGATGTTTGCCAGCGGCATTTTCTTGGGTAACAGCACCACTCCAGACTCGTTGAGATATGGGTCCGATGTGTACGATGAGCCCGCCGTACTGTTGTAAGTGAGCGCGTCGAGTTCATCTCCATAGAGATCGTTTCTCCCATCGACCACCACGGGATACTGCGGCATATACCAGATCAGAAAGCCGCCCCAGCCTAAATCGTTGTAGAGAGGGCCAGGAACAGGGTTGCTGCGCAGAAAGTTGACGGCATTGACCGGATATTGTTGGCTAATGGCGCGATCCAGATCTCGGTAATTGAATCCGAGGTTGGCCGCTGCCAGAAATACGAATATCGCAACGGCTGCCACTACTGCGGCTAGGTCCGGAAGCTTCAATACCGGCGTCACCCCGTCTTCTTCGGGGCCCAAATCGGCGATAAACGCCACCGCACAGATGGACACAAACCACGCATCGCGCTGGGTGCGGAAGGCGACGACACTGGCGACGGTCAACAGAGAGAGCTTGAATAAATCCAGTTTTCTTTGCCACCCCAGCGCGAAAAATGCCGCCGCGGTTAACAGGAGCAGCACGTAATGTGTAAAAAACCGGAAGTCTGCGGCGGACAGCTCCTGAATGATGATGTAGGGCACGTGCGAGTTCGAATATGCACGTACGACGCGGTACAGATGATACGTATACGGCCCAATGCAAGTAGCGGCCAGACTGCCTACAAGAATCCCCATGAGTCCGCGGATCGGGAGCGTGGATGCCGGAAGCCAATCGCCGTGAACTCCGGCCCACATCGCCATGCGCTGCAGCAGGTTGATCCCAACAAACAACCCCACCACGGCCAGCCCGTAGAGAAATTGGATGTGAACGTTGGCCCATACAACAAAAAGCAATGGTAACCAATACAACATCTGGATCTGGCCGCTGCGCTGGGCTTCCAAAAGCAAAGTGAGCATGACCGTGAACAGGATCATCGTCACAAACACGGGCCGGGGATTCAGACTAAATACAAAGGCAAAGCTTCCCACCAGGGCAAGAATCCACGCGGTCCAGAATCGTCCGGAAAGCCGGTGCAGCATCCAGAAGAGGACAAAGGTGACCGCCATGGTCAACAGAACGCCGTACAGAGCAAATCCGATGAGCCCGAACCATGCATAGGCTCGCGACATCAGCACCTCATACGCCCAGCTGTACGCAACCCATGGATGAGTCGCGGCAGTGCGCGAGAAAATGCCCGTGTAGGGAACGGTGTGGTGTTCGACGATCCAATCGCCAACTTTGAGGTGCCACCAAATGTCCGGATCGCGAACCGTGGTGTGGCTCCGGAAGGCCAGTGCCGCCATCAGCGTCACCAAAGACGAAAGGGCCAGCAGTTGCAGCGCCCGCAACCGGAGAAGCCCACGCAATTCTTGCATTATGCTCATTGGTCAGGGGCACCCTGCGCTTGTTCCCGTCTTATATCCCCGGGCACCCGGCTTCCAGCCCTGCGGCGTTATCGGCCTCGCCACCGTAGTAATGGCTGGAGGCTAATGGCGTCAGTGTCTTCGTATCAACCCTCTCGCTTCCGGGAACCCATGCAGGAGTCCTGCCAAACGAATGAAGGAAAGGGAACCTCTAACCTATTCATGTTTAATGGCTTACATCATGATAGCTATGCTCGCGTGTTCCTTTCTTGCGCGACTTGACGCAACCTCCGGGACTTATGGCCCACCACCACACACACCTCATGATTCACATCTCGGGTCAAAGCTTTCCGGCGATCGTGACGCCGCAGGGGCCAAACGACCCGTTTCACTAGCTAGTCGCCGCCGCGTTTGCGCCATATACCGCAGTTGTGGCTGACATGGACCTGGGTTGGCAGATGGCTACAGGGCGCTGGATCGTCCAGCACCACAAGATCCCGTTTACGGACGTACTTTCCCATACCGCACGTGGCCGGGAGTGGATTTATCCGGGGCTGTCCCAAATTCTTCTCTATCTCGTGTATTCGGTGGGTGGGTATTCCCTGCTTTCGGTGCTGGGTGCAGCCACCTGCGTAGGCACAATCGCGTTGCAACTTCGCCGCGCTGGCGCGGTCACGGCGTTGCTGGCTCTGCTCGCAGTGCCTTTGGTCGCGGCACGCACAGCGCCGCGTGCGGAAATGTTTACCGAGGTTCTCATTGCCGCATTCCTGAGCGTGTTATGGCACTACCATCGCTCTGGACAAGGGACGCTGTGGCTTCTTCCGTTGCTCATGTGTCTCTGGACCAACCTCCACCCCGGGTTCATTGCAGGTTTGGGGATCTGTGCCACTTATGTTGCATTGGAATTTGGCGACGCTGCGGTTGCGGACCACCGACCAGCCGCTTTCAAAAGACTGCGACATGCTGCTCTATGGTTACTGGCCACTGCCGGAGCCACGCTGCTCAATCCGTGGGGGGCACGAATCTACGTCGCGCTGGCAAGGCAAGCCGGCGTTCTTGATACTCACAGCCACTGGATTCATGAGTGGTCCCCGTTACGCATCACGTCGGCTAGGCTGATGGAAGTTCTCGCCTGGCGGGAGCCCGACAGCGCCCTATGGTGGCTGATCTCGATAGGAATTGTGGCAGCAGTGTTGGCCACGTACATGCGAGCATTTGTTCCGGCGCTGCTTCTTGGGGCTTCTGTTTACGCCGTAATTCATGCTCTGCGGATGAAGGCGGCATTTGCGTCGGTAGTGGTTGTCATTGGTGGGTCAATCCTCACGGATGCGATCGGGCCGGGATGGGTACAGTGCCGGCAGCGTGTCCGGGCATTGCGCGCCATCAAAACCGAAGCGGTGACGTTCCTTTTGCTTGCGGTTGCCGCCGGGTTTACCGCGGTCAGAGTTTTTGATCTTGTTACCAACCGCTACTATCTCAAGACACCCCAGCAGTTCACGGAATTTGGCGCAGGGGAATCCTATTGGTACCCGGAGGAAGCCGCTGCCTTCGTATTGCGGGAGCAGCTTCCCGGTAACATCTTCAACGACTACAGTTCTGGCGGTTTTGTAGCGTGGGCACTCTCGCCACGGTTCCCCGATTACATCGATGGGCGCGCGATCCCCTTTGGCGACGAGCTCTTTGTCCATTCCAAGGAGCTGCTCAACCAGCCGCTCGATTCGCCAGCATGGCAACTTGAGGCCGAGAGCCGCAACCTGAACACAGTCCTCGTTTCTTTGGATCATGAGCTGAGCGGGGCCTTGAGTGAATTGAAAACGTATTGCACAAGTCAGCACTGGCGCCCAGTTTATCTTGATACTCATGCTGCCGTTTTCGTACGCACCAGACCCGAAGCGGCCGGATTGCTCAGCCGCCTGCAGATTGATTGCAACGACATCCGCTTTGATCATCCTCCTGCTGTCACAAGCAATCGTGGTCGGGCCGAGGCCTTCCATTACCACCTCAATGCAGCTTACATTCTCCTTGCCCTCGGAAAACCTGCGGAAGCATTGGAGTCCTTGGATAGCGCGGGCAGCATATTCTCGGAAAGTGCGTTCCTGCACTCGCCAAAGGATTGGCTCTCCAGAGCGTCGGTCGTTGGGACGACGCTGAACGCGAGTTATTCAACGCCCACGAACTCGGTTCCGAGAATGCGGCGCTGGCCCTTGCCGTGCAGTATCAACAACTCGGACGCTATGAGGATGAAGCGCGAATTCTTTCTCGTGCAGCGGAGCGGTCTGACCGGCCCCACTCGTTGTACCTGAGATTGGGTTACGTGCAACTGGAGTTGGGACACCCGCACCAAGCCCTGCTTTCCTTCGACCAGGCCGAGAGGGAGAGCCCGTTTGTAGGGGAGGCTGCCGCCTTAGGCGAAGATTTTCGTGCCCAACTTGCAGAGGGGCGCCGTCGCGCCCGGGAACGACTAAACCGAAGATAATCGACCGGAAATGAAGGAAAGCCTGGTTAGGAGCTTCTTCGTGTCTACCCTAGAGAACCTCAGCCTTACGAGCGCTGAACAAAAGATAAACAGAGGTCATCCAGGCACGAATGGGAATTCCAACAGCGAGGGAAAGTAGACTGGCGAGCAATGCCCCTATGAACTGAGGAGCTTACAGGAAAAGAACAGCAATGCGAGCAGAAAACTTACTTCGATGGATTGCCGTCGTCGCCCTGGGGGCCGTTACTGTCTTCGTTTACCGTCCGACTTACGACGATACAAACTCTGGAATCAATTTAAACTGCCCGCCGGCTGGCACTGTCGCGATCACCCCGTTCCCCTGCGGCTTCGAGACCTTTGCGTTGGCTGAATCACTCGCTTACCGTCATAGTTTCTCCAATCCATTTGAGACTTTGCCCACCGGCCCGTCGGCTCACACGGGACCGTTCTATCCTGCCTATCTGGCCCTGATCATCAGACTGTTCGGACACGGGTCGACTGCTGTGGGCGTCATCCTGTGGGCTGCGGCGCTGATACTAGCAGTCCAGTTGACGATGCTGCCCCTTCTAGCCAAACACTTCGGGTTAGGCTTTTGGACGGGAGTGCTCGCCGCATTGGTTTGGCTCGCGGCTGCCATACCTCCAACCGTTGACTCGGAAGCGCAACTGGTTGGTTTGTTAGTGGTGGCGGCGGCATTCTTCATGAGAACCTCTTTCACATTGGAAATGACGGCCAGCCAGCTCTTGATGTCAGGCATCTTGTGGGGAGCACTGTTGCTCCTCCAACCTGTCGTTATCCTCGTGTTGCCATTCTGGCTGCTGTTATTGCACTTTCAATCACCCAGCTCTCTACGCCAAAAGATTGCGCTAGGAATGCTGCCCATCATTCTTGTGACTCCGTGGATCGTGAGGAATTTTGTTGTGTTTCATAAGCCAGTTTTCATCCGCGACAATCTCGGACTGGAATTGGCAATCTCGAACAATGATTGCGCAAGCTTCTCGTTCCAAATGAATGCGGTCAGTGGTTGTTTTTCGCAGGTTCATCCGAACGAAAACTATGAAGAGGCTCTCAAAGTCCGGCAATTAGGCGAGGTCGAATACAATCGGGTTCGACTGCGGGAAGCAATTCAGTGGATCAAGGGTAACCCAATAGCCTTCACTTCACTGTCCCTAAGGAGATTTGAAGCCTTTTGGCTCCCACCCGCCTCAACGAACCCGGGAGATGGGGTGATCCTGCATCCTTGGGTTGTTGATTGCCTCACGCTGCTTAGTATCGCAGGTCTGTTCTTGATGTGGAGAAATGCTCGGGTTGCGGCGTTCGTTGTCGGACTCTGGCTGATTTTCTTCCCTCTGATTTACTATTTCGTTCAGTTTTTCCAACGCTACCGGTTTCCGATTCTGTGGACCAGTTTTCTGCCCGGGTGCTATTTCATTGCGGAATTAGCGAAAGGAATATGGGGAAGGAAATGAGCAAAGGGGCGCGCGCCTAGATTAGTGCCCGGGAACGGCTAGGCCCAAAATTGGGGGGACAACAATCACAGCAAGCGACAAAGTAAACGTTCACCAGACGTGGGCACTAATTTGCTTGGCAAAACTTTGCGGCATTTGCCCTCGGAGAAGAGGTAGCTTCCCCGTTCACGAAGGTAATCGTAGGCTGGGAATAGACTACGAACAAAGTCGCCGTCACAGTCGCGATGGAAACCAGCCATGGGATAACCGGAGATGCATAGAAAAGCGCTGGGGCGAACCGGATCGCGATGATCCACGCAAGATATACAATCGCTCCCCCAGCGATAGTCAGCGTGCGTCTAGGGTGGGTGAGGGACACATCCCCAACGCACAGACTCCAAATGGCTAACGCAAACGGAAAAGCTACAACCAAGTCCACAAGATAATGCTCGCCAGTGGAAAGTGTCGCGACGGCAGTGAACAACGCAAAGATAGCAGCGAGCCAGTGTCCGCGTCCCAAATCCCGGCTGATCCAGAGCACCAGGAGTGCCCACGTCAAATGCAAAGACGGCATGGCGTTGCGAGTGAACGTCAGCGCGAGCGAGACAACTTCGGGTTGCGTACCTGCAAAGGCAGCAAAGGCGTCGCCATGAATAAAATTACGGTTGCCAAGCAACATGAGTGGGCCACAGGCAGGAAGCAAGTTGTAACAAAGCACGCCTATATTCAGTGCAACGGCGAAAACCACTACGATCCTCCAAGGCGGGCGCGCTTGCCCGATGTAGGCGGCAAAGCAAGCAGCCATAGCCAGCGAAAGCGCCATATAAACACCGAAAAAAAACTGATTGAGGTGTGGCACGCTGCTCACCCAATGGCAGACTAGAACGCTCGGAGAAAAGCCGAAACTCCTGTCCACGTAGTACAGGAAGGCGTCATACATAGGTGGCTGAGGTTCTCCCGACGATGAGAAACGGGACTAATTTCGAGGGCAAGTTTGTGTAGTAAAGCAGCAAGAGAGCAGCGGGGATCAAACTCAAAGGCGAAGCTACCCGTCGCAGGTAAAACCAGGAGCCCAGGATGATAACTGGTCCGCTAGAGAACATAGCCATGAACATCCAGCGTCCCCACCAATCTCGGGCAAACAAACAGGCGGAAACACCCAGAAGAACGGCCGCCAAGGGAGCCTCGAATCGCTTATCCAAAAAATGCATTTGCCGATCCCAGCCATCTCATTCGCCGGCTTGATGGACAAGCTATTGCAACGGCTTCGCCAGCGTCCCCGATTTTACGCCCGAATGTTTTTTCGCCTGAGCCATCAATTCCAGAACTTTGTCTTTGCCTTCGTAGTTCGGATTCGTGTCCAGCAACTTCTGCCATGCCGCGGTAGCCTTGTCGATATCCATCTTGCCCTGCCACTCGACGATCCCAAGATTGAACAAGGTGTCGGCCTTGTTCGGTTCGTACGAAAGCGATTTCTGAAATTCCGCGATGGCGGTGTCGGCATTGCCTGTGTACCAATAGGCGGTCGCCATATCCGTGCGAACGCCCGTGTTGGACGGCTGCACCTTCAGATCTCGTTGGTAGTAATCGATGGCTGTTGGGTACTGCTGGGCGTCGTAATAGATGTTGCCGATGCTGGCCAGAAGGTCGGCGTTGGCCGGGTCTGCCTTGAGCTTCGCGAGCAACGGTCCAGCTTGCGTATCGGCCATCTTCTGCATCTCAGCCGGACTTGGCATTTGCGTGCCGGGGTTTGTCATCGCGGGAGCCGGAGCGGACGCGCTTGGCGTTCCAGTCGCAGTGGCCGATGGACTCTGGGATCCGCGGACTAACCAGCCGCCAGCGATTCCCACCAGAAGGCAGATGACCGCCAACGTGTAAGCCTGCACGCTGGTCCATTGTTCAATCGACGTTGCTCGATTTGTATCCGTCATTTCTCAGTGCTCCTTCAAATCTCGTTTCGTTTACAGGCGCGATTGCACTAACTCTTGCCCTGCGTCTGGACGTCGGCCATCAGTTTTTGGACCGTGGCTTTGCGTTCTGCACTCAATTGCGGATTCGACTTCAGCAACTGTCGCCAAGCTGTCAGCGCTCCCTTGCTATCCTGTTTTCCCTGCCATTTGATCATGCCAAGATTGAAGAGCGAGTTGGCGTCCTTGGGGTCATAATGCAGCGACTGCTGAAGCTGGCCGATCGCCCCGTCCACATCGCCGCTGTAGTAAAGACACGAGGCCATCTTGGTGCGAATGGCAACGTTCTTGGGGTCAACGTGCAGTGCCTTGTCGTAATAGCTCGCCGCTTCCTTGAACTGGTGCGTAGCTTGGTACAGGTCTCCGACCTTGCTGAGCAGACCGGTATTGTTCGGGTCGGCCTTCAGTTCTTCGAGCAACGGCCCCGCCTTGACGTCGGCCATCTGTTTCATCTGTTCAAGGCTGGGCATCTGGCCACCCATACCACCTGCGGCATGAGGCGACTGGGATGCAGCGGCCGGTTGCGTAGGCGGCAGTGCCGGCGATTGCGATCCTCGAAACAAGTATCCAATCGCCAGCCCAACCACGAGACTGATTACCGCCATCGCATAGACCTGCTTCGCCTGCCAGGTCAATCCCGCATTCGGTTCCGTGCTGGGTTCATTCGCCATGCCCTATTCTCTCCTAAAGTTGTTATTGCGCTTGGAGCTCGCTTCTCGCTGGGCATCAAGACTGGATGAACGCATTCTCCGCAGCATGAATAGGTCTTAGCCCTTCGACTTTGTTAATCTACCTTAAAGGTGGAGAAAGCTTTCCTATGGTGACCGCTAGTCATCATGTCAGAAATATCCGGTTGCTAGCTGTGTCCTCCGCCGAGCTCGCGCACGATGCTGCCGACAAATGCTTTGGCGTCGCCAAACAGCATCAGGGTGTTATCGAGATAGTAGAGCGGGTTATCAATGCCCGCGAAGCCCGGATTCATGCTGCGCTTGATGACCATCACGGTGTGAGCCTTGTCCACGTCGAGGATCGGCATTCCGTAGATAGGGCTCGTAGCGTCGGAGCGGGCGGCAGGGTTGGTAACGTCGTTGGCGCCAATGACCAGGGCGACATCGGTCTGCGGAAAGTCGCCATTGATTTCGTCCATCTCAATCAGGCGATCATAGGGAATATCGGCTTCGGCCAGCAGGACATTCATGTGGCCCGGCATGCGTCCGGCAACGGGGTGAATGGCGAAGCGCACGTCCACGCCGCGCTTGCTCAGGCCATCGTAAAGTTCGCGCACTTTGTGTTGCGCCTGGGCCACGGCCATGCCGTATCCGGGAACTACGATGACGCGGTTCGCGGCGGAAAGGATGGCTGCGGCTTCTTCCGGAGTCGCGCTGCGAACGGGTTTCGCTTCTTCTCCCGCAGCGTGCGAAGTTTGCACCTGGCCAAAGGCTCCGAACAATACGTTGGTGAAGGAGCGGTTCATAGCCTTCGACATGATGATGGAGAGGATGAGGCCCGACGATCCGTCGAGCGCGCCCGCGATGATGAGCAGCTTGCTGTTGAGCACGAAGCCCATGGCCGCCGCCGACAGTCCGGCATAACCGTTCAATAACGAAATGACGGTCGGCATGTCCGCGCCGCCGATGGGAATGATCAACAACACACCGAACGCCAGCGCGATCAGGATCATGAACGGAAACAGTGAATGCGCTCCCGGATTCCGCACCAGGGATACGGCGATCGCCAGCGCGCCAGCGAGCAGCGCAAAGTTGACCAGGTTCTGGCCTTTGTAAGTGAGCGGCCGTTGCGGCAGAATTTCCTGCAGCTTGCCAGCAGCCATCAAGCTGCCAGTTACGGTCAAGCCGCCAAGAATGACTTCCAGCGACAACACCGCCATCATGAATGGCGAGATATCGGGCGAGCGCAGGTAAAACTCCGCCGAACCGACCAGGGTTACGCAGAGCGCGCCAAACGCGTGACTGAGCGCGGTTCGCTGCGGAACTGCCGTCATCGCCACTCGTCCGAGCGGTATGCCGATGATGGTGCCAAGCACCAGCCCAATGGCGATCAACCGGTAGTCCACAATGCCGTGGTGCAGCAGCGTGCCGCAGATCGCCAGCAGCATGCCAATTTCGCCCGCCCAGATGCCGTGGCGGGCCGTGGTCGGAGAACTCATCCACTTCAGCGAGAAAATAAACAGCACGCTCGCGATGAGATAGACGAGTTCGATGACGATTTGGGACCCTGCCAGTTCGGGCGCCATTATTTGGCCACCGGTTTGGCCGCGGGACGGCTGGTTTTGAACATCTTCAACATGCGGTCGGTGATGAAGAAGCCGCCGACGATATTGCTGGTGGCGGCGATCACGGCGATGAATCCGAAGACGGCGGAGAGCGTGCTCTTGTGCTCGCCCACCAGCACGATCGCGCCCACCACCGCGATCGCATCCAAGGCATTGGTGAGCGACATCAACGGAGTGTGCAGCAGGGGCGAGACTCGCCGGATGACTTCAAATCCGATGAATCCCGCGAGCACGAAAATAAAAAGCGCGTTGATCAGGTTCGAACTACTGTTCATCTTTCCTCCGTCCGATTTGCCCAGTTCGTGGCGAGACGCCCGTCCCTCCACCGTCAGTTTGCCAGCGCGGGCAACTTAAAAAACTCGCGCACCCGAGCTTGCACAATCTCACCGCCGCGGGTGAGCAGAGTCTCGCGAACAATTTCATCTTCCAGGTTCAGATTCAACTTCTGATCCTTGATCAGGTGAGTGATGAACGCAGTGACGTTGCGGGCGTACATCATGCTGGCGTGATAAGGCACGCCGGTAGCCACGTTGATCGCTCCGATGATGGTCACGCCGTGCTTGACGACGCTCTTGCCGGTCTCGGTGATCTCGCAGTTGCCGCCACGTTCGGAGGCGAGATCGAGGATCACCGAACCCGGCGCCATTCCCTTCACCATGTCTTCGGTCACCAGCACCGGCGATTTTTTCCCCGGAATCACTGCCGCGGTGATCACCACATCGCTTTCCTGCACCGCTTTTCCGAGCAACTCACGCTGACGGCGGTAGAAGTCTTCATCCTGCGCCCGAGCATATCCGCGCGCGTCCTGCGCGTCTTTGGCCTCGATGGGAAGCTCGACGAAACGGCCGCCCAGACTCTGCACCTGCTCCTTCGCCGCCGGCCTTAAATCGTACGCGGAAGTCACCGCTCCCAAGCGGCGCGAGGTCGCGATCGCCTGCAGTCCGGCAACGCCGCAGCCGATCACGAACACGCGGGCGGGCGTGATCGTTCCCGCCGCGGTTGTAAGCATAGGAAAGAAGCGCGGGTGGTGGTCGGCGGCCATCAGAACCGCCTTGTATCCGCAGACGGTTCCCATCGAGGACAGCGCGTCCATGCTTTGGGCGCGGGTTGTCCGGGGCATCAACTCCACCGAGAACGCGGTGACGCCGGCGTGGGCGATCTCCTCGACCACGTCCGCCGAACCGAACGGACGCAGAAATCCGACCAGTATCTGATCGCGGCGATAGAGCGGCACATCCTGTTTGCCGGTAATGTCGTTGGATCCGTAGCAAAGAATCTGCACGACAATGTCCGCGGCGGCAAACACGGAGGCGCGGTCGGCGACGATCTTCGCCCCTTTGTCGGCATATTGGGAATCGGGATAGCCGGCGTCGATGCCAGCGCCGGATTGTACTTGGACTTCAAATCCCGCTTTGGTCAGCGTCGGGAGGACGGCCGGTACAAGCGCGACCCGCCGCTCCCCCGGATAAATTTCTTTCGGCACACCGATGATCACAAGGCCCTGCCTGTCTGGCGATTCCGTATCGCGATTCCTAAGATTCGGACCGCCCGGCTCGCATCACACGCTCTCGCGGGCAACATCCCACGAACTGAGGATTCTAGTTGAGTGGGTGGGCGCGCGCAACAAGGGGTCGGGTATCAGTCTTAGGTGTTAGGGAAACTCTGATTAACTACCATCGAAAACCTTGAACCACAGGGTACACAGGGGTGCACGGAGGAACCCGGGGTACTTAATCAGACTTTCCTTAGGTGTCAGGACTTTGTTTTCCTGAGACCTGAGACCTAACATCTGAGACCTAGCTTCAGTTCGTCGCCATCAATGGAAGCGGCGATGTCAGCGCAGTTCTGCACGATCCAATTGGCGCCGGCGTCTTCGAGGTCGCGGCGGGCCATCGTCGTCAAAAATGCAATCACTCTCGCGCCCGCAGCCTTTCCGGCGCGAATTCCGGCCGGCACATCTTCCACCACGACGCAATCGGAGGCCGCAAACCCAAGTTTCGCCGCGGCCTTCACGTAAGGCTCGGGATCGGGCTTGCCGATCTTCACGTCGCTCGACGTAATCATGTTCTTTGGAATGGGCAGGCCCGCGGCTCGCAAACGCACTTCGGCCAACGGGCGCGTGCATGAGGTCGCAATGGTCCAGCGTTCCGGAGGCAGAATGTTCAGCAGTTCCCGCGCTCCCGGCAGCAGGATTACACCATCGAGGTCCGCGATTTCCCGGCGTTCGACTTCGCGATCTTCGTGGTCAATATCAATATCGACGCCGGGCAAAAGCTCGCGGATGGTGGTTCGACTCGGCCGCCCGTGCGCCATGCGAACCACGGCCTCTGGATCGAGGTCACGTTCAACCGCCCAGCGATGCCACACCCGCGACACTGCGGGAGTGGAGTCGATCAACACACCGTCCAAGTCAAACAGCAGGGCACTGCAGCGGATTGCGATCATCTCTTCTAATTTACATTGCCAGCGGAAATAGATCAGCGCGGGTCGCCGGTAGATTCAAAACTGACTCCGCCCACAGCCGTCCCCGACGCCAGCAGGTTGCGAATCTTCTCGCGGTTCGGCCCGGCGCGGTGGATGGCTTCCGCCAGGCTGCCGAGCGCTTGCTCGATCGGCGTACCTTCCGGCAGGCGGAAGATCCAGGGAATATTGGTCGTGGTCAGAGCGCGGTCGGAAGAAATGGCGACCACGGGAATAAACGACTTCACCGCGATTTGTTCCGCCAAGTGACTGGAAGGGCGGTCGAGCGCGATCAAGGCCAGAGCATGATCTTGATAGACCGCCTTGACCAGTTCGTCGGAAGCCTTTCCCCAGGAAAGCTGCGAGGGAATCGCAATCAGAGATATGGTAGCTCCTGATATAGCCCGGCCTTTGCCGTTGATCGTACTTAGTAAGTGGGCCATCTCGGCAGAGTGGACGATTTCATCGGCGTGCGGCCCGAAGACGCCGAGCTGCAGGTTGCCGGTTTTTTCGTCGGCCAGCGCCGGTCCCGCGTACTGAACTCCGTCCTCTCCTACGCGCGCATACGGCTTCTCCATGGTGATGCGGCGGTACTCGACGCTTCCGTTATGCACGTGGGCAAGAAAGAGCGGAGCGATGTTCTTGCAATTCGGATCGAAAACCATGTCGCCGGTCACACCCTTATGGTTCTCGATCCCGGTCAGCGCGTCGCGAATCCGGCCCTTGTTCAATCCCGCGCGGCACATCGAATCCAGCAGAATCTGCATCGCATCGTAAGCCAGAGCGGCGAAGTGATCCGGCTTCTCGTGGAAGCGCGCCTCGTAGCGGGCGTTGAAGTCGAGCCAGCGCGGGTCGGTGCGGGTG
>CABEDA010000466.1_pt1 | contig 13873 bp, 16 predicted proteins | sample 3422771 | NCBI WGS metagenome assembly CABEDA01 (sample SAMEA5534329, study PRJEB31848) | metagenome | biome: tundra; feature: field; material: soil | place: USA | collected 2013-05 | depth 0.15 m
ACCCTACCACTACGGCCGCTGGTTCCTCTATGGCAGTTCCTGGATGTGGTGGCCGGGACCGGTTGACGGCGATGGCGACTATCTGCCAGAGTGGGCGCCGGCCTACGTGTCGTTCTTCGGATTCGGCGGCCACCGGGGAGTTTCCTTCGGGTTCGGATCGATGGGCTGGCTGCCGATCGGTCCGGGCGATCGCTTCTACCCCTGGTACGGACGGTACGGTTCGCACTTCAACGTGGTCAATGTCACCGACGCGACCAACATCACGAACATCAATCGCGGATTCGACGGCATCGCACCGCTGCACAGCGACAACCGTTTCTCCAATGTGCGGCTGGCCGCCAGCGACGTGCGGGTCCGCAAGGCGGTCTCGACACTTACGGCAGATCACTTCGGCACCGGACGCTCTAAGCCGACAGCGGTGAGCCGCAAGACTTTTCGTGACGGGTCCATGATGACCGGAAATCTGCCCATCGTTCCAACCAGGGAAACACTTTCGGCGACGAATCGCCCGGCGAGCCCCTCCTCAATGATGCGCGGCGGACAGCAGGAGCGGTTCTTCACGAAGAGGCAGCCGGCAGCGGCGCCGCAGTCCCTTGATAAGCAGGTGGCGCAGGTGCAGGAAGGCATCCAGGGGGAGGGTCAGGTCATTTCGGTCCGGGAGGTCACACGGCTCGATTCGGCCGGCACGGCGCGACCCATACCGTCAGAGAACAGCATTGAAAGAACCGTCCAGTCGGCCAGAAATGCACAGAGCGGACGCAGATCCAGGCCAAGGTTGGGCAGGGACTTGCCTACTACACCGTCTTCAAGGATTCAGTCGACATCGACACGCCGAATGACGACACTGGCACCTGGGTCCGGCGGAGCTACGACACATACCGCGTCCAGGTCGGGCAGGGGCTCGCGTACTACACCGTCTTCAAGAGTTCTGACGTCGAAGTCGGCATCGGCCCGCCGAATGACGACACTGGCACCTGGGTCTCGCGGAGCTACGGCACGTACCGCACAGAGTTACGTAGATTCGGCCAGCCGGCAGATGGACAAGGGCAATTACACGGCGGCAATTGCTAACTATAAACAGGCTTTGCAAGTGGACGGGAATAGCACCGCTGCTAAAGCCCGCCTGGGGCGCGCCCGTCGGGCGATGCAAGCGGAGAACGAGATCATAGCTCGGAGGTAAACATGCGCGCTACGACGCTACTATTCGGCTGCATACTGCTTTTCCTGGTGGGGAGTATCGCGGGTCGGACGATAACGGCACACCATGCTCCCCGGCCGCTTTCGGCCGCCGATGTAGAACACGCTCTCAAATCCGGAGTGCCGAACGCACGCATGGCTGCACTGGTGAAACAGTACGGAGTTGACTTCGGGTTGACCGATGTGGTCAAGGGGCAGCTTCGGAGTGCGGGAGCGAACGACAGCCTTATTCTGCAGATTGGACGTTCGCGAGCCCGGGTAGATGGCAACTCAGTGGCAAGGCTGACTGGACCGGCGGCCGGTGCGCACGAGCGCCGGTCGGCAGACACGCCCCGCACCACCCACCCTCAAACCTCCGCGAAGGAGCTACTCCAGCAGGCTGACAAGTACCGGCTCGGTTCCGGTGTGGACCGGGACGAAGCCAAAGCTGCGCAGCTGTATCGCAAAGCAGCCGAGATGGGTAACGCAGAGGCGCAGACGAGATTTGCCGAGGCCCTGTTCGATGGGCGTGGCGTGGCGCGCGACCCCGCTGGGTCACGGGCGTGGCTGGAGAAGGCAGCGCGCCAGGGCTACGCTCGGGCCGAGTGCGACCTTGGCGTGATGCTGAAGAACGGTTTGAATACTGCTCAAGATCTCCCGAACGGGTTGCGCTACCTCCAGGCTGCGGCCCGTCTCGGCGATGCGCATGCTGAGGACTATTTGGGTCGATTCGCAGAGGCTGGTTCGATCGGCGATCCCAGCCCGAGCGAAGCATATATGCATTACCTGAAGGCCTCTGAAATGGGCTCCGCGTGGGGAGCTTACAACGTTGCGAGGATGCACCAACATGGGATCGGTGTCGACAAGAGCCCAACCGAAGCACTGCGCTGGTACATGAAAGTCGCCTCCATCGGGGATCCGGATTTGCTGGGTCAGTGGAGCGATCTTCGCTCTGAGGCCGGGGCCGTAGCCAGCGCAAATCTCCAAATTGGCGATATGTATGCGGACGGCAACGGCGTTCCCAAGGACACCCGCGAGGCGGAGAGGTGGTATAGGCGCGGTGTGGATATGGAGTCCGCCGCCGCACGGGCAGGATGGTTAATGGCGCACGTTTATCTCGCTAATGCCTACCTCCAATCCAAGGGCGTTCCGCTGGACTACGGTGAGGCGATGCACTGGATGAGAAAGGCAGCTGAACATGGATATCGGCAAGCTCAGGTGAGTCTAGGCTCCATGTATCGCGATGGGCGAGGCACGTCCCAAAATTACGACGAAGCTATGCATTGGTACCGTAATGCGGCTGACCAGGGATCTGCGGCGGCAGAATGGATGATCGGTGGACTTTATTTTCACGGTTGGGGAGTGACACGCGATTTCACAGAAGCAGTGACGTGGTTTAGAAAGGCGGCTGAGGCGGGTGTCCCCGTTGCGCAATGGGACCTTGGCATGATGTATTACCAGGGCTACGGCGTTTCGAAGGATCTTGCGACTGCTCGAGCATGGCTTCAGAAGGCAGCCGATCGAGGCTATGCCCCAGCAAAAGACATACTGGCCAAAACTTGATGCGGCAGACGATTCTGTAACTGCGAATACCGCAGTTAAAGCCGACGCCAGCGTCAAGCAGAGGCGGGAATGCTTTGGGCCGTTGAGGGATCGATTGACCAAATCTTATCGACTCTGCGGACTTGGCTACGCTGTTGTTGAATGCTGAACGCTCCGCTGTGTTCTCCCATCCAACTTTTTGCGTCAGGCGGTAATAAAGCCCGGTGCGCTTCAAGTGGGAAAAGTCACGGATTACAACAGTTGAGCACAGTCGAGAGAAAGGCCTAGGGGTTTGCGCGAGCGTACCGCTTGGTATGGAGCAATATGCTAGCAAGCCTGCGGGGCAGAATCCTCGGAAACAATCAACTCTTGGGCACTTGAGGCTGGGTTGCGGTTGCCTTCAGCGTGGCTTCATTTGAAATGAGGAGAGCGCGGCGGCATTCGATGCCAGTCATTTCCCTTCGGAAGATCGTGCCGGTTTTTGCTGGAACGGTCGTTGAGGAACGGCGATTTCGGCAGCAATGCCGGGTTGTGAGTGTAATCGCTGGTTACAACAACGCCTTCCAGTTGCCCCCGCCATCACCCGTCGATGTGGTCAATATTGGACAGACGGCTGTTTAGCTCCGGGCGTACTCTGTCTCTTCATAGAGAAATCAGGACTATGTGTCGAAAAAGTTTGAGCGGTGGAAAGAATTAGCGGCCCGTTGCCTTGGCGAACAAGATCCTGCGAAGTTGACAGAACTGGCGAGCGAAATAAACCTCGTTCTGACCCAGAAAACACCGTACCTCGATCCTCCGCTGCACGCGGGGGGGTCGCACGAAGAGGGCCAACGCGACGTTCTGAAGGCAAAGACTGAAGGTAAAGTATGTTTCACTTAATCTGGTATATCCTGATCGGGCTAATCTCGGGGGTTATCGCGAAATCGGTGATGCACGTCCATATGACGATGTTCTGGACAACCGTGCTCGGCATCATCGGATCGATCATCGGCGGCGGCGTTAGCCACATGTTTTCGCGCCCGACAAACGAACGGTACCATCCTGCTGGCCTCATTTTTTCCACACTGGGCGCGATCCTGATTCTCTTCCTTTGCTATAAGCTAAAGATTCATTTTCCCCAGGTCAACCCGTTCTAAGCTCATCGAAGCCAGCCAAGCGATACACACTTGAGGCTCACAGAGTCTCACGGATAAGAACAGCTCAAGCACACGCTGCCCAAGCACATCATTCTCAGTTAGTATAAACGCCTATTTAACAGCAACTATCGGTAAAGCGGCTAGAGATGATCTTGTTCCGTCTGGTTCGTCTGCAACCGCCGCTGTAGCCTGTGGCAGCCCTTCGATTCGCCGAAAAAATCCCCCGGCAATAGAGGTCCTATACATGCTTGAGCCGCGTCTAACCGTTCGCCATCGTGAAGTTCCCTGAACCCGTGCAGCCGGTTCCGCCAGTGAGAGTCCACGTACCGGTGATCGCGTTCCCATTCACGGTTCCCATCAGCTTCAGCGTGTTGCCACTCGGCGATCCAGACACTACGTTGAAAGTGAAAGTACCTGTCACCTTGCCATTAAAGTCTCCAGTGAAGGCGAACGACCCGCTCTCCGTCTCTCCCGACACAAAGCACGGCCCGCTCGTCGAGAAACTGAATTGGTCGACGCTTAGGGTCCCGTCGCCGTTTACCACGACTGATGTTCCGAAGCTGAAATCCGAATCGCTGAGGATCGCGGTCCAGGTCCCATTAATGTTTCCGTGCCCGTGGTCATGCCAGCCACAGCCGACAAGCGTCAAGACCACTGCCACTAACCCTGCCACTGCAAGCTTCTTCATAAATAAGGGTCCTCTTTGGTGATTTGGAAGTCGGCGCTAACAGAGATGCCAACTTGTCTGTCCTGTGCTCGGCACCCGCGACGACAGCGGCAAGCAGCAATCAAGAGAGAATGCCTCAAAGAGTGGCGATCATGACAAGGTGCTCCTTGTTGTGCTGCCTCTCGTTATTGCTGGCCTTGATATGGACCCGGCGATTGGTCGTCCGGGTTCTGAGCGTTGACGGCGACCGAAATCGCAATCAGGAATCCTAGGAGTGCTGCATGTACGTTGAATTTCCCAGGTACCTCCACCTTGCTCGGGAAAAAGATCTGCCTGAAAGAGTGCAGGCAGAGTGCCAATGTCGAGCGCCGGGCAGCAATTTCTTTAATTGCATTGTGTCTAGCAAGTTAAGAGGGGACAGGGCAGCTTGGACAAGCAGTGATTCGCGGGCTCCGGTGGCCCAGTTCCACCAGGCTGGTGGTTTTCGGCCAGGGGTTGGCGATCATTACTAAGTCCGCGAGTGCAGATTCGCCCCGTGCTTAATTGCCGCGATTTCACCAGCTAGGCACCGACATCTGTCAGATCGACAAAGATGTCCCGTCAAGAAGCGGAGGACCGCACTAAGAAGAATCGCGATCGATTGTGCAGTCAGTGTTTGTAAATACGTCCATCGCGGTCAGGAAATCTGATATTCGCATGCCGGAGTCCAACATTTGAATAAAATCAGCAGCGGTGATGCCCTGGCGCTGGGCGATCTCCAACACTTCAACGATGGCGTGTTCTACAAACTCCCGGTCCGGCTCAGCGGGTGGGTTGTACTGTCCAATATTATTCATTGCCACCTTTCACAAAGGTCGGGATTTTCATAAAACAACCGCCGGTCCGAAGTGCTGGCTCAGGGCGTTCTTGAAGCTTCGCAATTGCACTCTCAAATTTCGGACCATCCGGCTCGGCGAATCGTATTTGCACCAAAATCGCCGTTTTGGAAGTTCCCGAGTATTCTGCCGGGACATCCAGCCCCTTTCTGTTCAAAAGTGCACACTGTTACTTCCTGTGAACCGGCTCATAAAGAAGCTGACCCGCGAACGGGTCGTCCCTACCATATCGGCCAGAGTCTGCTGACTCAGTCTGGAGACCGACATTTCGGACACTCACACTGACCTAGTACCTGTGGTTTTCGGATATTGACGCTATCCAGGAAAGCGGTAAAATATGGATGTTCGTTGTTTAGGCGGAAGGGGCTGCCTATGTCTCCTGCCAGCAAAAGGAACGGTTCTCCACGCGGAACGAAAATCGGCGGCCGAACCTCAAACGACCCGATCCTCCAAACAGCGGGTAACGCGATAGGTCCAAGTCTAGTAGCCAAGAAGAAACGCGATTTCGATCCCCATGCATTCCTCGCAACGATTGGCGAGGGCAGGAAATCTTTGCTTTTCCAGAGGAAACAAGGAATCTTTGCGCAAGGGGATACGGCGGATGCGGTGTTTTATCTTCAGACCGGCAAGGTAAAACTCACCGTGGTTTCGAAGACTGGCAAGGAAGCAACGATCGGCATCGTGGGTGAGGGAGCTTTCTTCGGCGAAAGTTCGCTCGCGGGCCAAGCGCTCCGCATGGACTCTGCAACCGCGATGACCGATTGCACTGTTTTGCGCATCGAAAAGAAAGCCATGATGGAGGCGCTCCATCGGGAACACGAATTTTCCGACCTGTTCGTGGCCTATTTGTTGGCGCGGAACATCCGCTACGAAGAAGATCTGGTGGATCAGCTTTTCAATTCGAGTGAAAAGAGGCTGGCCCGAATCCTTTTGCTGCTCGCTCACTTTGGCAAGGAAGGCAAACCCGAGCCTGTAGTTCCCAAGATCAGCCAGGAGATGCTGGCGGAAATGATTGGCACCACCCGTTCCCGGGTGAGCTTCTTCATGAATCGGTTCCGGGAATTGGGATTCATTCACTACAATGGCGGGCTGCAAGTCCACAGCTCGCTGCTCCATGTGGTCCTGCACGACTAGCTTCCACCGGGGCTGCGCCATTTCTTCCTAGTGGAGTGTTACACAGTGACCACCGGCGCGCGAGAGCGCCAGAGCAAAGAAAAAACGACAAGCCGGCTCGACAAAAACCGGCGCGATGGCGCTGCCGGCTTTTTTCGAACCTCCTTCCGATGCGCTAGCGATTATCCGCCACAACTGTCTGTCTGTTGAGTATGCCCGCTGCCTCGGCAAGGGTCAGGTCATCGGGCACTCGCTGGAAGTCGCTGTGGTTTTCGGTCTCGTACACCCCGATGGTTACGCTGCATGTCTGCGCTGATCACCCGAGAGCTAAGAACAAGAACTCTTAATAATCAGACTGCGCATCGGAGGGCGATCTTACTTCTTGCCCGGCTCCCGGCTCGCTGGCTGCTGTTTCTGTTGCAACTGCTGTTTCTGTTGCAACTGCTGTTGCTGCTGTTGGTGTTTTTGCTGCAATTGCTGCGTCTGCTGCTGATGGCTCTGTTCCACCTGCTGCCTTTGCGTGCCATTCGCCTTCTGTTTATCCAGCTTTACGTGCTCCTCGTCCTGCTTCTGCTGGAGTTTGTCGCGTTCCTGTTGCTGCTTCGTGATTTGTTTTTCCTGCTGCTGCTGGTACTTCTTGTCGACTTTCGGGTTGCCGGTATTTGGAGTGATCCGTGCCACGGGCGGAAGGTCGCGAGGATGGACTGGCGTGCTAGGTCGAGCGGCGTTGTTCTCTGAACGCCCCTGATTTTCTCCCCGATTGGGCGGAGTATAAGGCGCTCCTGCCTCTTTGGCTGGTACAACGCCACGGTCATTAAAATCTCCGGTCCTGGGTGTTGCTGCGACGCCTGGCTTGCCCATGTTCGACGACGCGCGTTGCTGCGGGTTGGCTCGGGCCGCCTGCGCATGTTGAGTCTGAGTCGCTACCGGCGGGATATGTCTTTCACGCGCCGCGGTCTCGTCTTCGGGCCTTGGACGCGCGTTGATTCCACCATTGCCGCCGTTATAACTGACGTGGCTCACGTTGTTGTTGATCACTGTGGTGTTGTAAACGTTGTGAATTTCATTCATGTTCACGTTGTTCACGGCACGGTTGTAGAAAAAGTGGTCGTGGTCCCAACGCCCGCCTTCGTAACCCTCACCGAAATAACCGAAGCCGTAATTGATTCCGCCATAGAAGCCCACGTGCGGCCCCCAATAGCCGTCATAGAAAACAAATCCGTCGCCGCCCCAACCCCAATAGGCTGGAGTCCACAGGAAACCGATTTCCGGCGCCATCACCCAAGTTCCCGGCACCCAGTAGTAATCGTTGAAGTCGTAATCGTAGGCCCAGTAGCCAGGGGTCCAGAGATAACCGTCGCCTGGACAAAGAGGCTGCTCATAGACAGGCAGCGCGGGCGGGCCGATCCTAATGGCCACGCCAATTTGCGCGAACGATGCTGCCGACAGGGAAAGCACGACGAGTGCGAACAACAGCGTACGAATGAAACGAATATGCATTGTGTTTCCTCTTGCCCGACGATCCTTCGCTTCGCCCGGTCTCGCTCTCCGGCTCCGGGTTGCGCGGATTGAGAGGCACGCTTTCCGCGACGAAACGTACTCAAGACTCCGTCTCGTTCGCAAATAGTGCTCGCAGGAACTTTCTCATTCCGGAGATTTCGAAATCTGTGCAAAAAAGCTCACTTTGACTTGCCTCCCGTTTGTCCCGCGCGTTGGAAAAGGTCAGGAGGTGGTAGACAGATTGCCCGCGGCAAAGTCCGTAACCAATGTGCCGAAAGGTTCGACTCCACCTTGGAATGAGCACCGGCAAATGAGGGCAACGCCGCTGCCCAATACAACCTTGGCCTGCGCTATGGGCAAGGCGACGGAGAACCGGTCAATCAGGAGGTCGCAGTGACGTGGCTTAGAAAGGCCGCGGCACAAAAGTATTCCCCAGCACAGCTGGCCCTGGAGTCGGTCCCCTAAACGTCGTTCCGATGCTGCGGGCACAATCCAACAATCCCAGGAAGTGAGCAATTTTGAACAGTCACGGAATGGTGGGGGGACTAGTGTAAGTGCCTGTTTAGCGGGCATCCTCTGAAACGGCGGACAGCCCTTTTGGGCAGGCATGGGTTAACGTCTAATTGGGAGGGACGTCGACCTCACGTGTGCCTCAGTTTTTCGTACTTTAGGGAGCCGACGGACACGACCTGCACAGCTGCCGAACCTTGGGGCAGTATCCTAAGAGTGCGTCGGTGATTTCACGATGGGAAATTCGACATGATAACGTTTCAGTGCCGTGACTGCGGCTGCAACAACGCCTATCATTCACGAAAGCGTAGTACGTTTGAACGCTTTCTTTTGCCGCAATTTTTGCTCCGGCCGGTGCGCTGTGAACACTGCTTCCGCCGCCATATGTGACCGTGTTGTGTGAGGTGCAAGAGCGCTCGCAGCATCCAGACCGTTCCCAGTCGCGGTGGCGGGTGGCCGCCTAGATTTCCCCGTGCGTTTGGCCGATCTGCGGCAAAGACAGGGCTTAGGGCTGAGATATCAGCCAAGACAGCGGAAAGAAGTGATCAGAATGGCCTTCCTCCGATACCGGTACGTTTCGACAATTTTGCTGCTGACTAAGCTCGCGGGCTGCACTCAACAGCAAAACACGCAGGAACTGAAAGAGAAAACCGCGCAAGCAACGGCGGAGGTGAAGCGCGATGCTCAGGCTGTGGCGGCAGGGATACGCGAGGGCTGGAGTCGCGACAAGCCGCTCGATTTGAACAGTGCCACAAAAGAACAGTTGCTGAGCTTGCCGGGCGTGACTGCGGCAGAAGCAAGCCGGGTGATTGCGGGGCGTCCCTATAACGACCCCGGCGAATTGGTGACGCGGCGCATTATGCCGAAGACCGATTATGACAAAATTGCAGACCAAGTCACGGCCAAGAAATGACCGCCACTCGGCGCATTCCAGACAAGATGTTTGTGTAGCGGCGACATTGGTTTATCGAGGCGGAGGATGTTCTATTCCATTTGGTTACTCGCCGCAGCACTGGCCGGTTGGGCCGCTGGCAAGATCGCGGGGGACGACGGATTCGGAATGGGAGCCGACATTTTCCTTGGAATCACGGGCGCTTTCGTGGTTCGTTGGTCCTTTGAGAACCTCGGTATCTCCCTGAAAGATGTGTACCTGCTTCTGTTCTCGATCTGGGGATCGGCCGCATTGCCGGCGGCCGTGAGGCTTGGGATCAGGCGACACAATCGGTCAAGAGCGCCCACCTCCCATTGATGTTTCGCGACGCTTCCGGCGAAAAAGGCGCGTCTCGCCAATCACCAATTCAGGAGCGTTGGCCTGTCAACAGCCCCGCTGTCCTTCGGGCAAGTGTCGTCCGAACCAAGCCTTTTTGGAATCAGCACCATTCCGCGACGGCAGCTCCGGAGGCACAGCACTCGTTGTAGGCGGTACGTGGCGATCGAAGTGATATTCAGGGTCGTGGACATGCGATCTTGTGCTTGTCATCGCCCGCCTCGACCACGAGCACTAATTCCGCCCCGTTTCAGACCATTCTTCACATTGAGCAGTCTTGACCACCAACAGACCAGCGGAGCGCCTACAACCAAAGTGACTCTCCCTCAATGTTCGGTTCGTGGTATGGGGAGTAGGGTCCGTGCTGAAGTGGTAGGCACGAACAGAAAACAACCGGTAGACGCACGGCGACGGACACGAGAAGAATGCAAAGCGGCGGAGCTGGTATGCTCCGCCGCTTCTTGTTCCGTGCGCTGCTAAATTCACCAGCTACCAGCTAGTGGTGATCGCCGCCACCATGGGACGCGCCACCATGCGCTGCTACGGCATGGGAGCCACCATGGGACGCGCCACCATGCGCTGTCGCGGCATGGGAGCCACCATGGGACGCGCCACCATGCGCTGCTACGGCATGGGAGCCACGTGCAGAGGCCCCGCCGTGGGACCCGCTGCTGCCCCTTGCGCTTACTGATGGCCCCCCTCCACGATTGGCGGCATAAGCATGTCCACCACCGTTTCCACGGCCGGCGACGTATCTTCCTCCTCCTCCACCACTGAAGCGATGACCACCCCAGCCGTGGCTATAGCCCCAGCTAGCCCAAGGGCCCACGCCTAGGAAGATCCCGTTATAGAAATAGCCCGGCCCATAAAAGCCCATGGGGGCGCAGCCGTACGGTGCATAATCGTAGTAGCCGTATGAACAGACGGGCGGATTTATGCTGATGGCAATTTGTGCGCTAACCGTTGGCACCAGGGCCAAAGACGCAAGTAAGGTTGTTGTACCGGCCAGAAGCAGACTGCGCATTGCATACTTGTGAACCACGTTCTTGACTTGCCACATTTGGCATCCTCCGGAACTCCCGCTTTTGATCGAAAGTTGTATCTCCAGTATCAGGCCCTGGTTCGCAGATAACTGGTCAATACAGACCGTCTTCCGCTATTCTCGCCCTAAGGCTTGCAAGGGTGGCAGGGCGATGAATGTCGAGCAACTCGATGGGTGCTTCGCCGCCCTCATCGCGCAACCAGGGACCGCGCGGTGGACCTTGGCTACCAGTGTCTTCGGTTGCCCTGAATGTGATTCAACGAGGTCCGGGAGTATGCTTCAGTCATGGACAAGAAAGAGATCAATTCCCCAAAGTTGACCGAGCATTTTCTCTTCTGGGCTTGTGGCATCGGAGTTTTGCTGCTGGCGATTCTCTTTGCTCATTACGTCTACCACATTCGGTGAAGCGGGTGGATGTGAGAGCCCGGCGCCCCATGCGTCCTGCTGCCGCCGCAACCGCGTTGTTCACAGCGCAAGCGGCCGATCGGGTGTAGGCTCGGAAAATACGACAGCTTTGAACACTCGGCGGCAAATGTGAAAGCAAAAAGGGGTGTGATCGGAATCCTGACTGGGGGCGGCGACGTGCCCGGCCTGAATCCCGGAATCCGCGCCGTAACCATCCGCGCACTGCGCGAGGGCTGCCAGGTGATTGGCATCCGCCGGGGATGGGCCGGGTTGGTCGATATGGTCCGCGAAAAAGACTACGACAATAGCGAGAACTTCCAGACGCTGTCGGAGGATCTGGTCAACCGCACCGGCCGCACCGGCGGTACGTTCCTGCACACCTCGCGCACCAACCCCAGCCGGGTGAAGAAGTCCAGCGTTCCGGCTCACCTGCGGTCTGTTTATAACGCCGAGAAGAACGACCTGACCGCTGAAGTTCTCAAGAACCTGGATTGGCTCGGCATCGACTACCTCATCCCCATTGGCGGCGATGACACGCTGAGTTACGGCGTACGGCTTTATCAGGAAGGCGTGAAAGTAGTCGCTATTCCGAAGACCATGGACAATGATGTCCCGGGCACCGACTACTGTATCGGCTTCAGCACCTGTGTGACGCGCACCATTTCCATGACGAACAGCCTGCGCACCAGCGCTGGCTCCCACGAACGCTTCATGGTCCTCGAAGTCTTCGGCCGTTATGCCGGGTTCACTGCCATGCTGCCCACCATGGCCGGAGCCGCGAACCGCTGCGTGATCCCGGAGCACAAATTCGACATTGAACGGCTCACCGAGTTATTGGTCTCTGACCGCCAGAAGAATCCCAACCGCTATTCCATTGTCCTGGTTTCGGAGGGAGCGACGTTCCAAAACGGAGAAATGGTCTTCGAAGCTGAGACCAAGGACGCCTTCGGCCACAAGAAACTCGGCGGTATTGGAGACCTGGTTTCCGAGAGACTGAAGGAGCTTTCCCCCAAGTACAACAGCGGTAAAACGATTGACGTCATAAACCAGAAACTCGGCTATTTGGTCCGCTGCGGTGATCCCGATGCCATTGACTCCATCGTTCCGATGGCCTATGGCAACCTAGCACTCGACCTGCTTCTGGGCAAGACCTACGGACGACTTGTCGTCCTCAGAAACGGCTGCTACGACAGCATACCCATCGACACCGTTACTGCCTCGAAGAAGGTGGTTAACGTAAAAGAGCACTACAACATCGACCGCCTCCGGCCCCACTACAAAAGCTTCGAAATGAAGCCACTTTTCATCCTGACCAGCGAAATGGGATAGTGGCTTTGAATGTCCCGCGCCTCTGAAATGGCGGGTGCAACCCGCTCCGCCGAGATTTGACTACTTGAATACTCGGCCGTAGACCTTTCCGTTGAAAAACCGATCAAGAATATGCATAATAACGCCTCCTGTTTTCGAGTCGGGAAGGGAAATTTGGGAGTGAGTGAGAAACTGCAATGCTGAGCAAACTCCTTCAGATCGCGGCTTTGACTGCGTGTCTAACTCCGGCGTGGGGCAAATCAACTTCGGAATTGTCCTTCATCCGACAGCCCAGCACGGTCTCCATCGTAGGACCTGGAACTGTTTTGTCCGTTCACCTTCTAGACTTACCCTTCATCGAGCCGCGCTACGCGGTACAGTACAAGACGGACGGCGGGGAACTGATCGAAGTGTGGACTCCGGCGAAGGATGTTTTGGTGCTGGAAGGGATGCACGGGATACTGACCTACTCCACCCATCCGGAGAAGATCCTTAGCTTTCGAGTGGTCGAGCAAAAGTCAACCAAGTAGCGGACATGTTGTGCCTGCCCCGGTGCGTTAACCGTCATCGCAGTATCCGTCCACACTGGCGTAAATTGTTTATGAGCCTATCTTCTTCTCAATCGGGGTGGAGGAGCGCTCAGACATTTATGAGTGCCGGCTTGTAGCGCAGGGTGAAACAGGCGCCAGGGGCTACACCGGCCCCCTGGCGCGAGGACTAGTAGTGCCTTTGTTCAAACCGCACGTCGACCGCTCAGTAGGTTAATGACCAGAACCACCAACCCGACAACCAGCAGCAGGTGGATCAGGCTTCCGCCCACATGCAAACTGAAACCCAGAAGCCACAGAATAATAAGAACAACGAAAATCGTCCAAAGCATGTCAACCTCCTCTGCTCATTTGCGAGCACACGGATGCGAATCTCATACAACGTTCGCTGGAGGATTGCTCCGCGCGAACCGAACAAGCGTGTAGACAGAAAGGGACTGAGCCACCGTCCGAACATACAGGGTCGGGCGGAATGACAGACAGCGACAGCCCAATTCCGCAAGTCCTACTTCTGATCTTTCTCTTTCTCTTTGGCCTCAGCTTTTGCGCCACGAATTTCCGCAAGGAACGGCCGGGCTGCAGCTGGAACTGGCACTTCGCCCAACAACAAAGCACGAGTTGTGACGTCGCCGTACATCGCGTGCCGCGAATCAGTGTCTTGGCGGAGCGACGCACCTTCCAACGTGAGCCCAGCGAACGCACCCTTGGCACGGGAGTAGGTCAGGATCTCCGTATCCATCTTCCAATCCGTACCGGCCTCGGCATGGCGTCCCACTGGACCCGC
>CABEDA010000468.1_pt1 | contig 13861 bp, 14 predicted proteins | sample 3422771 | NCBI WGS metagenome assembly CABEDA01 (sample SAMEA5534329, study PRJEB31848) | metagenome | biome: tundra; feature: field; material: soil | place: USA | collected 2013-05 | depth 0.15 m
CCGTGCCGCTCCCCGTTCCGCCCCAAACCCCCGATCCTCTCACGGCCGAAATCACGCGGACGTAAGTCGGGCGTCGGTCGCTGGTCGCTGGTCGTTCGCTGTTCGCAACTCGTGTTAGTCTCCCGCTCCGGCAACCTGTAAGCAATCAAGAGTAAGGGTTTGCTAACGACTAACGACTAGCGACGAACGACCGCCTTTGGGCCGATTCTCCTATAATCGGAACTGGACTCCTCATGATTCAAACTCTTTTTGGCAGCCTGGACGAAGCACAGAAACCCAGTTTTATCGAACGCATGAAGCAGGCCGTCTCGCGCACGCGCGAGAATCTGGCCGAGCGCATCGAAGATGTCGTTTCCATTGGCAAAGAGATCGACCGTTCCACCCTCGACGATCTGGAAGCCACGCTGATCGGCGCCGACCTCGGCACCACGACCACTCATGAGGTTCTGGAGAAGCTGCGCGACAAAGCCGACCGGAAGCAGATCAAGGATGTGAATGAACTCAAACGGCTGCTGAAAGAAGAATTGCTGGCGATTCTGACCTCAACTGCTTCGCGGCCCGTGACCAAAGTGGACGGCACGCCGGAAGTGATCATAGTGGTGGGCGTGAACGGCACGGGCAAGACGACGACGATTGGGAAATTAGCGCAGGTGTTTCGCGCACAAGGAAAGACAGTGCTGCTGTGCGCGGCGGATACATTCCGCGCGGCCGCGATCGAGCAACTCGAGATTTGGGGACAGCGCACGGGAACCGAAGTGATCAAGACAAAAGCCGGCGGCGATCCGGCGGCGGTGCTCTTTGACGCCCTGCAGGCGGCAACCGCGCGCCAAACCGATTACGTGATCGTCGATACCGCCGGGCGCCTGCACACCAAACAAAACCTGATGCTAGAACTGGAAAAGATGAAGCGCACGGCACAACGCATCGTCCCCGGCGCCCCGCATGAGACTCTGCTCGTGATGGATGCCACGACCGGCCAGAATGGATTGCAGCAGGCGCGGCAGTTCACGCAATCGTCCGGAGTCACCGGAATTGTGCTGACCAAGCTCGATGGCACCGCCAAAGGCGGCGTCGTGGTCGCAATTTCGCGCGAGTTGGGATTGCCGGTGCGATATGTGGGAGTGGGAGAAAAGGCGGGAGATTTGCTGCCATTTGATCCCAAAGATTTTGTGGAGTCGCTGTTCTCCTGAAAATCCAACACGGAGGCATTGGCGGAACCCGATGAAAAGGATGAGAATCGTGGTTTTCCACCTCGCAATTATTGATTGGTTTTCTCCCTGTCTCCGTGCCTCCGTGGTGGTTTTGGCCTTGCAGGATGAAATAGCCTAAATCTGATGACCATCGACGAACAACACATGCGGAGGGCGCTCGACCTGGCGCGAGCAGGCGTTGGCCTGGCGTCGCCGAATCCAGCCGTGGGCGCGCTTGTGGTGGACGCGTCGGGCCGCGAAGTTGGCGCGGGCACGCATACCTATGACGGCGTGAAGCACGCCGAAATTCTTGCCCTGGAACAAGCGGGCCCCGCGGCACGCGGCGGAACTCTCTACCTGAATCTGGAGCCATGTTCGCATCAGGGCCGCACCGGGCCCTGCGCCGGTGCCGTGATCGCGGCTGGAATCAGCCGCGTCATCTGCTCCATGGAAGATCCGAATCCACAAGTAGCGGGACAGGGATTTGCGAAGCTCCGCGCGTCCGGGATCAAAGTGGAGATCGGGCTGTTCCAAGCTGAAGCCAAAAAGTTGAACGAGAGTTTCGCCAAGTACATCCGGCACGGCAAGCCGCTGGTCACGCTGAAGTCGGCGATGACCCTCGACGGGAAGATCGCCGACACCCGGAAACCGGGTACCGCGCGTGACTCGGAATCTAGCTCGGCTACACCCGCAACCGAGGGCGCGCGCAGCGGATACCACTGGATCACCGGCGAAGTGGCGCGCGCGCATGTGCAGCAACTGCGCCATCAAAACGACGCGATTCTGGCCGGGGTGGGCACGGTGATGGCGGATGATCCGCTGCTCACCGACCGAAGCGGCCTGCCGCGAAGGCGCAAGCTGCTCCGCGTAATCCTGGATTCTTACTTGCGCATTCCACTTGCGTCGCGCGTGATTCAGACCGCTGAGAACGATGTTCTGGTGCTGTGTTCGACGGCGGAGGAACAGCCGAGACAAGCGCTCGAAGCGAAGGGGATTCGCGTCCAGCAAATATCGGCGACGGCGGACGGACGCCCCGACTTCGCCGCGATTGTCGAGCGCCTGGGAAAACTGGAAATCACCAGCCTGCTGATCGAAGGTGGAGCGTTGGTGAACGGCGCGGCCCTGGCCTCGGGCGAGGTGGACAAGGTGTTCCTCTACTACGCGCCGAAGATTTTTGGCGAGGGCGCGGTTCCCTTCCTTGCCGGTGAAAGTTTGCACGGGAGGGTGCAGTGCGTGCAGCGGTTCCAGTTGCACCGCTTCGGCGAAGACTTCGCGCTGGAAGGCTATCTCCGCGATCCGTACGCGGGTATGGGATAAGTTGTACCCTCATATTCAAGACACAAGGAGGGTTTGTCACAACAAAATAGGGTTTGTGGATTTAAGTCGCGAACTCACGGCATACTACTACCGGGAGAACTAGCTCATATGTTTACCGGAATTGTCGAAGAAGTAGGAAAAGTCGTAAAGATCGAGCAGCGCGGCGAGAACCGCCGCATCACCGTCGAGGCCGCGAATGCGCCGAAAGAATTGGGAACCGGCCACAGCATCGCGGTCAGCGGTGTTTGCCTGACGGCGCTCGACATCAAACCGAAGTCATTCTGCGCCGACCTGGCGCCCGAAACTTGGGTGCGCACCTCATTCTCGCGCATGCACGAGGGCGCCATGGTGAACCTGGAGTTGCCCATGAAGGCCGACGGCCGCTTCGGCGGCCACATCGTCCAGGGACACGTCGATGGCGTGGGCAAGCTGATCGAACTCGAGCGCATCTTGGACTCGCAGGGCCGGGATTCCGAGAACTGGTGGCTGCATATTGAAATCCCCTCCGAAGTCGAGAAGTACACCGTGTACAAGGGATCGATATGCATTGAGGGCATCAGCCTGACGGTCGCGAAGCTCGAACGCAACCGCTGCACTATTGCCATCATTCCCCACACCGTCGAACTCACCAATCTCGGATCGCTTAAGCCGGGCGATCCCGTCAACCTGGAAGCCGACGTGATTGCGAAGTACGTAGAAAAGATGATGAAAGGCGATTCGGCGCAAAGTTCGCTCACCGTGGAAAACTTGGTCGGACAAGGCTTCTAGAGGCAGTCCTCAGTTCTCAGTTCTCAGTAAAACCCGGCGGCCTTCACTGAGAACTGGGAACTGAGAACTGCCCCTACGCTTCCAGCTTCAACTCATCCAGTTCCAGAAATTCCCGAATGATGGGCTCGGTGGAATTCTCCATGTCCTTGTAGGGCCCAAAGAAAATCACGCGGCCTTCGTGTAGGAAGACGATACGGTCGGCGAGTTTCTTGGCCAGGCGCATGTCGTGGGTGACGACAACCGAGGTCAAGTGCAATTGCAGTTTGAGCCGGGCGATGAGATCGCCGAGCAGATTCCCCATCAGCGGATCCACCATGGTTGTCGGCTCGTCGTAGAGCACGCACTCGGGTTGGGCGGAGAGTGCTCGCGCGATGGCGACCGAACGTTTCATGCCGGTGGAAAGGTCGGAGGGCAACAACTCGCGCATTTCCTTGACGCCGACCATTTCGAGCAGGCCGTCGACGACCTGGAAAATCTGCTCTTCGGAAAGCTCTCTTTTTTCGCGCAAGGGGAAGGCGACGTTTTCCCCAACCGTTAAAGAATCAAACAGCGCGCCGTTCTGGAACACCATGGTGACTTTCTTGCGGATGCCTTCGAGTTGCGCTTCGTTGTAGCCGGTGATGTCCTGGCCGGCGACAATGACCCGGCCGGAATCCGGCTTCAGGAAGCCCATGATGTTGTGGAGCGCCACCGATTTTCCGACGCCGCTACGGCCAAGAATGCATACCATCTCACCCGGCAACACGTCGAAGCTGACGTCCTGCAGAACGACCCGATCTCCAAACGCCTTGCAGACGTCCTTAAATTCGATGTAGGGAGATAGCGTGCCCGCAGCACTCATGCCTATCAGCATGGCACGAGACGCCGCGCCGCTCAAGCGCTAGCGTAGGGACATGCTAGCGTAGGGACAGCCGCCCCCGGCTGTCCAGCGGGGCGAAGCCCCGCCACGCCCTCGAGTCCTTAGGAACTGCCCACGAAACCTTGGTGAGCTGCGCTCGCCCGGACAGCCGCCCTCGGCTATCCCTACGCTGGCTTCAACCCGCCCTCGGCCGCCAGGCGATCCTGCGGGGTGTTCACATTAAAGAAACTCTGCTCGGAAAAACCCGCTGCCGCCAATTCGTTCTCTTTGATCACCCGAACCAACACGCCGGAAAACGCCGCATCCACCTTGTACTTCCCTGCCCGCAGAGCCTGCTCGGCGACCGTCGAAAAATCGCGCCGGTAGACCGCACAGAGCGGCTGAAATCCCTTGCCGGTGCGAGGCACAGTGATGATCGCGTCGCTGGGTTCGGCCGCCGCGAAAAGAAATGCGAGAAGTTCCCTGGAGACAAAGGGCATGTCCACGGCGAGCATCAAGTTCAGTTCAGCGGTGGAATGCGTGAGCGCGGCGTGTATGCCAGCAAGGGGGCCGCATCCGGGGAAAATGTCAGCCACCACGGGTACATATTTGGAAGATTCAACCTTTGCAAACCTGGCCGGGTCGCCGACGATGGTGACGCGGTCGCAGACCATGCCCGCCACGGCGAGCGCGCGATCGAGCAAGCTCTGGCCGTGAAAATCCAGAAAGGCTTTATCTGTATTCGGCCCCATGCGGGAACTCTTGCCTCCGGTAAGGATAAAGCCCATGCGCGACCGTTCGGCACCTGACATATGGAAAAGCATAAGGCCTAAGCTGCAATACACGAAAGTAACCTATCCAGAAAGGCAGCGCCGTCGGAAGATGGAGGTGTCCGATTGGTAGGGAGATCTACTCATCACCATGCCGCAAAGACTGATGGATGTTCTGATGCTGGGACGCTGTTCACACGAGTTTTCTTGGCCGCGCCGCGCCGCCAATGGAGAGTACTACCAAGTCTGCCTGGTGTGCGCGTCCGCCTACCAGTACGACTGGAAGACCATGCGTCGCGGAAACCGGGTCGATGAACCGGCGGCCGAGACCACCTCCGTCCGGCGCCGCTCCGGTCAAAAGCAACCGACGTGGATGCCCCGGGCACGCCGCCTGCGCTCGAACCTTCCGGTTCGCTACCGCGGAAAAAATCTCCATACCTGGTATGAAGGCATAATCCAGAACATCAGCCAGTCGGGCGTTTTGTTTCACGGCCCCCAGCAACTGCCGGCCAATGCGCTGGTGGAGCTGATCTTCGAGATGCCCGAAGAAATCTCCGGTCAAAAGAACAGCAACGTACTTTGCCAGGGAAGGCTGATTCGTATCAAGGATGCGCTGGACAATGCCGAAGACGCGTACGCCCTGGCGGCCTCCATCCTCGACTACAAATTTCTTCACAAAGACTGAAGGCCGACCCGCGAACGGATGGCTAGGGCGCGGCTTCACAGCTTCCGGAAGAACTCCAATTCAAACTGGTTTTGGGAAGGGCACGGCTTCAGCCGTGCCGCTCCGAGCCGCACCAATGCGGGCTTTGGCCCCTGAGGACCACGTGTCCCGCCAGATTCTAGTTCCGATTTTCCCTGACCACCACCGCTCCCTGCATCTAAACTAAACATAGTCATTTTCCATTGCTCGGGAGCGTTCATGAAATTCAGCGCAGGTAGACGTCCAGTGATTCTGTTGGCCGGCATCCTGGCCCTCGGCGTGGCATGCTCCAAAGCGCCGGATGACAGCCAGTTGACCAGCCAGATTCAATCCAAGCTCAGTGAAGATTCCGGCCTGCACGGCAAGCCCATCATGGTCCAAACTTCGGGTGGGGTAGTAACGCTCTCTGGAACGGTCGAAAACGAAACGCAACGCGAGGCCGCAGCCCGCTATGCGTCCGCGATGCCGGGGATCAAGGAAGTAGTAAACAATCTGCAAACCGGTCTTCAAACCAGGTCCGGGCCAGCAGCGCCCGCCGCCGACCGGACGACCCAGGCTTCGCAGCCCGACAAGCCCTCAGCGAAACCTCGCCCCAGCACTCCCCGTCATCGGACGGAAACTGATTCGAGAGAGATGGCAGCCAACGTTCCGCCGCCCGCGCCAGCAGAACAGGCAGCGGCTGAGCAGCAGCCCGTTCCGGCAGCAGCGGCCGCGCCGGCGCCACCTCCCGCTCCGAAAAGAGTAACGGTGCCGTCGGGAACGTCGATCGCAATTCGGCTGCTCGATCCTCTTAATTCCGAAAACGCCCAGCCGGGGCAAACGTTCCGCGCGACGCTCGACGCGCCCCTGCCCTCCGACGGAGACGCGGTACCCTCCGGATATGACGTGAAGGGGCACGTCCAGGATGTAAAAAGCGCGGGAAAATTTGCGGGACAATCGCTGCTGGTCTTGCAACTGGACACGATCTCTGTAGCTGGCAAGTCCTTCTTCATCGACGCCGACCCCTACCAGCGGCAGGGTAAGAATCGCACCACGAATACGGCGGAAAAGGTGGGCGGGGGCGCCGTGGTTGGGGCCATCCTCGGCGGCATCCTTGGTGGCGGAAAGGGCGCGGGCATCGGGGCGGCCGCTGGCGGAGGCGTCGGTGGCGGCGTGCAGGCGGCAGGCAAGGGCCAGCAGATTCGACTGCCCTCGGAGACTGTGCTGAACTTCACCTTGCGAGCGCCTTTGACGGTGACGTTGGCGGAGCAGGGTCCGGACTCCAGTCGCCGCAAGTTGGATGCTCCTCAGTAACGAAAGCATCCTTCCCGTAGAGACGGGGCAACCTCATCGTCTCTCGCGTTTGACGATCATGCGCTGGGTGGTTGCCGCGCGCCGTTGCGGCTGCTAGAGTTTTCCTGGGACATCGAAAGCCGTCGTGCCCGCCCCGGTTCAAAATCCGCAAGGCGTTAACGGGAGCCTGCAGCATTCCAGAAAATGCCGGGAATGAAAGCCAATCTGAAGCGTTGGATCGCACGGAATCGTTATTCCGCGCTGGTGCAATACGGAGGAGCCGCGCTAGCCGTGTGGGTCGCGCTCAGCCTCTGGGCTCTTTCTCCCGTGCTGCAACGCCACCTCTTTGCGCTTTTGCTGGCGGCGGTGCTCTTGACCGCTCGTTTTCTCGGTTTTGGCCCCGCCGTTTTCTGTTCGCTGGTCTCGACTGCTTGCCTGGATTTCTTCGCAGTTCCGCCCTACTTCAGTTTCGGCATCCGCTCGACGGCTGACCTGGAGCAGTTGGCGGCGTTCCTCGCCATTTCTGTGTTCGCCGGCAGCATGGCCCGCCAGAAAACCTTGGCGGAATCGCGCGCCGATCGCACCACCCGCGAGATGGCCGCCATCGTGGAATGCTCTCCGGACGCGATTTACAGCACCCGTCCGGATGGCACCATCACCAGCTGGAATCGCGCCGCCGAACATCTCTACGGCTACACGGCCGAGGAAGCAGTCGGGGCGAAGGTGGCGCAACTGGCGCCGCCGGAACGCCGCGACGAGTTGGAACGCAACCAAGCGATACTCAATCGCGGCGGGCACGTGCCTTCCTATCGGACCGAGCGCATGCGCAAGGACGGCACGCGCTTTCCGGTACTGTTATCGGTGTCGTCGCTTCGAAATGCGCACGGCGAAATCGTGGGCGCATCCGCCATCGCCCGCGATATCACTGCCGAGACGCAGTCCGAAGAGGCCATCCGCCGCAGCGAAAAGCTCGCCACCACCGGACGCCTCGCCGCCTCCATGGCCCACGAGATCAACAATCCACTCGAGGCCCTCGCCAACCTGCTTTATCTGGCGCGCCATGACCCGAGCCACGCCGGCGACTACCTCACCTTGGCGGAACAAGAGGTAGGCCGCGTGGCAAAGTTGGCGCAACAGACTTTGGGATTTGTCCGCGACAACAATTCTCTGGACTTGATCGATCCTGCCGCCATCATGGACGAGATTCTGCAGTTGTATTCTCGCAAGCTGGAAGGCCGCCAAATCCACGTGACCCGGCGCTACCGCGGCAGTTGCCAAATCAGCGGCTATTCCGGCGAGTTGCGGCAGTTACTTGCCAATCTCCTGGTGAATGCGGTGGATGCCATGGCGGACAGAGGTTCTCTGCAAGTCCGCGTCGCGACGGGCCGCGACTGGCCCAGCGGCAGGGCGGGAGTCCGCATCACCGTGGCCGACACCGGCAGCGGCATTCCCCGCGACCATCTGCGCCAAATCTTCGAACCTTTCTACACCACCAAGAAAGACACCGGGACCGGCCTGGGATTATGGGTTTCGCGCGGCATCGTGCAGAAACACGGAGGATCGATTCGGGTAAGGAGCCGGGCAAACGGACGGACGACAGCGCGCACGACCGGAACCGTGTTTTCGATCTTCTTGCCCCAGGGGCACGAAATCACCCGCGTAGCCTGAGCTGTGATAGCCAAGACTTGGCCTTGCACACCGTGGTGTCAGATGGGATCGCTACTGTCAGGCAGACCCTTGGGTGGGGGCGAACAGATGGCGCAAGCTTGCGGTATCGCCTGGTTTCGCCAACCATCCGTGAACAGTGAACGACTAGCGTAGCTAGCTAGGCAGGACGTAACGCCGTCTCTGGGCAGGCCCACGTGGCTCGGGTCAGTGAGCGCGTGGGCCGGTCGATTATCCTGTCCAAATTGATTAGGGCGTTCCGGTGCTGACCTGCTCCCAATTGGAACAGATAATCCCACCTGTGGGCGTGGTGAGCGTGGATAGAACTCCCACTTTGCCTTCCTTAGACAGACTGCTGTAGGTCTTGGTGATGGCCACCGGTGCCCCCGGCGGGCTCGTGATTGGCTGCGCTACAGAGAACAGGGATATCATGGTGTTTTGATCGGTCAGCCAAGCATTCCAAGTAGTGGCGGCTTTGTTCCCAACGGTGAAAGCCATGGTCAGGGTGCTGGTGGTTGCGCTGTAGGTGGCGGTGTCTTTTAGGGTACAAGTCGGGTACGTCGGGGGGGCGGCGGGAGGCAGTTGTTGGCGCCGACCAGGCACGAGACTTCCAGACTGTAGCTGGGGACGGTCGCGTCGTTCCCGTCTGCGGTGATTAGCACCAGTTCAGTGCCGTTTGTAGGCGGCTTGACGTCAAACTGGAGGGTGGTACCGGTGCACCAGGATTCGGCAAGTGTGGCGTCGGGAAAATACACGGCCATACACAGGGGTTGGGTGGCGCCGCTGGGAAGAGTGGCGGACACTTCGAATTCGTCGTTGGCGACGCCCGCGAAAGTGAAGGCATTCGAGTCTGTGATCCAGGCGATGTCACCGGCATACACTTTTCCGAGATTGACTGGTTGCGCGTTTGGGGGAACCGGATAGAGACGTTCCAGCGATACCGCGTAGTTTTGCGTGCCAGTAGACCTCTCAGTTATCGCCATGGTGTAGGTGCCAGTCGTAGTGAACGTCTGGTGCACCAGGAGTAGATCTGCACCGCCTTGGGGTCGTAGAGTGCCAGGCAGATGACCTGGGTGATGGCGCCGTTCTCCCCCAAAGTAAGCTGCCAGGTGTCCCCTTTGTTTGCACTAAACACAAAGGAATCGACATCTCCAGCGGTGTTTAGGGTGCAGTTGGAACCTATGAAGGTATCGCCGGAGGCGATGGGCACTCCCGATTTGGGCTCAACGGGACAGTTCGCAGACCCAGCCAGCGCGGACTGGGGGATCAGCAGAAACACGAAAAGCAGAGCTGCCAGGGGCAGCGCGAAGTGGGTAGATAATCGCATGATGTTCCTCCATCACTGAGATTTCAGTGTTGGAACCAAGGCGGGCGGCCCGGTTTCGGCGTGCATCTTATCTCTGGAGGGTTCCGAGTTTAGCATCGTACTCCCGCCTAAACGTCGGTAGAAATGTCCCCCGGGAAGGACAAGAATAACGTTAGGCGAGTCAAAAGCTGAGTGTCAAGAAGAAGTCACTCCTGTCACATTAGAGGGTGACAGAAGTCACTTCGCGGATCAGATCATGTCTATCATCTGAAAAGATGTTTGTCTTTGTAACGACTACAGCGTCCAACAGTTCAATCTTTTGGCGTCTCTACGCTGATAGTTGTTGAAATATCCCGATTGCACTCAAAATCCCCCGACATGGATACCAGGCTGTGTCCGATACGTGGGTTCTCGCCAAGGTTGTCTGCAGGGTCGGGTTCAAGCTACTACACCTGAGCGCTGCTTCTCCCTCACTCCCAACCACTTGCAAACGGCAGAGGTACAGTGACCTTCGTACTTAGAATGCCTCGCCCGTCCGGCTTATAATCATCCAAATCCAAGCAGACTGGGCATTTAGCGAACGTGGAACCTTTTCTTGCAGTTGCGATCTTCGCTCTGGGGCTGTGCTTTGGCAGCTTCCTGAACGTGTGTATTTACCGCTTGCCGCGTGGCAAGTCGGTAGTCGCGCCGCGCTCCGCCTGCCCGCACTGCGGAGACCCGATCCCGCTCTACCACAACTTGCCCGTACTGAGCTGGCTGATTCTTCGCGGAAAGTGCCGCTCCTGCAAGCAGCCCATTTCCCCTCGCTACGTTGTGATCGAAGTCCTCACGGGCCTGCTCTTTCTTGGCTGTTACGGCCATTTTGGTTTGACGCTGGCGATGTTGAAGTGCGTCGTGCTCGGCTACCTGCTGCTGGGGTTGGTTTTTACCGACGCGGAAACCAAGCTTCTCCCCGACGCCATGACTCTGCCTGGCCTCGCTCTGGGAATCGGGTTCAGCCTCCTGGTCCCGGTCAATGACCTTGCCTCCCGAATCATGCCGGGCTTGGTGTCGCCCGCAATGAGAATGAGTGGCGAGATTTCGTGGCGCTGGTGGTCGCTCGCCGACTCGCTGCTGGGAGCGGCGGTAGGCGCCTCGTTTCTATACGGCGTCGCAGCTATTTATCTGCGAGCCCGTGGCGTCGAAGGCATGGGATTCGGCGACGTCAAGTTGATGGCGTTGATCGGCTCGTTCCTCGGAACCAAGCTCACGGTCCTGACCATTTTTGCCGCCTCGCTGTCCGGTTCGCTCTTCGGACTGAGCACGGTTCTCGCGGTCTGGATGAAGCGCACCCGCCGCAACCGGGCGCGCAGCGCTTCTTCGCAAGCCTCTTTGCCCATTTCTCCAAAAGATGCCCGGCGCCGCGCCTGGCAATCCGCCCGCCTCGCCCTCCGCTACTACGAGATGCCTTTTGGCGTATTCCTCGGCAGCATGGCGCTTTTGGCCTTCCTGTTTGGCAACCGCCTCCTGCACTGGTATTGGAGGGGCCTGTGAGCCCGCTCGTCAATCCCACGGTGTTGCGGATGGCGGTTCTCTTGTTTGCCGCCCTCGCAGCTTTCGGACTCGGCCTATTCCTGATTCGGCGTCTGCGCAAGAATCTCGTCGTCGAGCCCGAATCGCTGAACTACGCTCCGTTAGCGGCCGAGGGCTTGCCCGTGCACGCCTATCACGCCGTCATTCAGCAACTGAAACAGCAAAAGCACGAACTCGCGACCCAGCAACTCTCGGACCGCAGAAAAGCCAAAGCCTCCGACTCGCTCAGCTCCACCGTACTCTCGAACCTTTCCTGCGGCGTTCTGTTTCTCAACACTGCCGGCCTGGTGCGGCAAGCGAACTCGGCCGCGCGCAAACTGCTGGGATTCGCCTCGCCCGTCGGATTGCATGTCGCCGATCTGTTCCACAGAGCAAGCCTGCGGCTGGAAAACCCTGGTTCAGGTTCGGAATCAAGCGTCGAGCAGGCGCTTGCGCCCGCTCTGGCGGGAAAGTCGGCGGTTCGAGGACTGGTGGTGAATCACTTCACTCGGGATGGAGAGAGTCACGTCTTCGAAGTGACGGCTTCTCCCGTACTCGCCGAAGACGCGAGTTTCATGGGGACAACGCTTCTGCTGACCGACAAGACTGACATTGAGCGGATCCGGCACGATCAAAAGCTGCATCAGGAGATCTCCTCCGAACTCGCACTCGGACTGCGCAATTCTCTGACTGCGATCGCGGGATACGCGCAGCAACTGGCCTGCAACCCGGACCCGGAACTGACGCGCCAGTTGGCCGGCGGCATCGCCCAAGAAGCGGCGCAGTTGGACCGGACGATTGTAAGTTTCCTCGGAGGCGCCCGGGCGGCGACTACAAGTTCTTGAAAGTCAGTTGCCAGTAGCCAGTTGCTAGTCTCGGCGTCTTTGGGTACTGAGTTACTGGCAACTGGCAACTGGCTACTGGCAACTGATTAGCGAAAGGATGATCACATGAAGCACATGAAACCCATGGTAATCGCCACTCTGCTCCTGTTGGGGATCAGCGGAGCAGTCGCTCAGTCTCTCGGGGATTACGCGCGGGCGGTTCGCAAGGACAAGGCCGAGCCCAGCTCGACCAGCCGCCACTACGATAACGACAACCTCCCTACCAGCCAACCGCTGAGCGTGGTCGGACCGCCGCCGGCCGCCGATGCCAACGCTGCGCCAGAGGCGGGGGACGCGAAACCGAAGTCCTCGGAAAAAGCATCGGCCGCCAATCCCGCCGACGCCGAACGCCAGAAAGCGGCCGAGGACTGGAAGACGAAGATCGACGAGCAGCAGAAAAAGCTCGATTCCCTGAACCACGACCTCGACCTGGCACAGCGCGAATATCGCCTGCGCGTGGCCACCCAGTACGACAGTGAGGGCAACCGTATCCAAAACGCGGGCCAGTGGGGCAAGGAAGATGCACAGTACAGAACCGACTCCGAAGCCAAGCAGAAAGCGATTGAAGACGCCCAGCAGGAACTGAACGACGTGCAGGATCAGGCGCACAAGGCCGGGATCGTGGAGAAAGACAAAGACAGCAACAAAGATGCCGACAACAACCAAGACAGCGACAAAGACAACAAGAAATAGGGAAAGAGTGAGAAAGACTCTCTTTCAGCAGTTCCCCATCCGCTGGCGAATCTGCCGCGCGTGATGACGCCCGTGGACCCAGTGGAACTTGCGCCACTCGCCGGCCGTCAAAGGCCCCAGAAACGGGTGGTCCATGATTTTCGTCCGGGCGCCAAACCGGCGCTCGCAGTCGTCCAGGCCCGAGCCCATCCTTTGCAGCTCGGCCACGATAGCGCGCTGCACCTCTTCCAGCGCCATTCCCCGCGGCATAACGCGTTCCGGAGCCTTGCGGCCTTCAGGCAGATACCCGAGATTCACCACCAGGAGCACGGCCACGCGCTGCTTCCACGTCGCCCGAGTAGCCAACGGAGCGCCTTGTTTCAGGCATCTGTCGATTCCGCGGTTGGTGTTCTGGTAAGTGAGGAACAGGTGCTCCAGAATCTGAGCGCCATTCCACTTTCCGGCAGGAGCCTGCGCCAAGGCGCTGGGGCTGGCACTCCCGATTGCATCTTCGAGTTCCTGCCGCAAACGTTCGAGAGAGGAAACCATGGCGCCGGTTCGGTACAATGATTCTCTAACAAATAGCCCGATCGGGAAATCGCGAATGAAAAAACTATTAGTAGCAATTCTAGCAGCGGGGTTTGGACTCATGTCCGCCTGTTCTTCGGAGCCAAGTAAGCCGACCACCGCGGAGACGTCCCAACCGAAAGCCCCACAGACCACCACCGGAAGCAGCGCATTCTTCAAATGCTACGTCTCCGCCCGCGGCTGGGCCGGGGACGTTCAGCCCTACCGCGTGGAGTCCCACGCCAGCGCCGATGCCAAGGGCCGGGACGGTAAAGCTGAAGAATGGCTCGTCGGGTTCGCCTCCGCGTCGCTGCACTCCGTTAAATCCTATACCTGGAGCAACGACGATATCTCGCAC
>CABEDA010000471.1_pt1 | contig 13776 bp, 8 predicted proteins | sample 3422771 | NCBI WGS metagenome assembly CABEDA01 (sample SAMEA5534329, study PRJEB31848) | metagenome | biome: tundra; feature: field; material: soil | place: USA | collected 2013-05 | depth 0.15 m
CCCCCCGCCCCCGGAGGCCGCGTGGCCGTGATTTGCAGCGTGCCGGTCGTCGGATCGTCGCGATGCACCAGCGCTACCGCTTGCCCGTCTTGCGACAGGAATCCGCCGTTCGAAACATTGACCACCGCCACCTGATTCGGATCGTAGCTCAGTTGCACCGGCACCGAGTACACGTTCTGCCCGCCCGAAACCAGCACATTCACCGTGAAGGTCGACCCCTTGGCCTGGTTCAAGGTAGCCGGATCGAACTGAAACCCTGCAACGCCGCCAGCCTGATTTTGCGGAACCGCTCCCTGAGGAACCGGCGGAGCCGTTTGCGGCATCGCCGCCTGCGTCTGCGGAGCGGCTACGGACGCGGCTGGCGAAGCTGCGGGTTGCGACACTGGGGTTACCGCTGCCGGCTTGTTGCTGTGTCTCAACTCGATGGCATTCGCCGTGCCCACATCGATCATGTCCAGGTTGTCATGCGGCATGTCCCGCCCACGGATAATATGCGGGATCAGCACAAATACGATTTCATTTTCCGAGTGCTCGGTGTCGGTCTCCCCAAAAAGGTATTTCAGGATCGGAATCTGCGCCAGCCCCGGAATCCCCGTCAGTGCCTTGGTCTGCGTGTCCTCCATCATGCCGCCCAGCAGGCTGACTTCGCCATCTTTCAGACGAATCTCGTTCTCGATTTTGCGCTGTCCAATCACCGGCTGGCTGATGCCGCCAATGCTCACATACGAGGTCACCGCCGAAACGTCCATCGTCAGCTTCAGCGAAATTTCCCGGTCTGCTTGCACCCGCGGCGTGATGTCGATGTTCACGCCCACATCCAGGTATTGAAACTGAGTATTGACCAGCGGGTTGATGCCGACTCCGCCAATGCCCGGCTGGAACGATCCGGTCGCCACCGGCACCCGATCGCCAATCTTCAGCGACGCTTTCTGCCCGTCCAGAGCGCGGATCTGCGGATTCTGGATGATCTTCGTGTTCGTGTCGCCCAACAACGCCGTCGCCGTGGCCTGCGGAATCGTCACCTGGAAGTCGGTGGCATTCAGGTTGGCGAGCGTGTTCAGACTGAAGCCGGTCGAGGATGATGGTGTAGTACTCGTCGTCGTGGTAGTCGAAGTGGAAGTGTTCACGTTGGGCTGCAGTTGCACCGAAACACTGGTCGGAGGGCTGATGCCCAGCTTGCGCGTTTTGTCGCGGCTCACCTGCATCACCGCCACTTCGATCAGCACCTCGGGCTTCGCCTTGTCGAGATCGTCCACCAATTTCTGCGCCAGCGCCATCTGGTCCGGCGTGCCCCGCACCACAATTGCTCCTTGCGATGGCAACTGCTGGATCCGGCTCACTTCCAGGATGGTGCGCATCGCGTTCACGACATCCTGCAACTCGGTAGGCTGGGAAAGGTTCGAAAGATAAAAAGTTTTGATGACGTTTTGTTCCAGCTCTTTCCGCTTCGCGGGATTGTCTTGCGCCACAAAAATCGTGTTCGGCGTCACCGGACGCCAAAAGGTTTTGGTCTCGAACGATATGATTTCCAAAGCGTCTTCGAGCGTCACCCCATTCAGCTCGATGCGCGCCTGTTTCGGCGTGTAATCGGGATCGAACAACACGTTGATGCCGGCCAGCTTGCCCACCGTCTCGTAGATCACATTGGTTTTTTCCGTGACCTTGAGCGTAATGGGCACGTTAGCGAGCGGAGCCAGTTCCACCGGGCCCTGCGCCGATTCCAACCGCCGCCGCAAAGGAGTCGGAGCCGCCGAGGCCTGCGGTTGCGGATTCTGCGCTTCCCGAATCATCTGCAGGGTGCGTTTCAGCTCCTGCTGCGCGATGAACGAAGAAGGGTCGGTCTCCAGCGCCTTCTGGAACTGCGCCAGCGCCTCGTCGAGCTTGCCCGCATCCCTCAGGATCTGCCCGTGATGCACCTCCGACGCAGCCGCCAGAAAGCGGTTCCGCTCGAACGCCGTCCGATATCTCAGGTCTCTCGGTTTAAGATTGTAGGCTTGCTTGAAATAGTCGAAGGCCTGCTCGTAGTTCTGCCGCGCCTCGGCATCTTGACCCTTGTTGTAGAGCGCCGTGGCGGAATCAATCTTCTTTTTGGCGAAAGCGAGCAGGCTCAAGCAGACCAGCAGCAGAACAAACGGAGCCGGACGAATCAGGCGTCTCATCAAGCAGTCCTCATGAAAATCTCTCTCGCCGGGCGGCGGCCACTCATGATTCTCGAGGGTGCCCCGTCCAAGCTCCGCTGGGGCGGGGATTTTCTGGCGTCCCAGGGGCCGTAACGCGCAAAAGTACCAGAAAATCGGATTATAACATCGCATCAATGTGCATCCGAAGTGATTGCTGGGGCAGTGTTTACACTCATTAGTACCTGCCCTTTCAGGTATCAGGTCTCAGGTCTGCAACTGGGGTCGGCCTTTCCTGAGACCTGAGACCTGACACCTGACACCTGCCGTGATACTTTCTCATCAGTACCATGGCCAAGCAGACCACCCACCAGACCCAGCCCAATCGGGAGAAGAATCCGCGCCGCCAGCCCACCGCCTCCGGCGAGAAGGATGCCGCTGTCAACAGGAACGCCAGCCACAACTATTTCTTGCTCGAAAAATTCGAAGCCGGAGTCGCTCTCACCGGAACCGAGGTGAAGTCGGTTCGCGGAGGCACGTCCAATCTCAAGGACGCTTACGGCCTGATCAAAGACGGCGAACTCTGGCTCCTCAACTGCCATATAGGCCCCTACGACCACGGCAACTCGGCCAACCACGCCGCCCTCCGCACCCGCAAGCTTCTGGTGCACAAAGAAGAGATTCGCAAGCTCATCGGCAAAACCCAGCAAAAGGGACTCACCCTGATCCCCACCCGCATGTATTTCAAGAATGGCAGGATCAAAGTGGAACTCGCGCTCGCCAAAGGCAAACAGCTATGGGACAAGCGCGAAACGGAGCGCCGTCGCACCGCCGACAAGGAAGCCCGCGAGGCCATCTCCCGAGGAAGAAAAACGTAGGGACAGCCGGGGTGCCCCATTCAAGCCCTCTTTTGGCTTGAGTGGGGCAGTTCCACAGACGGACAAAGCGTCTCTGCCCCTGGGTGCCCCATCCTTGCGCGTTCTTTGCGCAAGGGTGGGATTTCAGGGCCGTGTCCCCTTAGGATTTCGTAGCTCAGTTGCGCACTCCCCCTCCCACCGTGGATACTGAACACAATCCATCATGAATACAAACCTCTCGTCCTCCGCTCCGTCCCAATTGGAAACCGATTGCCTCGTCGTAGTCGTACTGGATCCCAGCGAAAAGGACCGTGCCGAAAAAGATCAGCCCGCACCCTCCGTCGAGTGCGCCGATGCCGCCGTGCGCGATGCGGCCAAAGACGTCATGGCCAGCGGCGAAGTCACCGGAAAGACCTTCGAAACCACGCTGCTGCATCGCCCCTCTGGCCTGAAAGCGAAACGCCTGCTCCTCCTCGGCGGTGGCAAAGCCAAGACTTTTTCGGCCGCGGAGCTGCGCCAGCTCGCCGGCGCGGCCGTGCGCACGCTGAAAGGAAAAAGCATCCGCAGCTTTGCCTTTGCCCTGCCCGAGAACGGTATCGCCGCAACCGAGGGCGTGCGCGCGATCGTGGAAGGCGCCTTCGTCGGCAACTTCGACCCCGGCTACTACAAGAGCGACCGCAACGACAAGGACAAAGACCAGAAGATCGACGCCGTCACCATCGTCGTCCCAAAAGAAGTGCAAAGCGATACCAAGCCGCTGGAAAGCTCCATGCAGGCGGCCCGCATCGTCGCCGAATCGCAGAACTTCACCCGCGACCTCACCAACGAACCCTCCAATCGCATGACGCCAACCATCCTCGCCGAGCGCGCGAAACAAATGGCCGCCGAAGTCGGCCTGAAGTGCGAAGTCCATGATGGCGACAAAATCAGACAACTCAAGATGGGCGCCTTCTGGGGAGTGGCCCAGGGATCCGACGAACCTCCCGCCCTGATCGTGCTGCGTTACGACCCCGAGGGCGCCGCAAAAGACGTTCACCTCGGCCTGGTCGGCAAAGGTGTCACCTTCGACACCGGCGGCATCTCCATCAAGCCCGCCGACGGCATGGAGAAAATGAAGTACGACATGGCCGGAGCCGCCACCATGATCGGCGTCATGCGCGCCATCGCCCTATTGAAGCCGAAAGTGAAGGTCACGGCGATTGTCTGCGCAACCGAAAACATGCCTTCCGGCAAAGCGCAAAAGCCCGGAGACGTGCAGATCGCCATGTCCGGCAAGTCCATCGAAATCATCAACACCGACGCCGAAGGACGCCTGATCCTGGCCGACGGCCTCTGCTACGCCCGTCAACTCGGCTGCACTCATTTAGTCGACGCCGCCACCCTGACCGGCGCGGTAGTCGTGGCCCTCGGCTACGTGAACGCCGGAATCTTCGCAAGCGACGACCCGCTGTACGAGCGCTTCGCGAAAGCCACCCAGCAAGCGGGCGAGAAAATGTGGCGTCTTCCCCTCGACGACGAATACAAAGAGATCATCAAATCAAACATCGCCGACATGGTAAATTCCGGCGGACGCTGGGGCGGCGCCATCTCCGCCGCCATGTTCCTAAAAGAATTCGCCGAAGACACGCCCTGGATCCACCTCGACATCGCCGGCACCGCCTGGATGGAAGAGCAGAAGCCGTGGATTGCCAAAGGCCCATCGGGAATAGCCCTGCGCAGCCTGGTGGAGTTTGTAAAAGGGTGGAGTGCGTAGAGAATCTACTGTAGAGACGCGGCTTGCCGCGTCTCTCTGCGGAGGGATTTCTTCGACGGCTTGATCTCAGCTTTGTCCTCGACGGTGTCTTCCGCGACGATCTTGTCTCCTAGGCCCCGAGAAAACCCGCGCCGCGAAGACAAATCCGGCGGCCCCTGTATCGATCCCGCGTACTTCATAAATTTCCGATTGAAACTCTTCCGCTTTGCCACTGACTGAATCCCCCGCGTCGAATGCCCTATCATAGACCGTAGCGCGATGGATCTCCCCGCTAAAATCCGCTCCCTGCCCACCTCCCCCGGCGTCTACCTCTACAAAAACGCCGAAGACGAAATCATCTATGTAGGCAAGGCCAAGAACCTCCGCTCCCGCGTCGGGTCCTACTTCCACGAAGGCCGCTGGGAAGACGCGAAAACCGGCACGCTGGTCCGCGAAGCCGTCGACGTCGACTACATAGTAGTAGCCAATAATAAAGAAGCGCTAGCCCTGGAGAACCACCTCATCAAGCAGAAGAAGCCGCGCTTCAACATTCTGCTGCGCGACGACAAAACTTACCCCTACGTGAAGCTGACTCTAGCCGAGCGCTTCCCCCGCGTGTACGTAACCCGCCGCCTGCGCAAGGACGGTAGCGCCTACTTCGGCCCCTACTTCCCTGCCAACCTCGCCTATCGCATCGTCGACCTGATCCACCGTCACTTCATGGTCCCGTCCTGCAAGGTGGACCTGACCCGCACTCATCCACGTCCCTGCCTGCAGTACTACATCAAGCGCTGCCTCGGTCCGTGCGTGAAAGACCTGACCACCCCCGAGATTTACAGCGAAGCCGTGCACGACGTGAAGCTCTTCCTCGAAGGCCGTCAAACCGACCTCGTCAAATCTCTGCGCGACCGCATGTCCGAAACCGCCGAAGCGCAGGAGTTCGAGCGCGCCGCCCGCTATCGCGACCTCATCTCCACCGTAGAGCAGTTGCAGGAGAAGCAGCGCATAGCCGCCGCCGAAGGCGACGACGCCGACGTCTTCGGCTATCACTACGAAAATCAAATGCTGGCCGTAAATCTCTTCCACATGCGCGGAGGAAAAGTTTTAGACCGCCGGGAATTTTTCTGGGAAGACCTCCCCGACTTTGGCATGGAACACGTAGGGACGCTCGCCCCCGGCCGTCCAGGCGACCAAAGCTCGCCGGCGACGTCCTTCCACCCCGCCGAATTCTTCTCCGCCCTCGTCAAGCAGCTCTATCTAAGCCAGCCCTACGTCCCGAGAAACATCTACGTCCCCGTTGACTTCGAAGACCGCGAAGAACTGGAAGACTTTCTCAGCGAGCAGCTAGCCGGCGAGGGCGGACGAGCCACCCGAGTCCACATCACCGTCCCCCAGCGCGGAGACAAGCGCGACCTGATCGATCTAGCCGGCGCCAACGCCAAGCAGTCCTACGATCAGCGTTTCCGAATCCTGAAGCCAAACGCGCGCGCCATCCAAGAAGCTTTCCAGGACGCCCTAGCTCTCCCCGAGCGCCCCAAGCGCATCGAGTGCTTCGATATCAGCCACATTCAAGGAGCGGAAACCGTGGCCTCGATGGTGGTGTGGGAAGACGGCAAGATGAAAAAATCGGACTATAGAAAGTTCATCATCAAGACGGTCGCGGGCGTGGACGATTTCGCTTCCATGCGCGAAGTGGTGACGCGCCGTTACCAGCGCCTTCAAGAGGAAAAAAAGCCCATGCCCAGCCTCGTCCTGATCGACGGAGGCCTAGGCCAGCTCCACGCCGCCGCCCAGGCGCTCGAAGCCCTCGAAATCATCAACCAGCCCCTGGCCGCGATCGCCAAGCGAGAAGAAATCATCTATGTCCATGGACAGGAAGACGACCCCGTAGTTCTCGACCATCATTCTCCCGTCCTGCATCTGGTGCAAATGATCCGCGACGAAGCCCATCGCTTCGCCGTAACCTTCCATCGCAAGCGCCGCCAGATCCGCGACCGCGCCACCGAGCTGCGAGAAATTCCCGGCGTAGGCGAATCCACCACCCGCCGCCTACTCGAACACTTCGGCAGCCTGCAAGCCGTAAAGCAAGCCGACGTAGCCGCCCTCTCGGCAGTAGTAACCAAGTCGCAAGCCGAAGCCATCCTCGAACATTTCCAGCCCCGGAGGGGCGAACCAGATTAGCCCAGCGCTTCAGTGTGTGCGTGAGAACTCGTTTTCGGGCAGTCTGGTGGAACGAAGCACAGAAGAATGCAGCCCCGGAGGGGAGACCTAGCTTAGCCCAGCGCTTCAGCGCTGGGAAAACGGACCAAACCATGCAAGTCCCGGAGGGACGACCGAGTTCTCACGTACTCAAACTCCCGGACAAACGACCCGCATTGGCGCTACAATTCCAATCGTAGCTCGTGATCGCAATTCGAGCGGGAGGCCCCCATGCCCGTGTACGACTACGTCTGCAACGATTGTCACAAAACCTTCGAAGCAATTCTCACCCTCAAAGAACATGAAGTAGACGTGAAATGCCCCAAGTGCGGCAGCAAGAACGTGGAGCAAGAGGTGACTGCGTTCTACGCCGTGACCGGAAAGAAGAGTTAGACGAAGATCAAGGTAAGAACGCAGCTGGGAACAGCGGGTGCCCCATCCTTGCGCGTTCTGTGCGCAAGGGTGGGATTTGAGTGCCGTAAACCGCACAAGATTTTCGCGGCGGCTCCTGAACTCGCCGCACGCAGGCAAAAGCGCGGTCCCTAGTGCCCGTCGATCAGCTTCGTCGCCCGGAACGACTTCACCACGATCTGATTCGGTTGCATCCCGACCGGGATGATGGTCAGCAAGGAATATTCCGAGGGCTCGAATTTCTTCTTCGGCTGGCGTTTTTGAATTACCACCAGGTCTCCGGAACCGGAGTCGAGCACCAGCAGATAGTTCTGATCTTGCGACAGCGCCAGCGCGTCGGGATGCGTCCCCACCGGCAGATACGCGATGACTTTGCCCAGGTCGATATCGTAGACCGCGATGTTATTCGATCCGAAATTTGAAATATACAGGCGCGAGTTATCGGCGGACACGACACCGCGGGTAGGCTGGCTCCCAATCAGATAACTGCCCGAAACTTCGTTGGGCGCAGTTTCGATGATGGAGATGCTGCCGGCATCGAAGTTGAACGCAATCAGTTCTCCGCCATCGGGTTTCAGCGCCAGACTCACCGGAGATTTTCCAACATCCAGCAAAGCCAGCAGCTTGTCGTTCTGCGGTTCACTCTGCTGCGGTTCGTTCTGCCGGGGTTCGTTCTGCCGGGGTTCATTCTTCCGGGGTTCGTTCTCACGGGGTTCATTTTTTAGAGCGATACTGGCAACCTGCCCCGATCCCGAACACGAGATGAACGCCTTGCTCGAATCGAGCAGGATGGCGATGTCCTCGGGATGAATGCAGACGTTGATGGCCGAGCGCACGGCCAGCCGCGCGGCGTCGATGATCGAGACCGTGTTGTCGGCGCGATTGGTGACAACCACGGTGGATCCGTCAGGCGAGACGCGGGCGAGGCCGGGATCTCCGCCGACACGGAGCGTGGCCGCGACAGTACGGTGGTCGAGATCGAGAACGGAAACGTTGCCGGATCCGGAATTGGCGACGTACGCGCGGCGGCCGTCGGGCGAGACGTCGATGAAGTACGGACGCCCGTAAACACCAATGGTGGCGACGACCTTGTTCTGCTCAGCGTCGATCACGCTGACGTTCGAGGAGCCAGTGTTGACGACGTAAACTTCGTTGCGCTTGGGATTGGCCGCGACTCCGGTAGGCTCGGTGCCGACCTGGAGCGTTCTTACCGGGCGAAAACTGCGCAGGTCGATGACCGTGACCGTGTTGCTCTTGCCGTTCGAGATGTAGGCGTATTCGCGGTAGAGCGGTCCGTAGGCGGGGAGAGTGCGTTCGTGGAAGTAGTACCAGCCGGCAGCCAGGACGAGCGGGACGAGGACGGCGATGAAGAGAAGTTTGCGCAAACGATCCAATGGCCTCGGAACGAAAGACTACGCTACGAACAGATAGCGATCAATAAAGGCGAAAGCTCACTTCCACGTTGACACGCACCGCAACCGGCTCTCCCTCCAGGGTTGCCGGTTCGAACTTCCACGTCTTGACGGCTTCCATTGCCTTCTCGTCCAGTTCGCCACCGGCGGCCTGCGCCAGGCATAAATCGGTAAACGCACCCTGCGGATCGACCGTTCCAGCGATCCGCACCACACTCATATACTTTTCCCTCCGTGCTTGTTCCGAGTACTCAGGGTCGGGAGAGTAAGTTGCCTTTGGGGGTGTGACGCCATTGCCGATGTGATGCAGGGCATAAGCCGCCGGGTGTGCACCCCAATTAGGGCCATCGCAGAACGGCGCTTTCGCGCTAGCAGGCTGGTCGTAGCCAAAATGCATTCTTATTTTCAGTGCCTTCTCGTGGTAGGTCCCAGGTAGAGGCGCAAACGGCGCAGACGAAGAAATCGCTTGCGAAGCAGCAGCATCTAGGGAATCATCCCCGGCGGACCCGACCTTTGTCATCCTTCCCAGCGAACCATCACGGCCTATCTCAATCTCGATTACTGTGATGCCCTGTTTCCGTCCGGTCGACTTCTGCAGCTCTGGTATCTGCGGGTACCACTTGCTTCGCACGCCGACTAAGACTTGGTTCGGGTAGAACCCCAGGGCGTCGGGATCTTTTCCTTGGTTTAATATCTCAAAACCACTCACATAGATCCCGTGTTCAGCTTCGGATTCGCTGGCCGAAGCTTTCGTTGCAGTGGTGGTATCTGGATCCAAGGGCAAGTTCTGGCCCGAGAGGAGTATGGATGCGACCAATATGCCTGAAGAAATCAGGAGGAAAGTGCGCATTTCGGCAAATTACCTCGCCCTCGCAGGTTCAGCAACATTCCTCGGTTCGGTGGCGATCGGCATGATCTCGCGTCCCAGCACCGCCGCAATCTGCCGCACCTGCACCATCAGCGCATCAAACTGATCGGGGTAGAGCGACTGCATCCCATCCGACAACGCGCGGTCCGGATCGTGGTGCACTTCCACAATCAGTCCGTCGGCCCCCACGGCGACCGCCGCGCGGGAGAGTGGCGTCACCTTGTTGCGCTTCCCGGTGCCATGGCTGGGATCCACAATGATGGGCAGGTGGCTGAGCCGCTGCACGGCGGGCACGATGCTCAGATCAAGCGTGTTGCGGGTGTGATCGGCGAAGGTGCGCACGCCGCGCTCGCACAGGACGACATTGTAATTCCCCTCGCTCATGATGTATTCCGCGGCCATGAGAAATTCTTCCAGCGTAGCCGAGATGCCGCGCTTCAGCAGCACCGGCTTGCGGGCGCGTCCGGCGCGCTTGAGCAGAGAGAAGTTCTGCATGTTGCGCGCGCCGATCTGGATGACGTCGGTATACTGGTCGACCAACTCCAACGATTCGTAATCCACGGCTTCGGTGACGATGAGCAGTCCAAACCGGTCGCGGACCTCGGCCATGATCTTCAGTCCTTCTTCGCCGAGTCCCTGAAAAGAATAAGGAGAAGTTCGAGGTTTGTAGGCTCCGCCGCGGAAAAATTGGGCTCCGGCCCGCGCAACGCGCTCGGCGATGGTGAATGCCTGGTCGCGGCTCTCGATGCCGCAGGGTCCGGCGATGATGGCAAGCCCGGGGCCTCCGATGCTGGCGCTCGAATTGGGAAACTTGATCACCGTGTTGTCGGGCTTGGTGTCGCGGCTGACCAGCTTATATGGCTTGGTGACGCGGATGACTTCCTGCACGCCGGGCATTTCTTCCAGTGATCCCGATTCCACTTCGGCTTTGTTGCCGGTGATGCCGATGGCGGTGCGTTGCGCCCCAGGCATGGAGTGGGCGCGGTACCCAAGCGCTTCGATTTTCTGGCAGACGGCGCGGACCTGCTCTTCCGTGGCCTGCGCTTGCATGACGACCAGCATAGGAGTACTCCGGGACCATTAAGTTTAGCGGGTGGCGGAGAACCGGGCAAATGGCTGGGAGTTGCGGCAGTGGCCTGAATTCAAAATAGTCCACTGCCGGAGTTGCCGTTCACTTCACAGACTTGACGGAGTCGGGCGTAAACAGAACCGCCTGGCATCCGGACTCGCTTGAACACATCAGAATCCCGCGCCGCACGAGGCGGGGGGAACTGTGCTCCGGGAAGGCGACCTGGAAATTGGCCTGCGATAGCGCTGTCTGACCTCAGCCGGCGTTGTAAAATCGTGGATTACTCATTACCGAACCACCCTGATCTATGCCCCAGGAAGACAAACCGATCCCCACCGCGCGCCTCGAGCGTAATAATCTCGAGCGTAATAATAACGACGAGCGTTACGACGCGCAGCGCATTGAACAGAAATGGACCGCGCGCTGGCAAAGCGATCCGTCGCTCTATGCCGCCGAGCCCCACTCCGCCAAGCCGAAGTTTTACGTGTTGGAGATGCTTCCCTACCCTTCCGGCGCGCTGCACATGGGACACGTGCGCAATTACTCCATCGGCGATGCCTTGGCTCGCTACATGTGGATGAACGGCTACAACGTGCTCCATCCCATGGGCTGGGATTCCTTCGGATTGCCCGCGGAGAATGCCGCGATCAAGAACAACACTCCGCCTCGCGAGTGGACTCTGGCCAATATCGCCGCCATGAAGGTGCAGATGAAGCGCCTCGGGTTCGCCTATGACTGGTCGTGCGAGGTCACGACTTGTCTGCCCGATTACTACCGCTGGAATCAGTGGTTCTTCCTGAAGCTCTACGAATCGGGGCTCGCGTATCGCAAGAAGAGCAAAGTCAACTGGTGTCCGCAGTGCTGCACCGTGCTGGCCAACGAGCAGGTTGTGAATGGGATGTGCTGGCGCCATGAGGACACTCCCGTAGAGCAGCGCGAACTGGAGCAGTGGTTTTTGCGCATCACCAAGTACGCCGACGAGTTGCTGCGCGATCTCGAAAAGTTGCAGGGCTGGCCGGAAAAAGTCCGCATCATGCAGCAGAACTGGATCGGACGCAGCGAAGGCACGCTGGTCGATTTCGATTTGGGCGGAACCGTCGGCCCCGCGGGATCGACGATCACGGTGTTCACCACCCGCGTAGATACGATCTATGGCGCAACCTCGGTGCAGTTGGCGCCGGAGCATCCGATTGTGGCGGATATCGCCCAGCGCAACCCCGACTTGCGCAGCCAGGTCGACCAACTAATCGCCGAACAGCGCAAAGCCAAAGAAGCCGGCGACGTTGGCGCCATCGAGAAGCACGGCGTGTTCACCGGCCGTTATGCCAAGAATCCCTACAACGGAGAAGCCGTGCCCGTGTGGGTGGCGAACTACATTCTGATGGACTACGGCACCGGCGCCATCATGAGCGTTCCCGCGCACGATGAACGCGATTATGAATTCGCCCAGAAGTACAAGTTGGACATCCGCTTGGTGATTCTGCCGCAGTCGAGCGACCCGGAAGAAACCATGGTGGAACCGCCCCTGCCCTTTACCACCATGGACGGAATTGTGGTGAACTCAGCCGAGTTCAGCGGCCTGAGCTGCGAGGATGCGATCAAAAAGATGTCGGCGCGCGCCGAAGAAAAAGGCTTTGGCAAAGCGACCGTGACCTTCCGCATAAAAGATTGGGGTATCTCGCGGCAGCGTTACTGGGGCACGCCGATTCCGATGGTGTACTGCGACAAAGATGGTGTTGTGCCGGTAGCGGAAAAAGACTTGCCGGTTATTTTGCCGCACAACGTACCCATCACGCTGGCCGGTGGATCGCCGTTAGCGGGCGTGCCGGAGTTCTTAAATACCACTTGTCCGAAATGTGGCGGCCCGGCGCGCCGCGAAACCGACACCATGGATACGTTCGTCGATTCGTCATGGTACTTCTACCGCTACGCCGACGCGCACAATGACAAGGCTCCGTTCGACAGCGAAAAGATCGCCTACTGGTTCGGGAAGAATGGCATTGATCAGTACATTGGCGGCGTGGAACATGCCATTCTCCATCTTATTTATTCGCGCTTCTGGACCAAGTTCATGCGCGACATGGGCCTGGTGAAAAACGACGAGCCCGTTGCGCGCTTGTTCACCCAGGGGATGGTAATCAAAGACGGCGCCAAGATGTCGAAGAATCTGGGAAACGTAGTGTCGCCGGATGAGATGGTAGCGCGCTACGGAGCCGATGCGGCCCGCCTGTACAGCCTGTTCGCAGCGCCACCGGATCGCGACCTCGACTGGCAGGACTCGGGAATCGAAGGCATTCAGCGCTTCCTGGGCCGTGTCTACCGCTTCTACCTGCGCACCCCTCCTGTAGAGACGCGGCTCGCCGCGTCTCCGGCGGCAGAGAATACGAAGCCAGCGAAGACGGGACAATCCCCGTCTCCGCAGAGCGAGTCGTTGTCACCTCAGGCTCGCGCGATCCAGCGCAAGCTGCACCAGACCATCAAGCGCGTGAGCAACGACTTCCAGGGCCGCTGGCATTTCAACACCTGCATCGCGGCCATCATGGAACTGGTGAATGAGATTTATGGCGCCGAGGAGGCGATTGCCGCCGGGCGAGTTCCCGCTTCGCTGCTCGCCGACGTGCAGCGCAACATCGCACTGTTGCTGGCTCCGATGGCGCCGTATCTGGCGCATGAACTTTGGGAGATGACCGGCGAGACCAGCAATCTGCTGAAAGCTCCGTGGCCGAAGTACGACCCTGCGCTGGCAGCGGAGGACGAAATCGAGATTCCGGTGCAGGTCAATGGGAAGCTGCGCGGCTTGGTGGTGGTGCCAGCGGGTGCGACCGACGATCAAATCAAGCAAGCGGCGCTCGCCAACGACAAAGTGAAGGCGGCGATGGCGGCCAAGCAAGTGGTAAAGGTCATTGTGGTGCCGAAGAAACTGGTAAGTATTGTAGTGCGCTAAAGCGCGATAACCACAGGGAACACAGGGGAACGATCGCTTTCCCCCGTGTTCCTCTGTGTCCTCTGTGGTTAAGGTTTTGCTTTTGTTTGCAACCGGGGCGTCAATCTGAGAAACTCATCCGTGGAAACCCAATCCATCGTAGTCCTAGACTTCGGCGCGCAGTATTC
>CABEDA010000472.1_pt1 | contig 13753 bp, 15 predicted proteins | sample 3422771 | NCBI WGS metagenome assembly CABEDA01 (sample SAMEA5534329, study PRJEB31848) | metagenome | biome: tundra; feature: field; material: soil | place: USA | collected 2013-05 | depth 0.15 m
CGGCAACGTAGGCCATGCGGTTGTTGACCAGGTCTTTCGCGCCCAGCTCGGTATCGACGTGGATCAACACGCGGTCCGCGGTCTGCCCCTGGCTGGAATGACTCGTCACCGCATAACCATGATCGAGATGCGGATGCAGACGCGGATCGAGCTGCAGCTCGCGGCCTCCGTCCATCTTCAGACTCAGCCGCCCGTCCTGGCCGATACCCTCCACCGTTCCCAGCTCGCGGTTCGCCGCCTTCAGTTCGCGCGAGGGCGCGGTGAGCTGCACCCGGTCCCCGGTGGAGAACGCCCGCTCCTCGTCCCGATAGACGGAGACACCCTGCTGCCGCCGTGGATCGTAGCTTCTCTCCGTGCCGTCCTTCAGTTCGACGGTTAGCCGGTTGTTGGGAGCGTCGACGCTCTTCACCCGCGCGTATTCGCCTTTTCCGATGCCGGTCTCTTGCGAGCTGCGGCTGTAGCGCAGCACATCGCCCACGTTGTACCGTTCGGCCCAAGTGCGCTCCGCTCCGGTGAGATCCTGACGCGGCACAAGTACCTGGGTGCGATGCTCAACGCTCGCGACCACACCCTTCGCCTGCAATTCAGTGTGGATCGCGCGGTTGATCTCCGCGCGGGAACGGTTGTCGGGTGAGACGACCAGCGTGTTCTCGGGCGACTTCGCACACTCCTTCGCGATCGCCGCAATGCGTTCTTCATGGCCTTTGACCTCATGGATGCGGCCTTGCCGCTCCAACCCGGCGACGGCCTCTCCCACCTGGCCGCGCGCCAACTGCTCGACCGTCTGTTTAAGCTCCGGGTCTTTCTGGCGCACGATCTCTTCCAACTTCACCGTCTTCATGCCGGCGTCCTGGAGCTGCGCGAAAATGCGGCCGGCTTCGACGGATTCATGCTGGCGGGTGTCGCCCACCAACAGAACGCGGTCGTTCGGATGCAGGCGCCCGACAAACTCGTGCATCTGTTTGGTGGACGCAAGCGAACTCTCGTCCACCACATAAAGCCGGTGCTCTCCCGTATCCACGCGCTGGCCTCGGGCAAGATGCGCCTGCAAGGTCATGGTCTCGATCCCGGCATCTCCCAGCGTTTGCGCCGCGCGGGACGTGGGCGCAAAGCCTTCCACCTTGTACCCGTCCCACTCCGCGCCCTCGCGCACCACGGCCAGGGTCGTCGTCTTGCCGGCACCCGCAACTCCATCCAAACCCACGATCTTCTCGCGGGAGAGAAATATCGTATTCACCGCCTGGCGCTGCCCCTCATTCAGCTCCGGGTGCCGGTCTTGGGTTTCGATACGAATTCTTCCCCAGACCAGCATCGGATCGCTGTAGCCGCGCCGGTTGCCTTCCTGCATGTGGCCGATGGTCTCGCGCTCCATGCGCAGCATCGCGGCGGTCGTGTACGGCTGGCCCGCCCCAGCGCGCTCGACGGCGCGGAACTCGCCCGCCTGCACCCTACGCTCGAACTCCTGCCGCACCTGGGCAGATGTCGTTTGGCCCATCCCGCGGTTGAGCGCCGCTTCCAGAATGTCGCGCCGGTCCTCGACCGCCGACCGCTCGAAAACATGATCGCGGGCATAAGTCACGGCCCGCTGCGCCGCCTGGTCGGGTTCGTGGACGTGCCGCTCTCGTTGTTGTCCATGCTCCCGCGCCTGCGCTACGATTCTGTCGGCCTGATGCCCGTGCTGTGCGGCCAGCTCCCGGTGCCGCCCTAACACTTCTTCAGGCGAAAGCAGTTCCTTGCGGTCGCGCGTATGGTGGGCCGCGATCTGAGCCGCTGCCGCTCCGTCGATGCCTTGCTCCCGCAGATGATCTTTGATCTGTTCGCGGCGCGGGCTGGAAGCCTCCAAATACTCCTTCGTGTAGCCCCCGGATTTCCGGCTGCCCATGTTTGCCGCGCTCTAATTCGTAGCCCAGCCTTTCCAGACGCAGCGCAAGTTCTGATCGGTAAACCGCTGTGGTGTAACGCTGTGAAACAAACATCTCGTGCGGCTGCAAAGCGCGAGTTTGGCCGTTCTCCCGCTCGGTCATGTTGAAGATCACGGCATGGGTATGAAGTTGCGGGGCCGCATAGCCATCGACGGGCCGCGCGGTATCGTGCTCGAAGGTGGCGGCAATGAATTTTCCCGTCGTCTCCGGGGCATGCACATTGCCGATCCGCGCCTGCGTGTATCGTTCAAGTTCCCGCAGCGCCACGCGGACACTTTCCCGATGGGCCTCTCGCACCCGTTCATCGCCGCCCACAAGCGCGGTAAGCGATACCGACTTCGGCGCGGAAAACGTCGCGTCCCATCCAGCGCGGTGCTCGGCGCTGGTCACCTCTCTGCCGAACTTTCCTTCATAGGTTCTTGAAACCTGGTGCCGGACAAGCTGCTCTTCGGTGTGCGGATGCTGGCCTTCGCTCAACCGCGCGAAGTGCTCGGCCTCAACTGCGCCGGTGAGCTTCCACTGCTCGGCGAGCCTGCCCTGCCACTCACTGTGGCCCTGTTGGTCGCGGCTCCAGTAGTTCTGTTCCTGCGCGGCAAACTCCCGCGCATGGTATGTTCGCGCCTGACTGGCTGAAAGCGGCTTCGAGATCGTAAGCATAAGCGCTCCTCAACTGTGCGGGGAACCGTCTGCGCGCCGACGGTGAATGCAATAAGAACGTGTTCTCGGCAATTTGCCTCTCATTCGATTCTCTTCGTCTCCTTCGAGGCAAAGCGTTCTTTCGGCCTGTCGTTGGCAGCATCAACGGTCGAACCGAAGATCGGGAGCACCGGCTGGATCGGCTTCTTCAACGACTCGGCAGGAATGCTGGTCTGTGCTTGTGGCGTCATCGTCCGCGCAATCTCTGGCATCTTCCGCCTCGCCAATCCCGGCAGGACGAATCGCATTCCGCCGATCTTTTTTCTCCATCTCTGCGGCCAACTTGTCGGTGGTTCGCCCCATTTGATCCTCTCCAAATCCCACTCGTCATAGGCGTTCAGGCCCCGCAATATGCTTCCCATCGCCAGTAAGAAAAAGAACATGGCGACTCCCCAAAGCAGCGGCGTCAACAGCAATCTCCAGAAGCTCTTTCCGTCATAGAACTGCGCCTCAAGAAACGGTTGGAGTCTGACGGTTTGGAGCCATTCCTCCGGCCCCTGTAGCAAGCCGCTCCAACCGGCCTGCCGCGCCGCTGGCGAAAGCTGCATCGGGATTCCACCGCCGTCGCCCGCAGTTGCCGGAACCACGTCGGCATCCGTAGCCAATTCCTGTTTCTCGTTTGATGCGGTCTTGTACAACCACTGGACTTCGGTACCCGCAGACGAATCAGTCCCAAACAAGGCGCACCTCAAATAGCTTCCCAGGTAGTAGCGTTGCATGGGCGTCCACACCAGCCCATTGCACAGAAACAACGCCCCGGAAAAGGCCAGTATTGCCATCGCAGGCAGCCACGGAAAACGTCTGGGAAACGGTATGCCATTCATGGTTTCCGTCCTCGTTCCGTGCCCTGCGCTGCGAGAAAATCGGCGAGCAATTTACGAGCCAGTTGCAGCTTGCGCGCATCGGCTTCGTCGCGGATTTTGAGGATGGAATCGGGCAACATTTGTCGGCCTTCCGATGCCGCTTCGGCACCAGCATGGAAGAGATTCAGGAGGGCATAACGTAGTGCCAAAACCTCGGCCAGTAGCAACTCAACAGGGTCGGCGGGACGCTGTCGCGCGGCGTGCAAAGCGGTCGCGCGCAGCCATTCGGAGGGCGATTGTCCCGCGCCTTCGGCGGCAGTTTCGATCTCGGAAAGCTCCTCGGGAGTCAGCCGCGTGGCGGCTGTTTTCGTGCGGAATCCAGCCTTCGCCTCTTCGCCAAATGGCAGACTGGACTGCGGGGCGACTTGAATGCGACGAATACTCCTTGGGGAAACCGCCTTGTTGCCCATACCGCGTCCTGCTCTGCCGCCGTCGCGCGGCGAAATGCTTGATTTACAGAAAGTTCTTACGCTTCAACGCGTTTACCTGATCGACGCCAAAAGCAATTTGTCGCAAGAAATAGTTATCGCTCGCTACCACGAACATTTTCACTAACTGCTCCAATCTGCTGATACCGTGAACGTTAACCTGCGTAAACATCAAACCCACCAATCCGTCGCTCCACAGTTCCCGTTTGGGGGTGTCGTGTCCACGTTTCTCCCGCTGCAAAGCAGCGTCGTTACTCCCTACACCCGCGTAGCGCATTCAGAATTCCGCTTCGTGCCTACATTCCGACGCAAAGCATCGCATCCCTCACAACTCGCCATATTCCAGCACCTGCGCCTCCCACGTATGGATCACTTCGGGGGCCTGCCATGCGCGCCGAAACAGATTGCGGATCGACAGCCAGTGTTTCACCGGGAATCGGAAAGCGATTCCGTTCTCCCGCGCAAAGAAAAACACGCCCCGTTCCTCGTTGTCTAAGATCGCCGTGTGCGCGTAGAAATAGTGGCCTTGCCATTGGCAAAGATCCCGTGCCAAATCCAGCTCTTCCAGCATCCTTCGGAACTCCGCAATCCTCGGGCATCCCACCACCGGATAGCGCGGCGCAAGCAGTCCGGGAAACTGTAAACGCGGGGAGAAATCGTTCCCCTCTTCCCGCACCAAATCGAGGCGGTATCCGCCTTCTTCGAACGAGGGCAATGCCAGTTGCACCGCCAGCTCAAAATCCTCGTCCTCAATCTCCGCTGGCGGCTTCTCGCGCAGGGGCTTGCGATGACGAAAATAGTGGCCGCGCGCACACACCTTCCACAGGGCTGACCAGTGCGGCCAAAGCGCCTCGTTCAGCTTCTCGATGTTCGAGAACTTCTCCTGGTCGAGAAGGGTGTAGAGATTGCGCACGGCGAGGAGTGGTTTGCGCCGCTTTTGGCCTGGGTTCCTCAGCATTTGGAGAGTGTTAGTTAGCACCCGGCGCACGTCGTCGCTGCCAACGTCCTCAGCTTTTGCTTCGGCCTGTTTATCCCCCGGAAGCGTCATCAGGTACAGGAAGTCCAGCGGGGAATCTTTCGACCTGCGCAGGACGGCATAAGCCGCAAGGAATGCCTCCAGTATTTCGGCCAGAGTCTCGAAGGAAATCTGCCCCTGTACGGTGTTCGCAAACGACTCCGCGCCCAGCGCACAGTACTGGGCAACCATCGTCCATTCCGCCTGTGAAAGCGAGAGTCTGGCGTCGGCTTTACCGCGAATTCTCAACAAGGATTCTGTTGGCTCCATGAGCAGGTTGACCAACTCCAGACGGTCGTCTCGGGCAGACTCAAGCAGCTGCTTTGCGGCTTCCGACGTGGACACGGGTCCACCCGTCTTGAGGGCCATGATTTCTTTCAGCTTATCGAGCCGGGAGCGCAGGGCATCGGAGATGCGAATGGAGATCACGGGTTGCTGTTGCTGCGGCGCTGTTTTCTCTGTCTCTGCCATAAGACTATTTTCCATTACCTCTAGGCAAAATGTAACGGTACATATTGACTCTAAGCGTACAAGTGCGCTATTGTCAAGTGCTACATCGGAAGAGGGCACATGGTGTGGGGTGGTTTCTCAAGGGGACACCCGCTCGCAGTGCTGCCAAGGGTAAGCGGATCGGAACTTTGGACTCGTCTGGAGAATGGAGCGATACAGTGAACCCGGTAGAAGCCAGCGAACCATTCGTGACACCGGAAGACGCGGCGGTCTTTCTCAAGATCAGCCCCGTGACGGTAAGGAAGATGGCTCGGGAAGGATGCCTACCCGCACATCCCATAGGCAACGGACTCCGCAAACGCTGGCGCTTTCTAATTTCTGAGCTAGCTTCCCACATGAGCTGTCGTGTACAGTCGGAACCGTCATCCGTGCGCGATTTAAGGAGGAAAGCTTCTTGAAACGCACACAGCAAGATGTCGGAACCATTGTCCGCAAGAAAAGAGCGCGGAGACCGGATATATGGGTTTGGCGCTTTTACGAAACAGATGAAATGGGCATTACGCGAAAGCGCAGCGTAGTGTTGACGGGAAACGTGGAGAACTGGCCAACGGAAGATCACGCCTGGCAGGGGTCGAGAGAATTTCGGTACCTGCGGATGGAACAATCTTCCGGTTCATCGTTCGGCGCATTGGCAAGGCGATACATGCGCGAAGCAATGCCAGAGCGGTATTCAACCAAGAAGTCCTACGAGTCCATTTTGAAGAGACACATTTTGCCACAATGGGGCGACGCTCCGTTGGCCGAAGTGAAAAAGCCCCTCAAGGTGGAACAATGGTTGAAGGAGTTGCACCATTCTCCCAAAACGAAGTCCAACATAAAAAGTCTTCTCCATCGCATTTTTGAGTACGCGATGAAATGGGAGATTTTAGATACTCAGAGAAACCCGATGGAGTTGGTTGAAATCAAGGGCGTGACGAAACGTGTTCGCAAGAAAGTTGTGCTCACGGTCGAACAATATCGCGCTCTTCTCGCAGAGCTTCCTTACCACATTCAAGTGATGGTCATGATTGCCATGTGCCTAGGCTTGCGCATCAGTGAGATCAGGGCCTTGCAGTGGCCGGACGTTGACTTGAAGCGGCGGATACTGACGTTGACCCGATCCATTGTGGGCCGCTACGTCTGGAACGGTGGAAAAACCGGAGCTTCGGAAGACGAAGTGTTTCTGGATTCCAAGCTAGTGTCCGTTCTGGAGGATTGGCGGAAGCGATGTGTCGAAACGCCGGAGGCTTGGCTATTCGCTAATGCGGATACGAAACGCCCAGTCCACGGTGATGCCATTCAGAAGGACTACTTGCGACCAGCCGGTGAAAAGATCGGATTGCAAGGAGTGGGCTGGCACAGTTTTCGGCACACCTATCGAACGCTGATTGACGATATCGGCACGCCGCTCGGGGTACAGCAGCGCCTCATGCGGCACGCCGACATCAAGACGACCATGAATACCTACGGCTCAGCATTTGAGAAAACCAAGCGCCGAGCCAATATCCGGGTAGCAGCTCTTGTCTTGCCGCCCGCGATCAGGAATCGGGCACAGGATGTTTCCTTGGAGAATTTGAGGCTCGCAACAGCCGCGATCCACTGATTTGCGAATCGGGGACTACGCCAGCAGTCCCTCAAATTTGTAAGTGGTTGCGGGGGGTGGATTTGAACCACCGACCTTTGGGTTATGAGCCCAACGAGCTACCAGACTGCTCCACCCCGCAGAAAAATCATATCACAGTGCGGTCAAGCAGGGTGAAGCCGGACGGCGCTTCGCTAACCAGTAGACGGAACGCTAAGGAAGTCTGATTCAGTACCCGGGTTCCTCCGTGCACCCCGGAGCCTGCCCTGAGCGAAGCCGAAGGGTACCCTGTGGTTCAAGGTTTTCGACGGTACGGAATCAGAGTTTCCCTAGAGGGAGCAATTCAAGATAAGCGCCTTCGCTCAGCGGCTCACCTTCTTGCGCTCGCAGGCATCCACGATCTTCTTGGGATCGATGGCTTCCCGGTCAATCTGCTCTTCCAGAATCTTTCCGTCTTTGCCGATCAGGAAGTTGACGCGGCGCGCCGCTTTGTATTTGTCCACGTAAACGCCGTACTGGCGAGTGACGTCTCCTCCCCAATCGCTCAGCAGCGGGAAAGTGACTCCGATCTGGTCGGCGAAGGCTTTATTGGCGTAGGGGCTGTCCATACTCACACCCAGGACCTGGGTGTCGGCGGCTTCCAGCTGTTTCAGATTCTGCTGGAGGGCCTTCATCTGCGCGGTTCAACCACCGGTGAAGGCAAAGATGTAGAACGCCAGTACGACGTTGCTTTTGCCTCGATACTGGCTTAGCGTAACTTCCTTGTCGTCGCTGCCATCGAAGTACTGCAGTTTGAAGTCGGGAGCGACGTCGCCGACTTTCAGTTTCATGGGAAGCTCGGGTTTCTTGCCCTGAGCCTGGATCTGCGGACAAACCATCCCGGCCGTGAGCAGCCATATCCCCAAGACTATCGAAACACCTCTTCGTTTCATGGACACTCCTTCGGAAGGAATTTGTAGAAGCGTACACTGCGGCTGGGAGCGCGGTCAAAGCGCCAAGACGCCAAAACGCTTCGACGAGGACAGTACCGAGGCCCACCTGCGGACTTTGTACAATGACCGCGTACAATGACTGCGTACTACGATTGCGGGCCCTGATCGGACCGGATGAGCCTTCAGACTCTAAACGACATTTTGTTCGCGGTCTGCCAAAACCGCCGCGACCGTGTCATGTTGCAACGACAGGTCCAGGGCTGGGCGCCCATCTCTTCCACGGAACTTTACCGTGGCGTCGTGGGTGTAGCTCGCGCGCTTGAATCCTGGGGAGTTCGCAAAGGCGATCGTGTCGCCATCCTCAGCGAGAATCGCCCCGAGTGGACCACCACCGATTTCGCGGCGCTGGCCCTGGGAGCGGTCACGGTTCCGGTTTACGCCACTCAGACGGCCGAGCAAACTGCGTTCCTCCTCAACGATTCCGGAGCGCGCGTCATCGCCGTTTCCACTCAGCACCAACTGGAAAAGGTGCTAACCATCCAGCCGCGCACAGCCATCGAGCGCATCCTGGTGATGGACGCGATCGACACTGCGCACGCGGTTCCGATGCAAGAACTGATGCGGCAAGGGCCGGCGGAAAGCGACCCGGAATTCGACGCCCGCGCACGATCGATTGAGCCCGACGACCTGGCAACAATTATTTACACCTCAGGCACGACCGGAATTTCGAAGGGAGCGATGTTGACCCACGGCAACATGGCGTCGAATGTCGCCTGCTCCATGGAGGCCTTCGGCTTTGGGACGAAGGAAGAAGTGAGCGTATCGTTTCTCCCGCTTTCCCATGTGACGGCGCGGCACGTGGATTTCGCGCTGCTCTACCGCGGCGTGGTGCTGGCGTACTGTTCCGACCTGGCGCAACTGGCGAAGGTCTTGACGGAAGTGCAGCCCGACATCTTTATCGGCGTGCCGCGCGTCTATGAGAAGATTCGTGAACAGGTGATCGTCAAGACTGCGGGCTTTCCGCGCAACGCTGTCTATCGCTGGGCGCTTTCGGTGGGGCGCGCTCACCGCGCTGAGATTCTGGCTGGAACCCGGCCTCGGGCGTTCTCCTGGAAACTCGCGGACCGCCTGGTCTTTTCCAAAGTGCGCGCCGGAATGGGAGGCAAGGCCGAGGAGTTCATTTCCGGAGGTGCGCCGCTGGGCCGGGAATTGGCCGAGTGGTATGCCGATATTGGCATTCCCATCGACGAGGGCTACGGGCTGACCGAGACTTCGCCGGTGATCGCGGTGAATACACCCAAGGCGCACAAGCTCGGAACGGTCGGCAAGCCCCTGGCGAACGTCGAAGTCCGAATTGCCGACGATGGCGAGGTGCTGGTGCGCGGGCCCTCGGTCTTCAAGGGCTATTGGAATCGTCCGGAGGATACGCGCAACGCCTTTGTGGACGGCTGGTTCAAGACGGGCGACATCGGATGCCTCGACAGCGAGGGATACCTTTCCATCACGGACCGCAAGAAGGATCTGATCAAGACCTCCGGCGGAAAGTCCATCGCGCCGCAACCGATCGAGAGTTCCCTGAAGCTGAACCCGCTGATCGGGACCGCGGTGGTGGTCGGCGACCGGCGGAAGTTTCCCGCCGTGCTGATCTCGCCGCACTTCCCCCTTTTGGAAGAGTGGGCGCGCGCGAACCAGGTTGAGTTCACTTCCCGGCAAACCCTGGTTGCGAACCCCAAGGTACAAGCGCTGTATGAAGGCCTCATCGAAGACCTCAACCAGAACCTGGCGCGCTTCGAAAAACTGAAACGTGTGATCGTCGTGCCCGAGGAATTCTCGGCCGCGGATGGAACCATGACTCATACTTTCAAAGTGCGGCGGCGCGGGATCGAGGAACGGTACCGGACGCTGATTGATGAGATGTACGCGAAGGCAGATGTGGCCCCGGGATAGGGACCTTCGGCCGTTCTTCGCAAGGAAGCACAGATTTTCCGCAGCGGAACCTTCTCTTCGGCCCCGTGGCCCGAAGCGGTTTTGAATTGACCTAAATATCCGTCTCCGACTGGTTGAACTAGGGTTCGAGACAGGGCGCTGAAAATAAAAGGAAGCGTCTGATGCGATGCATCGATCGCGAAGAGGTCGCCCGGCGGCTTACCTACGATGTCTGCATTCCGATCGTGCGCCAGGCAATGATCGCGTTCTCGAAGGGCGAAACGAAACAACTTCTGCGGTCGGTCATCCCTCTGTCCGACGGCCGCCTATTTGGCGTTATGCCCGGTGCGATGGGTGCGCATGCCCCCTTCGGCGCGAAGCTGATCAGTGTCTTCCACGAGAACTTCGCTCGTGGAATACAGTCACACCAAGGCCTGGTCATTCTTTTCGAGCCCGAAACCGGGGCGCCGGTTTGCGTAGTCCATGCCGGCGAGATCACGGCCATCCGGACGGCAGCGGCCAGCGCGGTCGCCACCGACGCACTGGCGCGCAAAGACGCCCGGCGGTTGGCTCTGCTCGGCTATGGCGAACAGGCCGCGACCCACGCGCGGGCGATCGGCACGGTTCGAGATCTTGAATCCATCGTGGTTTGGGGGCGGTCGCGGGAACGCGCCCAGGCCTTCGCGGAGCGCATGCAAGCGGAACTTGCGGTGCCGCTCGCCACGGCAGGAGTCGTCCAAGAAGCCGTCGCCGAGGCCGACATCATATGTACCGTCACCTCCGCGGCCGAGCCGATTCTCAAGGGCGACTGGGTGCGGCCGGGTACACACCTGAATTTGGTCGGCTCAAGCTACGCGGGGCCTGCGGAAGTGGACAACGACCTCGTCGTCCGTTCGCGCTTCATTGTCGACAGTCGCGAAGGCGTTCTACACCAAGGCGCAGAGTTTCTCCGAGCGAAAGGAGCCGGCCTAGTCGGGGATGAACACATCGTCGCTGAAATTGGTCAGGTTCTGGGGGGCGAGATCGAAGGTCGCCGCTCGGCAGAAGAGATTACCGTCTACAAGTCCCTTGGCCATGTCGTCCAGGATTTGGCGAGCGCGTGGGCGCTCTATTCCCAGGCCGAGAGCCAGTCCTGAAGCGCATTCAGGAACATCAGCACAGGCTTGGATAACAAATTGGAGAAGCACAGATGATTTCTGAGCCTGCCAACTTCGCGACTCGACATACCCGGTGCAGTCGCGAACCGGATGGTTTGCATCCGCATCGGAGCCGTACAATAAGTCCATGACGGACTCATTGACTATCGCTGGCAGGCAATTCCGTTCCCGCTTGATCGTCGGAACCGGAAAATATAAATCCTTTCCGGAAACCGCCCGCGCCCTCGAGGCGAGCGGCGCCGACATGGTGACGGTGGCCGTGCGCCGCGTGAATCTCGACCGCAGCAAGGAATCTCTGCTGGATTACATCGATCCCAATAAATATTTCCTTCTGCCCAACACCGCCGGCTGCTATACCGCCGACGACACCATCCGCACCGCCCGTCTGGCGCGCGAAGTCGGACTCTCCGACTGGATCAAGCTGGAAGTGATTGGCGACCAGGCAACGCTGTATCCCGATGTGCAAGCGACGCTCGAAGCCACGCGCGTGCTGGTGAAGGAAGGATTCACCGTGCTCGCCTATACCTCGGATGACATCGTCTTCGCCAAACGGCTGGTGGATGCCGGAGCTTCGGCGGTGATGCCTTTGGGCGCGCCGATCGGCAGCGGGCTCGGCATTCAGAACACCGCCAACCTGCGCATCCTGCGCGAGATGATCACCGGAGTCCCGTTGATTGTGGACGCAGGCGTGGGCACAGCTTCCGACGCCGCCATTGCCATGGAACTAGGCTACGACGCGGTGTTGATGAATACCGGCATTGCCGGCGCTCAGGAACCGGTGCTGATGGCGGAAGCGATGAAGCACGCCGTGCTGGCGGGACGACAGGCATATATCGCGGGACGAATGCCGCGGAAACTTTATGCGACTGCCAGTTCACCGCTCGAAGGCGTCGTGCGCTAGATGTGCGTTAAGCAGCCAAAAATGAACAATAGAATGTCTGCCTTGTTGCAAAGGGCGGGTCTTCGGTGGCCCTTGGTAGCGCGCGTCACTCCTGAGCAACTCCCGGCTTTGGATATCTTTGAGGACTGTGCCCTGCTCAAGAACCACTGGGCGCCAAACAACCAGCACGTAAAGATCGCAGACTGCTTTGACAAAACAGGATTTGAGTGTTTCATCAACCACGTCCATCTCCCCTTCGATGGAAGGAACGAACCCCTTATTTCATGTCTCGAGTACGCGGCAACGTTGCAAGAAGCCTTAATGCCACTTGCAACAGACCGCCAGTTTCGAGTGATAATCTCGCTATCGGAGGATGATGACTGTGCGGTGCGCTTTCACCAAATTCGAATTGGCGAACACTCGATGTCCGAGGACCTTGAAGGATTCAAATCCGAGGCGATCCTGGTCTTCGACGTCCCGAGCTCGCGCCAGCCGTTGTCTTTGGCAACTTAAGGCGCAAGGCTACACTGCAAAAACTTAGGGCGGCCACAAAGGCCGCCCTATTTACATCTGTTCGATTCGTCGCCCCTAAAGCATCTTGACACTATCCACGTGGATCTTGTCGCCGTCGATGTGCCCGGTCACGGCAACGTGATGTCCATAGTGCGCCTTGAGGGCCTCGGGATTGTCGACCGTCAGGACCTTCTGGTCCGTGTCGGTAACGACGACCGGTTTGGCGCCCTCTTTGATGCACTTCTTCGTGCATTCGGCCTGGTCCGCGCTGGCCCCCTTAACGCCACACTTGGAGTCGCTAACCCAGCCGTTCACGGTTTGGGCATCGCTGGCAAATGACGCCGAGGCCACCATCAAAATCAGAGCACCGGCAAGTAACAACAAGAGAAATTTCCGCATGCAATCCTCCTTTAGATTCGTTCCCACACATATTGCGATTTCCAACTCTATCACAGGAGGAGCTGCGGGTGGGCTGCGAACGATTCTTTCAACCAGCGCCTACCTTTCGTTCCTGGCGCGGCCGGTAGGTGGCTTCTGCGGCGGATCGGGAGCGACATAAACCACTTCTCCAGGCCGGGTGTAGTGCAACTGCTCGCGAGCTTCCTTCTCGATGGCCGACGGATCCGATTTGAGCGATTTGATCTGATCGACGTACTGACTGTTTTCCTTCTGCAGGCGTTCAACCTCACTTTGGAGCGACTCCATCTCGTCGTGCTTCTGGCGATACACGACCATCCCGTTGGCTCCGAACATGGCGTGCAGCAGCAATCCAACGATCAGAAGAGTAGCGGCCGCGGTCCCCAGCCGACGCCACTCCAGAACGAACCACGTCCAAGCCGGACGCGTACGTTCCACCCAGCGCGCCGCCGCGGCCTCAGCCCGCGGAGCCTGATCCTTAGCCCGATCGAAGACCGCGCGCAGGCTTTCCTCCCGGTTTGGAAGGATGCGCACTCTCGACGGTGGTCCTAGTCGAAGATCCATGCTTTCGCCGCGGCACTCAACTTTGCAAGCCCTTCCCTGCTGCGTGCTTCGCTATACACGCGCACCACCGGTTCCGTGCCCGAAAGCCGGTAGCAAACCCACGATCCGTCGGCGAGGACGAGTTTCAGTCCGTCAATCCTCACCACGCTGGCAATTTTTATGCCAAGAAATTCGCTCGGATCTCGACGTAACTTTTCAGTAAACTTCTGTTTCACTTCCGGCGTCAAGCGGAAGTTCTCCCGCAGCGGGTAAAAGGAACCAACTTTGGCAAATAGCTCGCCCAGTTGTTTGCCGAGCGAGGAGCTGCGACGAGCCACCATCTCGCAGCACAGCAGGCCGGCAAGCACGCCGTCTTTCTCCGGGACGTGT
>CABEDA010000473.1_pt1 | contig 13750 bp, 14 predicted proteins | sample 3422771 | NCBI WGS metagenome assembly CABEDA01 (sample SAMEA5534329, study PRJEB31848) | metagenome | biome: tundra; feature: field; material: soil | place: USA | collected 2013-05 | depth 0.15 m
TTACTGAACTCTTTCTCTTCAGCTAGCCGATTCCATTGAGCAAGAGCGTTCTCCGCGCGCACCTGCTTGTGGATGAAGATGCGGTCTTCGATGAGTCTCTCGCCAGCCAACTTAGCGTCACGAGCCTCTTGCAGTTCTCGACCGGTGATCCCGCTGGCCGGCCAGTTCTTCAAGATGCAATGAACGTTCTCGGATAGCTTGCTGATCAGCTCCCGGTACTCTGTCTGTTTGCTCTCCAGCAACCACCGTTTCTTTTGCCATGATTGGCCGAGCCATGCACCGATCAGCACACCCACCAGTGGGCCGATTGCGCCCCAGGCTTTAACTAAGGAACCCGCCTGCCACGTAGAGAAAGGTGTAGAGGGTGTGTGCGTTCATGCTCCGGCATGATACGCCTACGACCTGATCCTGAAAACTGATTACTGAAAGCTGACCTACTACGGCGTCCCGTAGAGCTGCCGGTGTAGAGCTCGCCATGGGCAGTCCCTCAGGGGCTAAAGCCCGCATTTTTATTGGCCCTGGGCGGCACGGCTGAAGCCGTGCCCTACCCAGAACCATTTATGCGGCCAGTTCTAGTGCGGTCTTGGATTCAAGAGGCGCTCGACGCGCTCGGGTGCGCGCGCAATGACCTTTAGATAGGCCTGCGTTGGTTGGTCCGGCTCCGCGCGGCCTTGCTCCCAGTCCCGGAGCGTGCCCAGAGGGATGTGGTAGCGGACAGCGAATTCCTCCTGCGTCAAAGCCAAGGCGCGGCGAATAATTTTCGCCGGCGGCGTCCGCTTCATCCGCTTAAGATCGCCGGGGGGCAGCGGTTGCGCGTCGCGGTCCGCGCGAGCCGCCGCCTCGATGGCTGCGGGCGTCATGGGCCTAAGCGTTTTGCCGGAAGTAGTCGTCTTGCTCATATTGGGTTGCCCTTCGGGCTGAAATCAGGCGGATGCTTTCTTTATTCTTGCGTTCGGTATAGGCCACAAACAACAAGATGTTTCCCTCGGCCATGCCGATCATGACAAAACGCGCTTCGCCGTAGTCCTCACGATCATCGAGGCGCTCAATGGCAAACGGGTCTCTAAACACCGTCTTCGCCAAATCGAAGCTCACGCCATGTGTGCGCAAGTTAACTTCGGTCTTGGCCTTGTGCCACTCAACTTCCAGCTTCATAATACTACGGGGTATCAGTAGTTATGTCAACTATCCGCGGACTTACCTAGTTTGACTCTAGCCCAGCACCGGCTCCCGTTTCAAGTCCGTGGTTACTGGGGCTGCGTCCGCGCTGGCCCGTGCCTGGCGTGCCCGCTCGTAGATTTTGCCGTACTCGCGGGCCGACGCTCCCCAGGAAAAGTCGCGGCTCATGCCGTTGCGCATCAGCGTCTGCCACGACGACGGGTCCTGGTAGGCGAGCAACGCCTGTTTGATGGTGGCGAGCAGCGCCTCGCCGGTGTAGTCGGTGAACTTGAAGCCCGTGCCTTTGCCGGTGCGCGCGTCCCAGGGCTCGATGGTGTCGTCCAGACCGCCGGTCGCCCGCACGATGGGAACGGTGCCGTACTTCAGGCTGTAAATCTGGTTCAATCCGCAAGGCTCGTACCGGGAAGGTATCAGGAACATGTCCGCGCCCGCTTCAATTTTGTGTGCGATGGCGTTGTCGTACGCGACCTTGACTGCAATCTTGTTGGGAAACTGCTTATTGAGCCGCAGGAACATTTCTTCGTACGGTCTGTCGCCCGCTCCCAGCGCAACCACGATCATCTCTTCGCGCGCCAGCCGGTCCATGATCTGAGAGATCAGGTCGAAGCCTTTCTGCGCGGCAAAGCGCGAGACGATACCGATCACCGGCACTTTGGAATCGGCGTTCGTGACCCCGAAGGCGTGCAGTAAGTCGTGTTTGCATTGCAGCTTGCCGCTCAAATCCTGCGGCGAATATTTCGCCACCGCGAATTTGTCGGTCTGCGGGCTCCACTCGTCGTAGTCCACGCCGTTCAGAATGCCGGTCACGGTCGCGGCCCGTTGGCGCAGCACGCCTTCCAGTCCAAATCCATATTCGGTCGTCTGGATCTCCTGACTGTATTTCTTGCTGACGGTGGTGACGTAATCGGAGAGCACGAGCGCGCCCTTCAGGAAATTCACCTGCCCGAAGAATTCCATCTTCGAGATCGTCAGCAGATCCCAGGGCAGCATCAGCAGCGGCAACGTATCGGGCGGGAACAAGCCCTGGTAGCCCATGTTGTGGATGGTGAAGACGGTGGCCACATCGCGAAACGCGGGATCCTCGGCGTAGAGCGTGCGCAACATCACCGGCACCAGCGCCGACTGCCAGTCGTGGCAGTGGAACACATGCGGCACGCCCAAAATCTTAGAGGCTTCAAGCACCGCCCGCGAAAACATGGCAAAGCGCTCGGCGTTGTCGGGATAGTCGCCGGCCGGGCTGCCGTAGAGAGCCTCGCGGTCGAAATATTGCGGATACTCCACAAAATAAAATCGAACTCCGGCGGTCGCCCCCGCCGCTACCACCGAGCAGAAGCGATACTTGTCGTCGAACGGGATCGTGATGCTGCGAACGACCGTTTGCGGATCGTTCAGCTTGGTTTGGCGATAGCGCGGAATATACACGCTCACCTGATGTCCGAGAGCGGCCAGCGCGCGCGGCAAGGCGCCAACCACGTCGGCGAGTCCGCCAGTTTTTGAAAAGGGAACGCACTCGGATGCTGCAAAAGCAATATGCATGGCGAAGAAGCCTCCTGAGCAGGAACTGAATGTGCCTCGCTCAAGTTATGATTAAGTTTCTGTAGAGACGCGGCTTGCCGCGTCTCTACAGAAGAGAGCACCGCCAGTCTAAAGCCGGAAAGAAAGAGGGTCAACGTGCCAAAGGGCGCGACCGTACAAACCAGTCCACGCAAACCCAAACTGGGACAGCATTTTCTGACGAACGAAGCGGCGGCTCTGCGCATTGTCGAGGCGCTGGGCGATGTTTCCGAGGCCACCGTGCTGGAGATCGGCCCCGGCCGCGGCGCCATCACCGATATGCTGGCGCGGAAGTCGCGGCGGCTGATCGCGGTGGAATTGGACCGTGTCCTTTCGGCCCAGCTCCGCATGAAGTTCTCCATGCAACCCAACGTCGAAATCATCGAAGGCGACTTCCTGAAGATCGAACTGGACACCGTCTTCGGTGCGAAGCCGGGCAGCCTGCGCACCGGTCTGAACTTCATGCCTGAACCGGCCCGCGTCGTCGGCAACCTGCCGTTTTACATTACCTCCGACATTCTGCTGCGGCTGCTGGAATACAACCGTTATTTTTCGACGATTGTCCTCATGGTGCAGAAAGAAGTTGCCGACCGCCTGGCGGCAACGGCTGGAAGCCGCGACTATGGCTTGCTTACGGCAACCGCGCAACTCTACGGCCGGGTCGAACAACTGTTCACGCTTCCGCCGGGAGCGTTTTCGCCGCCTCCCAAGGTGCATTCCAGCGTGATTCGGATTACGATCAAGCCGCAACTGGAGGCGCTGCGGGTTTCCGAAGCCGAATTCATCGCATTCCTGAAAGTGTGCTTTGGACAGAAACGCAAGACTCTCTGGAATAATCTGAAGACGCGGTACGATGAAGGTGTGTTGCGTGCCGCTTTGGCGAAAAGCGGGGTGAAGCCTGCGATCCGCGCCGAAGCGCTGCCGCTGGAAAGAACCGCTGCTTTGTTCCGCGCGCTACGGGACGCCGGTTCATAGTTCCCCGGGCTTTGTTTTTGCGGGCGGCTTTTCGCGGGCAAATGCCCGCGGCCACACGAGGCCATTGCCACAACGAGCTTCTGATGACTTCCGCTTTGCGAACTCCCGCTGTTGCCGGTCGGTTTTATTCGGGCCGCGCGGAGGAATTGCTGCGCGAGGTTCGGGAATACTCGTCTCCGGTTAAGGCTTCGGCCGGCCGTATTTCTGCCATCGGATGCGTCGCTCCCCATGCGGGATACATCTACTCCGGCAGGGTCGCTGGCGCCGTGTATTCGCGTCTGGAAATCCCCGAGCACTGTGTGATCCTCTGCCCCAACCACACCGGCAAGGGACAACCGCTGGCGGTCATGGCGTCTGCAACCTGGCAGACTCCGCTGGGCGAGGTGCCAGCGGACGCGGAACTGGGCGCGCACCTGCTGCACCGCTTCCCGGCGCTCGTAGAAGACAGCGCGGCGCACCGCGGCGAACATGCCATCGAAGTCCAGCTTCCCTTCCTGCAGGCGCGACAACCGGAATTAAACATCGTCCCGATCGCCATCGGCACCAGCAACTTCGATGTGCTTCGCGGATTGGGCGAAGCGCTGGCGGAGGCGATTGCCGCGCGAGAGAAGAAAGTCTTGATCGTTGCCTCCAGCGACATGAACCACTACGAGTCCGACGCCATCACTCGCGTAAAGGACCGCAAAGCCATCGAACGCGTGGTGGCCCTGGACGCGCGCGGACTCTGGCAGGTGGTGATGAGTGAAGACATCAGCATGTGCGGGTTTGGGCCGACGATTGTCATGTTGACCGCGGCAAAACTTCTGGGAGCGACTTCCGCAACGCTGGTGAAGTACGCAACGTCAGGCGAAGTTTCCGGCGATTACGAGTCGGTGGTTGGTTATGCGGGAATTATTGTGAGTTAGTCACCAGCGCGCCGTCCCGCAAACGCGCGACATCTCATCCGGATCCGGGCTGGCCGGAGGGGAAGGAACTGTTTTCCTCCGTTGTTGAAGACAGCAGGTCCTTCGCTTCGCTCAGGATGACAATTCAAAGCGTCGATCTGGATTCAGTGCGGCCGCGACGACGGCGGCGCGGCTGACCGGTGCGGCGATGCCGTCGGAGCCATTCCTGTCGACCCGCCTCTGGTGGAACCGGAAGTCGTATCCCAGCCTGTCGGCGACGTCGTGGTTGAAACTGGTGGAGCGGCCGCGACCACGACGGGACGAGAAGTCCGATCCATCGTTTTCGCGACACGATCGAGATGGCGCACCGCTCCGCGTGGCACTCCGAAGCCGGCGGAGCCGGGATTGATGGTCAGGCGGCGCGGCGCTCCGACAACCGGATTGGCGGCGAGACCTCGTCCCACCATCACGGTCTGATGTCCGCGCACGGGCGGGGTCGGAACGTTTGTTCTGACCGGCGGATTCACTACCTGCGGAATTCCATACCCCGGATTCCAATAGCCCGGCTGCCAGCCCCATCCGAAGCCGGGAGCGAAGGCCCAGTTGCCGTAGTTGTAGGGCATCCAACCCCAGGGATAGCCCGAAACCCACATGTAGCCAAAGCCAGGATAGAAGGCCCAGCCGCCATCCTGGAACGGGCTCCAAGCGGCGTCGGTGAAGTAAGGCTGCCACATGTTGCCGTAACCGGGCACGGTCATGAAGTTGCCGTAGTAATTCAAATCGCTCATGCCGTAACCGTAGGGCGAGTTAATGTTGGAGCCTCCAGAGGAAGCGTAGCGTTCGTGATAGTCGGTCTGCCGGCGATCCCAGGCGTCGGAGGGATCGGCCTCGTAATTTTTCGCGATCGCAAAAGTGTCTTCTTGGCGGCATCGTCATTGGCAAGCTCAACGGCTGCGCTGTGCTTCTCGGCAACTTCAACTTGTCCGGCGGGCGAAGTCGCGTTCAATTTGCCTTTGAATACGGCAATCGTGGCCGCGTCGTCGGCGAGTGCCACGCGGAAATGCGCGGCCTCGGACACGGGGAGGGACTCGCGAGCAAAATTCAACTGGAACTGGTCGCCGGCTTTGGAGTTAGCGTTCTTCGGGTGAAGATTCGCGTAGACCGTGCCGGAGACAAGCTGCACGGTGTTGAGCTTCTGGCCGTTGTCGCCGAGCGCGAGACGAGTGAAGTCAACTTCGCTGTCGGGGGCGAGACGCAGGGTGCCGCCATCTTCGAATTCCACTTCCGCGCGGCCATCTTTGCCGGTCTTCAGCTTGCAGCCTTCGATTACGGGCAGGTTGATAAACGCTTTATCAAAGCCGTCGCCGGCGGCGCGGTCGATCTGCACCGTGCCCTCGACTTCGCTCAGGCGCACAATGCGCGCTTTCGACTCGGCCGACGCCGAGACCACCAGAAACGCCGCTGCGAGCACGGCCAACACTGCCAGCGTCTTTCCGAACTTTGCGATGGTCATATGCGTCTCCCTGAATCGCGCCCTTAAGCGAATGGTTCCCAGGACGTTAGATCCGTTGCCAAACTCATGAGTTGCCCACCGACAACCACGAGCTCTACTAGTCCCCAAAATTGAGGTCCGCGGATTTTTCTGTCTGTCTTGATCTGCCTTGAGTTTGCGAGCGTCCGGGGCGTTAGTCAAGGGGGGGCTAGTGGATTCGGCGCGGACTGCGGAGGAGTCGTAGGGCCTATTCGTCGTATGTCCTATTTGCAGAGGCGCGGCTTGCCGCGTCTCAAACCGCCGCAATCTAACGGCGTCACGCGGCCAAAGACGGGGCAAGCCCGGTCTCTACAGCGGTTATCGAACGCCTGCGCGCTCCAGCAAGCGTTGGGCGCGGGCGCGGGTTACGTTGATCACCAACGGATCGGCGATGATCTCATCGAGGATAGGCTGAATGGCTGTGACCTCGGCCAGTTGATTGCTGCGGGCCATTTCCTCCATGCGTTTCAGTTCTTCGTCGAGCGCGAGCTTCTGGTAGCGGTGGTCGTAGTGCAGTCGATGTCCGAATTCGAGCGTGGCCGAGAGATTTTGCATCAGGCTGGTCAGGTCCTGCACGGCGGGGTTGGAGGAGTAATTGTAGGTGGCCTCACCGCTGCGGCGCGCGTCCTGGTAGGTGAGCGTCTTCTTCCCGGTAAAGGCCAAGCCCTTGTGATGGGAGTCGACGTCCTTCTGAAAATATCCGGCCTTGGCCGCCAGTTCGAAGATCTTCTGCCGCGTTTCGGCGGTTACGGTGAAGCCAAGATCGAAGCTGTCAGTCTCGTCGGAATCGGCGGACAGGCGGCCGCTCGACTGGTAGTGGGACGAGCCATCGGATTGCACGCGAATCGAGTAGTGCTCCGGCTGGGAGGCGGGGAAATCGAGAGTGAAGGTAACAATCGCTGGGGCCGGGGCGGTTTGCGAAAAGGCGAGGAGCGCGGAAAAGATCAGCAGGCAGAGAATCTGAAGTAGACGAGGCATGGGCCGAATTAATGATTGGGGATGGCGGGGAGAGGTGTCAAGAGGACGGGGGGCTTTTAGCTTTTAGCTTTTAGTCATCACGGTCCCGTGGTCCATGGTTGATCTTAGCGCAGAGCCGCCGAGCTGCGCTCGGGTGGACAGCCGAGGGCGGCTGTCCCTACGTCTAGCCTGCCTGCCGCTCATGCGTGGCGGCGGTGTGCAGATGGCAGATGGCGATCGCCAATGCATCGGCGGCGTCGGCGGGTTCGGGGATCTGATCGAGATTCAGCAGTCGCGTCACCATTTGCTGGACCTGATGTTTTTCGGCGCGGCCGTATCCGACCACCGCGGACTTGATGGAGAGTGGCGAGTATTCGGCGACTTCGAGCCCGGCGGAAGCGGCGGCCAGCATGGCGACTCCGCGCACCTGGCCGAGCTTCAAGGCGGACTTCACGTTGGCGGCGTAGAAAACGTCTTCGATGGCGACGCGGTCGGGGCGGTGCCGGGAGATGAGTTCCTGCAGGCCGGTGGAGATTCGCGACAGGCGCGTGGGCATGGGGTCGCGCGGCGAAACTTTGATGGCGCCGCAGACCACGCACGCCAGACGATCGTCCGCGAGCAGGTCGACGATGCCGTAACCGGTGTATTCGGTGCCGCAGTCGATGCCGAGGACGCGCATGGGGGAAGTGTAGCAGGGCAGTTGCCAGTGGTCAGCGGCCAGTTGCCAGTTTCTCGCTCTCAACTGCATCTTGGCCTTCGGGATCTGGCCGCGTTGTCTTCTTGGTGGAAGTGTGGGAGGGCTCCGCTTTCGGGCCAAAGCAGCATGATAATCTAATGCATACAGCTCACTGCAACATGTGGGACAGCGGATTCCAGCCGCTCCGGGCATCGACTCATACGAGTGCAAAAATCATACATTAAGGAGCAGACAATGAAAATTGGCATACTGACCGGCGGAGGCGATTGCCCCGGGCTGAACGCAGTGATTCGAGCGGTGGTGCGGAAGGGCACTTTTCACTACGAAGACGAATTCGTGGGATTCATGGAGGGATGGCGCGGGGTGCTGGAAGACAAGACCATGGAACTCAGCCTCTCGACGGTGGGCGGCATCCTGCCGCGCGGTGGCACCATCCTGCGCACCTCGCGCACCAATCCGGCCAAGCATGAGGGCGGCCTGCAGCTCTGCATCGACAACCTCAAAAAACATGGTTGCGACGCCCTGATCGCGATTGGCGGCGATGACACGCTCTCGGTGGCGAAGAAGCTTTTCGACAACGGAGTCAAAGTGGTGGGCGTTCCCAAGACCATCGACAACGATCTGTCCGGCACCGACTTCACCTTCGGTTTCGATACGGCCGTGAATGTGGCCACCGGAGCCATTGACCGCGTGCACACCACGGCCGAGGCACACAATCGCGTGATCGTGGTGGAAGTGATGGGACGCGATTCGGGCTGGATCGCGACCTACAGCGGCATCGCCGGCGGCGCCGACGTGATCCTGATCCCCGAGATTCCTTTCAACATCGAAGAGGTGGCCGAACTGATTCGCCAGCGCCACGCCCGCGGAAGATATTTCAGCATCGTGGTGGCCGCCGAAGGCGCGAAGTTTGCGGGTGGTGGCGTCGAAACGCTGGATGGGGCCGCGGGCCGCGATGAGTTCGGTCACCTTCACTTGGGCGGAATCGGCCAGACGTTGGCGCACGAGATCGAAAAACGGACGGGCTTCGAGTCGCGGTCGGTGGTCCTCGGACATATCCAGCGGGGCGGATCGCCCAGCGCTTTCGACCGCGTGCTGGCCACACGCTACGGACTGGGCGCCATCGACATGGTCCACCGCGGCGAATTCGGGCTGATGGCGGCGCTGCGGGGAAACAAGATCATTTCCATCCCGCTGGCGGAAGCCATCGCTTCCAATCGTAAATGCGACAAGGAAATTCTTGACGCCGCCACCGGCATTCTCGACAAGCTGGACGCGAAAGTTCCCTGAGTTGCCCTGTGATTTCCTGCCGAGACGCGGCGGGCCGCGTCTCCCACTCGCATTGCCAGTACCTCACTGGCAACCGGATACGGGGCAAGCTCCGTCTCTACAGCGGGATCGCCGGACGGGAGACTAGGACGGGATTTGCTTGGCTTGGGGCGGGTTTAGAGGCATACTGACTCAGCGCTCCTCGACTGCAAGAGCGATTTCGAGGACGCCCCCGTTTCTATGTTTCAAAACGAACTCCAATCCCAGCACCGCGTCGAGCCGCTTCCCCTGGCACCCGCGTCCGACGATACGGAAGTGCAGCGGAAACGAATGCTCATCGCGTTAGGGATTCTGTTGGTGGCGCTGGTGGGCGTGGTTCTGAAGGATTGGGATTTCTGGTTTCCGCCGGGCAGTGAGGTCCAGGAAGCCGTCACTCGAATCAGCCGCAAGAATAAGAATACGGCTGCGGTAAGTACGGCCGCGCCGGCGGCTCCCGCGCGCGAACGTAAATCAGCCAAGTCCCCGGCGCCGGCTGCGGCCGCAGTTCCCTTCTCGGCAGCCACCGAGCGCGCAGCGCTTCCTCCTCTGCAGGTGGAAGTGGTCGCCGGCAACCGCCACATCGCGGTGCCCGCGAAAAGCAATGCCATTCATCTGGATGTGAACTCGGGCGAGACCTCTTCCGCCTCCAGCGCGCCCGCGCCGGCCAACGCGCCGGTGAATAGCCGGACCGTCAATGCCGGCGATCGGGTGCAGCTCTCGCCGCAAACGGCGCAGAGTGTGAGCGTTTCGGTGCCGCCGGATTATCCCTTGCTGGCGCGCCAGATGAAGGTGCAGGGCGCCGTGAGTTTGCAAGCGCTCATCTCAAAGGAGGGCACCATCCAGGAGTTGCAGATTCTAAGTGGACCTAGCATCTTAGCTGCCGCGGCTCGCGAGGCCGTGAAGCAGTGGCATTTCAAGCCCTACCTCCAAAACGGACAGCCCGTGGAAACGCAGGCCAAGATCACTGTGAATTTCACAATTTCCACCAACTGAAGCAGAGCCACATGCTTTTCTCACTCTTCTCATTGTCCGATCGCCTTTCCAGGTCGCGGAAAAACTCTGATTTTGATTTTGTTTTGAAGGGGCGCGGCTTCAGCCGCACCGTAAGCCCCGCAAAATTAAGGGCGGCTTCAGCGGCTGAGGGCGGGCTGCGACATGGTATCCGAATTTTCCCACAGCCTCTGTCAGCGCACCGTCTCTTCCGTACCGGGAGTGTGCTGCTCATGGGCGTAGCAGCTCTGCCGGTGTTGTCCCTGCCCCAGCCCCAGCCTCAGGATCGAACAAAAATAGTAGGAGCGCCCGCCATGACCTTCGCGCTGCGCAGTCCGGATTTTCCCGATGGCACCAACATCCCTCGAGCCTTCACCTGCGACGGAGAAGACCGTTCTCCGGCGCTCGAATGGAGCGGCGCCCCTGCGGGCACGAAAACCTTCGCCTTAATCGCGGACGATCCCGACGCTCCGGCGGGCACCTGGGTGCATTGGGTGATTTACAACATCCCGGGCGCGACCCACGCGCTGAAGGGCGGCATGGAGAAAAAAGAACAGCTGGCCGACGGCTCGCGCCAAGGCCGCAACGATTTCCGCAAGACCGGTTACAACGGTCCGTGCCCGCCGCCGGGCAAAGCCCACCGTTATTTCTTCAAACTGTATGCCTTGAGTACCGAACTGACGCTGGCTCCGGGCGCCAGCAAGAGCGCCGTGGAGCACGCGATGGAAGGGCACATTCTGGCGCGAGCCGAATGGATGGGGCGGTTCCAGCGATAAATTCTCACGGAAAATTTAACGGGCGTCCGGATTCTTGCGAATCCAAGACGCCCGGGCAGCCCTCCCCCAGAACTGCTCAATTGGAAATATAAGACGAAGCGCCAAATCAGAGAATGGCACGCGGGTGCCAAGTTTATCCCACCAAAGTGCCATCCTGTAAGTCGCACATTACAAAGGATGAACAGCCGAGGGCGGCTGTTCCTACGTGGCTACCGTGAAAGCACCATCTTGCCGGGGGCCGTTCCGGTGGAAAACGGCGAGCCCGCGATCGCCGTAGGAGTACCGGTCGATGGATTGTAGGTATAGCCCGCAATACCATTTCCCACCTGAGTTCCGATATAGAAATAGTTGCCGGTGGGATCAAAGAGGGCGAACAGCCCTCCCGCGGACAAGCTGAACGGCGAGTTCTTCGCCGCCACCAGTTGTCCGGTTGCAGGAGTAATCGCAAAACACCAGATGGAGGAAGTCGACCCCGTAGTCGTCGCATAAACAAACTTGCCACCGGGATCGACGGCGATCGCGGTGGGGCCGACGCTGTTCGCGGCAGTAAGCGCGGCAACAAAAGGCGAGCCCAATATCCGAGTCAGTGCGCCGGGGGTGCTGGCAGTACTGGGGGCAATCGAGAACGCGGAAATGTTGCCGATGGTAGCCGCGTTCGGTGGAGGGTTGCTGGCCGAAGGATTCGTCACATAGAGGAATTGTTCACTGCCATCCACCGCCAGCCCGAAGGCTCCCCCTCCTCCTCCCGGCAGCGAGGAGAACGGAGAATTGGCAAGCTGCGTGAGCGTACCGTCCGAGATCGAGAACGTGAAAGCAGTAATCATCCCGATGCGCGGATTCGTCACATAAACGAAATTCCCCGAAGGCGTGATGAGAATCTCAGCTGGACCCGTATTGGCGGGAAAGGGCGATCCCGTGACTTGCGTCAAAGCGCCGCTGTCGGGTTTGATGGAGAAAACGGAGACGTTGTCCGTGAAATTATTGGTCACCAACAAGAAGTTGCCGGTAGGGTCGATGACCGCCGCACTGGGACTCGATCCGCCGGCCGGACCGGGAGTGCCGCTGAGCGTCAAAGTGCTGTCGCTGGCGACGTTGAAAATCGAGATCGTGTCGGCGCGGGAATTGATTGCGTAGAGAAACTTCTTCGACGGGAGCAAAGCCAGGCCGGTGGGCGAAGTATTTTCCGTTGGCGGCGTTTGCGCTACCTGGGTGATGGCGCCGGTGGCGCCGTTGATGTACAGCAAAAGCACGGAGCCCGACGCGGGGAGGGTTACGTAGGCATTTTGGTCAGGCGCCGTCGCTTTGAAACTGCTGTTGCCGCAGGAAAGGGAAAGTCCAGCCGAAACAACGACAATGACCACCAGCAGGGCCACAAGAATCCGGGGAAGACCACTCTGACCTGCCCGTGCGGCACACGCCGCCCTTAAAAAGCTCATTTGCGAACCTGCTCCTCAACATCCAAGGTGAACCAAAAAAACGTATTTACTATCGTGCACGAGAACACGGGAACTCGCAACCGGAGGAGGTCAGAGGTGAGAGGTCAGATTGCAGAGGTGGAAAACCAACCCATAAGGTTTTTACCTCTGCAATCTGACCTCTCACCTCTGACCTCCCCGGCGGGATGTGTTCTAATCGAAAAGCGAAGATTACGTCGTGATCGACATCCACTGCCACCTTCTGCCCGAGGTCGACGACGGCCCGAAATCCTGGGACGCAGCCGTCGAAATGTGCCGCATGGCGGCGGCGGACGGCATTACCCATGCTGTCGCCACTCCGCACGCCAACGATCGTTACGCCTACGATCGCGCATATCTCTCCGGACTTCTGAGCCAACTGCGGGAGAAGTTGCACGGCCAGTTGCACGAAAAGATCGATCCCACGCCGCAATTGCAGTTGAGCCTGGGCTGCGATTTTCATCTTTCCTTCGAGAATCTGGAACGCGTCCTCGAACAGCCGCACGCCTACACCATCGGCGAAACCAACTATCTGCTGGTTGAACTCAGCAACTACAGCGTGCCGGCGCAGGTTGGCGACTGTTTCTTCCGCCTGGGAAGTCGCGGGCTGACGCCGATCCTGACGCATCCGGAACGCAACCCGATCCTGCAGCAAACGCCGCAGCGCGTACTGGAGTGGGCGGAGCAGGGATGTCTGGTCCAAGTCACGGCCTCATCGTTGACCGGGTTCTGGGGAGAGCGCCCCGAAATCATCGCCCGCTGGCTGCTCGACCGCTCCGCCGTCCACATCCTCGCCTCGGACGCACACGACACCAAGCGCCGCGTCCCAAATCTTTCCGCGGCTCGCGCTGTGGCGGAAAAAATCGTTGGGCTGGAGTATGCCGAAGCCCTGGTCGAGGGCAATCCGGGCGCGATTGTTAAAGGGACGCCGATTCCTTATTGCCCGCGGCCGGTGCTGGATTAGGACAACTCGCGTTCTGCTCCAGCCGGCTGCTATTTTGAAAAGTGGGATGCGGCGCGAGAGATTTTTCCGCGACAGGCAGTTTATTCCCTTTCTATTCGCCGGAAATATTTTCTGAGAAGCGAAGTTTGCGACCAAAATCGCGAAAAAGACGAAAATTAAGTTATTGATTTGCAATGAGTTGCGAATCTAGAAAGTGAAGGCACGGGTTGTCAAGTCCCTTTGTGGTTAACAGTATTGCGGTGGGAATATAACTCTTGAGTTACTAAAACATAGTTCGAATCGAGGTTAACCCGTTTCGATAGTTCGTCTTCGAAGCCCGGTTGCCCGCTGCGTCGTAGGTGTTGTGTTCCCACCCTTGCAAAGAACGCAAGGGTGGGGCAGCCTCAGCAAAAGGTGGGCCAGGGCGCCGCGATGGAACTTTTTGCTTCGTCCCGGCGATTGGACCCCCATTTCGTCCCGATCAAAAAGTCAAGCTTGACAA
>CABEDA010000474.1_pt1 | contig 13719 bp, 10 predicted proteins | sample 3422771 | NCBI WGS metagenome assembly CABEDA01 (sample SAMEA5534329, study PRJEB31848) | metagenome | biome: tundra; feature: field; material: soil | place: USA | collected 2013-05 | depth 0.15 m
GTACACCTCGCGCCGCGACTTCCTTTGCGCCGGAGTGGCCACGACTCTGGCTACGGCGGTTTCTCCGGTGCTGGGCTCGGCTGGCGTTGCCGATTCCACGCTCGCTGTCACCGATTTCAAGAAGGACTTCGAACTCGACGAGATCACGATTGACGATCTGCAGAAGGCTTTGCAGTCCGGCCACTATTCTTCCCACTCTCTGACCGAGAAGTACGTGGCGCGGATTCAGGAGATCGACAAAGCCGGACCTAGAGTGAACTCCGTCATCGAGATCAACCCGGACGCTCTCCAGATAGCCGACGCGCTCGACCGGGAGCGCACGGCCAAGGGGCCGCGCGGGGCGCTGCATGGCGTTCCGATCCTCCTCAAGGACAACATCGATACCGGGGACCGCATGAACACGACGGCGGGTTCGCTGGCGTTGCTCGGGTCGCGCCCTGCCAACGATGCTTTTGTCGCTGCGCAACTGCGGAAGGCCGGTGCCGTGCTTCTTGGTAAAACCAATCCCAGTGAGTGGGCCAACTTTCGCTCCAGTCATTCGACCAGCGGATGGAGCGGCCGCGGCGGACTGACTCGCAATCCTTATGCTCTTGACCGCAATCCTAGTGGATCGAGCTCCGGGACTGGGGCCGCGGTTTCCGCGAATCTCTGCGTCGCGGGGGTGGGCACGGAAACGGACGGATCGGTGGTCGGCCCATCATCCGCCAACGGCCTGGCTGGGCTTAAACCTACGCTAGGGCTGATCAGCCGCAGCGGGATCATTCCGATTTCGCACAGTCAGGATACGGCGGGTCCGATGGCTCGCACGGTACGGGATGTCGCGATTCTCCTCGGTGCGATGGCGGGCGCGGATCCGGAGGATGCGGCGACTGCCGATAGTCAGGGTAAACTGTTCCCCGACTACACAAAGTTTCTTGATCCTGCAGGACTCAAAGGCGCGCGCCTGGGAGTGGTGCGCAAATACTGCGGTTTCAACGACGCCGTCGACCAGCTTATGGATTCGCTCCTTGGCGAGATGAAACGGGCGGGCGCTGAGATCGTCGATCCCGCTGACATTCCAACCATTGGCAAGTTTGACGACAGCGAGCTTAGCGTCTTGCTCTACGAGCTCAAGGCGGACCTGGCAGCCTATCTGGCTCGGCGCGGTAGCTCATCGGTGAAGAGTTTGAAGGATGTTATTGAATTCAACGAGCGCAATCGCGAGCGGGAAATGCCCTATTTCGGGCAGGACATTTTTCTTAAAGCCGAACAGAAGGGCCCGCTCAGCACGAAAGAGTATCTCGATGCGTTGGCCCTGAATCACCAACTCAGCCGCGCCGAGGGCATCGACTTTGTCATGGACAAATTCAAACTCGACGCGCTCGTCGCCCCCACTGGCGGCCCCGCCTGGCTCACCGACCTGATCAATGGCGACCACGACCCCGGAGGCAGTTCGAGCGCGGCCGCAGTCGCTGGCTATCCCAATATCAACGTGACAGCCGGATATCTCCGGGGACTGCCGGTCGGCATCTCTTTTTTCGGACGTGCCTGGAGCGAGCCTACGCTGTTGAAAATCGCCTATGGGTTCGAGCAGTTGACGAAGGCTCGCCAGAAGCCGCGCTTCCTGCCGACCATTGCCTTGTAGAGACGAAGCTTGCCTCCGTCTTCCTTGGTACGCGCTGTAAAGGCGGGGGAGACGCGGCAAGCCGCGTTTCTACAGGAAATGAATGACTATTGGCGGCTGGGGAGAACGGGCATTAGCGCTGAGCTGCCGGCGCAGGGCTTGGGGACTTATCGAGGCTTGGCTTGTCCTGTGGCAGCTTGTCTGGAACGACGGGCTCAATGGGCGCAAGCGGCGGCTGGTTCGAGCCCGGCAGTAACGACGATGGCGTGGCAAACAGCGGGTCGGGCAGGGGGTCGGCCGCCGGCTGCGGTTGCGAGGGCCGGATTCCCTTGGCTTCCACGATCGACCATCGCCAATCTTCATCGGGGCCGGGAGTGATCCCGATATTCTCGTGAAACGCGGTGGTGCTGAAGGGCTTGGCCTCGGCTTTGAGGTGATAGAGGAGGGTGACGTCGGAACGCCGCTCGACGGTGATGGGCGCTATGGCCTCGGCGGCGGGAATCACACGCGCCCGTGCCGCCACTTCGGCATTTTCTCCGGGCTTGCGTTCGAGCGTGAGGCCTACCGTAATTTCGCGCAGATCCCAGTCGGTTCCATTGAATACTTCCAATTGCAGACTCTCATCCTGAATCGAACCGGGACCGTCGATCTTGAGCAACTCGGTTAGCGGCAAATCTTCTATGAGGACGGGCTTGATCAGCAGCGCACTGGCGCGAGCGTTGAACGAGAGACTGCAGGTTACATCGGGTGACGATACTTTGAGGGTATTGCTAGAGGGGTCAATCGAAAAGACGGCCTTGTCCGATTTGACCGGCCTTGTGTTCTTGGCGTCCTCCATGACCTGGACCAGATTGTCGTTGTCGATCACGGTGCGGACCGGGTCCGGCGATGCTTGAGGTTGCTGCTGCGCTTTGTTTCTGCGCTGGTCGCGTGCGAAGTCGCCAAGCGAAGGAGCTTCATCTTGCGCCGACGCCGCTAACGGGCAGAGCAACGCCAAGAGCAACGCGACGGAAGCAAGCAACGGCGAAGTGGGGAATCTGGATCGCATGATTTCGGTCGTTGAGCAGCGTGCGCCGAGCGGCATGCATTGAGCGCACGCCCAGCTGGTCCACAAGGAAAGTTTAGGCGAGATGGGATGGAAAAGAAGTTACCGAAGGGACACGGTGGTGCTAGCACTTCCGGAGTTGGCAAATATGGGTGGGGCTAGGGCATGGACGCGCTCAGATCGAAGCGCCGCGCAACGGGGCGCGTCCATGCCCTTTCACCCAGTGACGCTTACAGCAGACCAGAGGTACGAAAACGGGAGACCGGATCGGTTACCAGCATCGATTGACGCCCAAAAAACCAGCGCGCCACCGCAATTCCCAATGCCGCATAAGCCAGATGCCAGATTTTCATGATCGCTCCCCACGCCGGACCTTTATCGGGGAGAGACTACGAAGGTCCCGTCGTGAACTAACCCTAACTCTGCTTTATCGGCAGGTCTAGGCCACGAAGGTGCCATGAGTTCGAGCAAGAGTAATCGTTGGTAACTAGGGTGAGTAATCAGAACCCGTGTCGAGACGGGGTTGCCCTGTCTGCGGTAGCGCGGCAAGGCCGAGACGCGGCAAGCCGGCGGCAAGCCGCGTCTCTACAGGGAAGAGTTCTCGATCCAACCGCCGCCGACTACCGTGTCGCCATCGTAGAAAACGGCGGCTTGGCCGGGGGTGATTGCGCGCTGCGGGTCGTCAAAGGTTACGCGGATTTCGTCCGGCCCGGCGGATTCGATCATAGCCGGCGCGGGTTGATGTTTGTGGCGGATCTTCACTGCGACTCGCATGGGCTCGCGCAGTTCCGCGGTTGAAATCAGGTTCACACGGCGTGCGCGGAGCGTGCGCGAGTAAAGCTCCTCGTCCTTGCCGACCACGACTTGCCGCGTGTCGTTCTTGATCTGGATCACGTACAGCGGCGCGCCGGTGGCGACACCGAGTCCCTTGCGCTGGCCGACGGTAAAATTGTGAACGCCGGAATGCTCGCCGATGACCTTGCCGCCGGTCGTAACCATTTCGCCGGCGATTTCTGTTGGGCCATTTCCCTGCTCTTCGAGATATGCTTCAAGAAAACGCTTGTAGTCGCCTCCGGGAACGAAACAGATTTCCTGCGAGTCGGGCTTTTCGGCAATCACCAGGTTGTGCCTGCGGGCTAGTTCGCGCACCTCGGGCTTAGTCATGCCGCCGAGCGGGAACAAAGTGCGGCTCAATTGCTCTTGCGTCAGGCCGAAAAGAAAGTACGTCTGGTCTTTCGACTTGTCGGTCGGGCGCTGCAGCAGCCAGCGGGCGCGTGGCTCGTCAAAGACGACTTGGGCGTAATGCCCGGTGGCAATCCGATCGGCGCCAATCTGCCGCGCCACAATAAGAAGCTCATCAAACTTCAAGTGATTGTTGCAGAGACTGCAGGGGATCGGCGTGCGTCCGGCCAGATACTCCTCGACGAACGGACGAACCACATCGCGCTCAAAGCGCTCTTCGTGATTGACCACATAGTACGGGATGCCGAGAGTTTCGGCCACGCGGCGGGCATCGTAGACATCATCGATCGAACAACAGCGGCCCTGGACGGACTCGGGCATGCCTTCGTGTCCAGCGAGGCGGCGTTGGTTCCAGAGCTGCATGGTCAGGCCGATGACGTTGTGGCCTTCGGCGCGGAGCACGGCCGCTACGGTTGAGGAGTCCACTCCTCCCGACATGGCGACGGCGATGGTTTCGGAGTTCAGCATTTAGCACTTAGCATTTAGCAATTAGCTCAAACCCAACCCAAGTTTATCTCGCGAGTTTGCGGGACACCACGCCAGCTCCGGCCCACACCGGCGACAACTCCCGCAACCGCCCCACCGTTTCCGGAATCAAGCCCAGCGCGAAGTCTACCTCCTCAGCTATATTTTGCTTTCCGAGGCTGAAGCGAATGCTGGCCTTGGCGCGGTCGGGACGCAGGCCCATCGCAGTCAGCACGTGGGACGGTTCGATTGCTCCGGAAGAGCACGCCGCGCCGGTCGAGACTGCCAGTCCCTTCAAGTCCAGCGCGATGACCAGCGCCTCGCCTTCGATGCCATCGAAATAAATGTTGGTCGTATTCGGCACGCGCGGCGCGCCTTCGCCGTTTAAGCCCGTGGCTTCGATCTCGAGCAGTTCCCTCTCCAGGTGGTCACGCGCGGCCGCCATTTTCAAGTCGTCGCCGCGCTCGAAGCCGGCGCGGGCCAACTCGGCTGCCTTGCCTAATCCCACTATGCCGGGGACGTTCTCCGTCCCGGCCCGGCGCGAGCGTTCATGGCTGCCGCCATAGAGCATCGGCTCCAGCTGAGTTCCCTTCCGGACGTAAAGCGCGCCCACACCCTGTGGTGCGTGAAGCTTGTGGCCGGAGATGGTCAGCAGATCGCACCCGATTTGGTTGACATCGATCGCGATCTTTCCCGCTGACTGCACGGCGTCGGAGTGGAAGTAAATGTCGGCTTCGGCGGCAATCTTTCCAATCTCCGCGACCGGTTGGACAACGCCGGTTTCGTTGTTGGCGAACATGATCGTGATCAGCTTCGTGTTCGGACGAATCGCGCGCTTCACATCCGCCGCATCCACCAAGCCGCAGCGGTCCACCGGAACGTAGGTGATTTCGCATCCCTTGGCGGCAAGATGCTTGCAGGCATTGAGCACAGCGTGATGTTCAATGGTCGAGGTGATGATATGGTCGCCCGGCCGCACCAGACCAAAGACCGCAAGATTGTCGGCCTCCGTACCGCCGCTGGTAAACACGATCTCGGCGGCGCGGCAGCCCAGCAGGGCAGCAACGGATTCGCGGGCGCGCTCGACCGCGGCCCGCGTCTCCTGTCCATGATGGTGGATGGAGGACGCGTTGCCAAAGTGCTCGCCAAAGTAAGGCCGCATGGCCTCCAGTACCTCGGGGAGCACCGGGGTCGTTGCGTTGTTATCGAGATAGACCCGGCGCATTGTTTCTATTGTACCGATGCTGCGGGAGGTTGACAGGGTGCGCGAGGGGCCGAAAACCGCTTACCGCGAGCGACGGGGCAGACGCAAGCACCGGTTGACGTTTTCTCACAACCGCCGTCTCACCCTTGGCCGGGAAGGATGCGCGGCGTAAACTGATCAGTGCCGCGCGTGGCCGTTAGAAGATGTGTACCTCTGCCAGAATCCCCAGAATAATATCGGAGAAATTCATGAAGACAAGACTGCTTATTTTCGGCCTGATCCTTGCTTTGGCGACGCCGCTGGCGCTCGCCGACGAGGGTATGTGGTTATACAACGCCTTCCCGAAAGATCGCGTGCAGAAGCAATACGGTTTTCTCGCGACGCAGGATTGGCTGGACCACCTCCAGTTGTCGTCGGTGCGCTTTAACAATGGAGGTTCAGGTTCTTTCGTCTCCGCCGACGGCCTGGCATTCACCAATCATCACGTGGGCGCCGACTGCATCGGGAAGCTGAGCACCTCCGGCACGGATTACATGAAGACCGGTTTTTACGCCAAGACCCAGGCGGATGAAGCCAAATGTCCCGACCTTGAACTGAACGTGCTGACCGGCATCGACGACGTCACTGCCAAGGTCAAAGGCGCCGCCACGGCGGCCATGTCGACCGCTGATGCCGGCCAGGCACAGCGCTCCGCCATGAGTGCAATCGAAAAAGATTGCGCGGCGTCGACCGGAGTACGTTGCGACGTGGTCACGCTCTATTCGGGTGAGGTTTACAACCTCTACAAATACAAAAAGTACACCGATGTGCGTCTGGTGTTTGCGCCCGAATTCGACGCGGCGTTTTTCGGCGGCGATCCCGACAACTTCACCTTCCCGCGCTATGACCTGGACATCACTTTCTTCCGTATCTACGAGAACGACAAGCCGGTCCATCTCGACCACTATCTGCAATGGTCGAAAGTCGGCGTGAAGGATGGCGATCTGATTTTCGTTTCCGGCCATCCCGGAGGCACGGATCGCTTGAAAACCGTCGCGCAACTGCAGTTCCTGAAGAACACGGATTATCCGTCGCGCCTGGCCAACTACAAACGCCGGATCGACATGTTCCAGAAATTCAGCGCGGAGTCGCCGGAGAACGCGCGCATTGCGCAAGAGGACATCTTCGGGTACCAGAATTCCCAAAAAGCCATTAAGGGCGAGTATGAAGGGCTGCAGGATCTGGCCATGATGGCGCAGATGAACGTGGCGGAGCGCGAGCGAGAACAGGCTTACATGGGTAAACACCCGGGCGAACCCAATCCGTGGCAAGAGATCTCCAACGCCATGAAGACGAATCGCGAAATCTATGACGCGCTGATCTACATCGAGCGAATGCGCGGGTTCAATGTCGACCTGGCACTTTATGCCCGGACTCTGGTCCGTGCCGCGGAGGAAAAGCCGAAACCCAATGGCGACCGACTGCGCGAGTATCGCGATTCCGCACTGCCCTCAGTCGAGCAGGAACTGTTCAGCACGGCTCCAATCTACAAGAGCCTTGAGACCGCGACTTTCGCCCTTGCCCTGACCCAGATGCGGGAAGCGCTGGGACCCGAGGATCCAGCGGTAAAAGCGTCGTTAAACGGCAAGTCGCCGGAAGAAGCCGCCAAGGCGCTGATCGGCGGTACCCAGTTGAACGATGTCGCCGTCCGCAAGCAACTGTACGCGGGCGGGAAGGCGGCAGTGGATGGAAGTACGGATCCGCTGATCGTCCTGATGCGCAACATGGATCCCGAGGCACGGGCTGTCCGCAAGCGCTTCGACGATGAGGTCGATGCGGTGGTGCGGCGTGACGGGGCAACCATCGCCCGGGCGCGGTTTGCCCAAACCGGCTTCACCCAGCCTCCGGATGCGACCTTCACGTTGCGTCTCAGTTATGGCACGGTGAAAGGGTATGAAGAGAACGGGAAAAAGATTCCTTACTTCACCACCATCGCCGGCGCGTTTCAACATTCCGAGGAGCATGGCAACAAGCCTCCGTACAATCTGGGAGCAAGCTGGCCGAAGATGAAGTCGAAACTGAAACTCGACACGCCGCTGAATTTTGTGTCCACCGCGGACATTATCGGCGGCAATTCGGGGAGCCCAACCGTGAACCGGGCGGGTGAAGTGGTGGGAATTATCTTCGACGGTAATATCCAGTCGTTGGTCTTGAATTTCTACTACGACGATCGCCAGGCACGCGCCGTATCCGTCGATTCGCGCGGCATCATCGAAGCGCTGCGCAACATTTACGGCGCCGACGCTCTGGCCAACGAACTGACCGGCACGAAAGCGGCGGCCAAGGCGGCGGGGAAATAGATCGTTAACATTTCTGCGTGGGCATAGGACCTTAGAGTCTTTACCACAGGGTACACAGGGGGACACAGGGGAAAGCATCTGCTTGATGGTTCCTCCGTGGACCCCTGCCCCCCCGTGGTTCAAGTGTTTTTCTTTTATTCTGAGAATCAGACGCCCGTTTAGTAACTCGCGAGCGCGCCTATTCCGGCCAGAGCGAGACCGCTGTCTTGCTCAAAATCTGCTCCCGCATCTCTGCGCTCATGGGCAGTGCTTTGAATTCCTCAAGATTCTGCTTGACGTCTGGAACACCGGGGCCGGGCCAATCGGTGCCAAACAGGGTTTTGTGGGCAATCTCACCGAGCCGCGGAAAATATTTCAGCAGCGTTTTCGGAGGAATGCCGCTGATGTCGAGATAGACGTTCGGGTGCCTCCGGATGAGAAAAAACGCCGTGTCCATCCAGAGCGGCCGGCCGCCGTGTGCCAGCAGTATCTTGAGCTCGGGGAAATCGACCGCGACATCGTCAACGTAGATCGGGTCTCCATACTTATTGCGCGCGCCGGGGAAGATCGACGTCCCGGTGTGAAACATGACGGGAATTCCATTGGCCTCGGCGGCGCGGTAGATGATTTCAAGCTCCTTCGCTCCGTGCAGATAATCGTTCGGAAACAGGAGTTGATGGGGCGGGTGAATCTTGATCATACGCAGGCCGAGACGCAGGATGTGTTCGACATCGGCCATGATGTTGGTAGTGTGCCGCGGATGCAGGCTGCCGCAAGAAATCAGGCGCTTGGGATCGTGCCGCGTGTAGTCGGCTACGAATTGGTTGACTTCGGGCGTAAAGCCGATCACTTCCGGTGCAACGTAGTTGATCAGCACCGCACGGTCAACGCCGCAACCATCCAGATAGTTCAAGAAGGCCTTGGGCGAGCGGCAATACTCGGCGATCTCATCGAAATTGGCGCGCTTGCGCTTCATCAGTTCCAGCACATGTGGCTTGAAGAGCTCGAGCGGCGCGATGTGGATGTGGCAGTCGGTGATCATGGTCAGTTGCCAGTTGCCAGTTATTGCGTGCCGCCGCAAAGCTTTTGGTTTAGCTAAAGGCTAAGTGCTAAGAGCTGCCTCAGTACAGCGGCACTTTCGGATCCACCGTCCGCGCCCAGCCGTCGATGCCACCGCGCATGGATTGAACGTTTTCGTATCCCTGCTGGCGAAGCCAGTTGGCGACGGACAACGAGCTCATACCGTGATGGCACACGACCACGATGTGATCGTCGGGGTCGAGTTCCAGGTGAGCGCGCGTTGGAACGTCTCCCATCGGCATGTGCTTCGCCCCTTCGATGCGGGAGGCCGCGTATTCCCAGGGCGCGCGAACATCGAGCAGCGTAAATATTTCCCCGCGCTCCTGCAGCGCCTTGACTTGGGTGGGGGAGATTTCGAAGTCCATAAAATCAGCACTTAGCAGTTAGCAATTAGCAATTAGCCCTTGAAGCCGCTGCCCGCTTCACTTGCTGCACCATCATCCAATGGCGCTCTTCTCAGCGTCGTCAGACTCACTAGCGCGGCCACCGCCCAGAGCGCACCCGTTCCAATTCGAGCGATGCGCACATCGGTGTACGGAACGCTGCTCCACAGGGTCAGCCCACAGCCCACCCCAAAATTGATAACCAGCAGGCTAAAAAACGCGCGCTCGCGCAGGCAGCGCGTGTCGACCGCCAGACCGGCCAGCAAGACGATCCAGACGACGTAGGTGGCGACGGTCCACAGGTCGTGCGGCCATTCATACTCGTTACGAGTGACGCGGCTGAACGAAATCCACGCGAAGTAGGCGCAGCCCAGGAAGCCCGCCACTCCCCACAAGGGCGCACGGCACATCAGGTGGCCGGAACTGGAGGGCTGCTTTGCTACGACCTCGGTTCCGACACTCGCTTCGGACTTGGCCTTCGCGTCTTCTATTTGCTGGTCCATTGCGGTGCCGTTTATTGAGGAAGGCAATGATACCCTCGCCCAGGCCCACGGTACAACGGGTACGGAGAATCGCGGAAGACACATTTCTGCGCTTCTCCGTGGCTCCGCGCTTCCGTGGCAGCTTCAGTTCGGGCGGGCAAGAGTGCCCGCCCTACACGAGCTAAAGGTTAATCGCCGACTTCCGCGGCTCGCCAATCGTGGACAACGGATCGCGCGCGCCCGCTTTCTCTTTGATCCACTTCTTTTCGTTGCGGAGAATATCGAGCAGCAACTCTTTATCCTTCGTGCTGGGCAGATTCTCTTCGCAGTGCTGCTCGTAGCTGCGATCGTCCAGCGGCTCGCCGGTTTCGCAGTGGCACTTCTTCCCTGCCCATCGTCCGATGTTACGGTTGAAGTGGATGTCGGGCGTGTAGAACTTCTTCTCTCCCGGCTTCAGGAACGTGTTCAGCCGCTCCACCAATCCCGCAACTTCCTGCCGATAGAGATGTCGGCTGTAGTCGTTCAGGTCGTCGAGGTCGGCGGCCTTATCGTTCTGCAGTTCGTCGTACCGGCCTTTGATTCCCCAGACGTAGGCCCAGTGCGCCGAGGAAGAATGATCCGTGCCGAAGAGGTCGAATGAACTTGAGATCCACTTGTTCAGATATTTCTGCATGAGCCACCGCGGGATCACACCGGCTTCGACGACGCGGCGCAGTCCATCGTGGCCGGTCCCCATGTGGAAGGCTTCCTCGCGCAGCATGTAAGACGTGGAGCGTCCGAGCGGCGCAAATGAGGAATACTTCAGCATCTGGAGCTGGAACTTGCCGTCGCGGTCCACGAAGTCGGTGTAGGTGAAAAAGTCGAGCCAGTTATCAACGTCGACGTTGAAAGTTCCGAGCAGGCGCTTGTTTTCGAATGCCCGGCGCTCCAGCATTTTCTGCGCTTCCACCTTGCCGGATGACCCGAAGAAGTCGATGAGCAGCGCGCACATCTGCCAGCCGTGGCGCATCTCTTCGATCATGACGCGGGTGAGCGCGCGGCGATCCCATTCCGACGGGGCGGTTGCAAACAGGTTGCGCTGCTGCTCCACGCTGGCAAATTCGGTGTCGCCCTGGTACACGATCATGTTCATGAGCGCATCGCGCATCTGCTGCGTCGGTACCTGGCGCAGGTTCTCCCACTTATTGCGGCCTTTGTAGGAACCGAATTGGATCTCCCCGGTTTCAATCGCACCGTAGAGCGTATCGAAGTGGAACGATGAGACGTCATCCTGATTGACGCCGATTTCCTTGCGCCATTCGTTGAACAGGCCAACCCAGTCGCTGAAGTTTCCGATTTTTGCTACTTTGCCTGGCATAAGACCTCAAATTCTTAACCACAGGGGGCACAGAGGAACACGGGGGAATGCTGGAGAGTTCTGCCCTGTGCACCTCGGTGTCCCCTGTGGTTCAAGCTTTTGCTCTTACTTCCCGGTAAATGTCGCGGGCCGTTTTTCCACGTAGGCGGCTAGACCTTCTTTGGCGTCATCGCTCTGGAAGAGGATCTGCTGATTCTCTCGCTCGACCGCCAAAGCCGATTCCATGGGGATCTCCCACCCCGTCTGCACTGCCCTTTTGATGCGTCCCACAGCCTTGGCGGCTTTGTTCGGAGGCGTGAACTGGCGCGCATACTCCATGATGTTCTCCATGAAGCCATCGCGCTCGAAAATGTCGTTCACTATGCCGAACTCCTGCGCCTCCTCGAAGGAGAACGTATTCCCGGTGATCATCAGCTCGATCGCTTTGCTTTTCCCGACCAGGCGCGAGAGACGCTGGGTTCCGCCGGTGCCGGGCAGCACTCCGAGGTTGACCTCGGGCAGGCCGATCTTGCCCGCATCTTTGCGCGCAATGCGGAGGTCGGCAGCCATCGCGATCTCCAGGCCTCCACCGACGCAATGCCCGTTGAGCGCTGCGATGACGAGTTTCGGCGTGTGCTCCAACCGCAGCAGCGTTTCATTCGCGTGCAGGCAGAAGTAGTACTTGAAGGTTGGATCGACCGAGGCCAGCATCTTGATGTTGGCGCCGGCGGAGAAAAACTTGTCGCCCACTCCCGTCAGCACGATCACGTACACGCCGTTATCCATGCGTGCTCGGAGGATAGCCTCGTCGAGTTGGCGGTTCATTTCATAGGTGTAGGTGTTCGCCGGAGGATCGTTCATCTCGATCACCGCCACGCCGGCGTCGGTGCGATAGTTGATGAGCTGCTTGGTGGTTTCGCCGTTGGCCGGCTGCGTCGTCGTTATTGTCGCCATAAATTGCTCCTAATTGATTTCGCGTTAACTCTTTTTGCGCGGCTTGCCGCCGTGCACAATTCCGTTCAGAACCATGTTGCCCATCCGCTCCGCGAGCGCCTCGGCGTTGCCGTCGACGCGCGGGTTGTACCAGGTGTAGATCCAGTTGATCATGCCGAACAGGCTCATTACCGCCGTACGGGCGTTGAAGTCGAGACCGCGCTCCCGCCGCAGGTCCTCCATCAGCCCTAGGCAGATGCGGTAGTATTCGCGCTTGATGCCGGCGATCTCGGAGCCCTGGCCGTTCTTCAAAGAGTCATCTTCATGCGACAGCACCTTCAATCCCTGCTGGTTGCTCACGAAATACTCGAGGTGATTCAGGATGAAGATGCGAATGCGCTGCTCGGGGTCCGTGACACCTTCCAGTCGCGCCTTGAGTTTTTCGACAATGGTGGTGAAGGTGTGCTTCTGAAGCAGGAACAGCAGGCGCTCTTTGGATTGGAAGTAGTGATAAAGCCCTGCCAGCGACATGCCGGTGGCACGGGAAAGGTCGCGCATGGAGGCGCCTTCGTATCCCTTGACGCAAAACACCTCGGTGGCATGGTCGAGAATCTCCCCGAGGCGGCGGTCGAAACGGGTGGCCGAAGTCGTGGAGAGGCCGTTTCTGCGGCTGCGGGTACGGGTGGCGCGGGTTGCGGGCAAAGTGGCCATACGTTCGAACGTTCGTTCGAAGTATAGAGGAATGTGATGTAGATCACAAGGCCGTGTGATGTCTCTGACCTGCGCAGAATGGCTTAGCTCTTGATTCCGGCCATCAACGTCTCGATCTCGGCCTTTTGTTCGCCGGAAAGCGGTAAGAATGGCAGCCGCGACGGGCCTCCATGGTAGCCATTCAGGTCCAGGGCGTACTTCACGCCGGGGACGCCGAGTTCACCGACCACGCGCTGGGCAGCAAGTTTCACGCGCTCTTGCTTTTCACGGGCGAGGGCGTTGTCCCCGTCTTTGAGCGCAGCGTAGATCTCGTAACACGCCATGGGAGCGGGGCAGGCGAAAGCGAGAATGGCGCCGACTGCGCCCAAGCCGAGCGATGGTTCCAACTGGTGCGCGGCGCCTACCATGACCTGGAAGCCGACTTCCTTCTGCCGTGTCTTGAGTTTGCCAACAACCGTCACCGCAGAAGATGAAGGCTTTGTGGCGCTGCCTTCGTGGACGGGTGAGGGGCCCCTTTTCTCCACCGCCTCAGCGGGGTTCGCGAGCGAGGCCACACTGACCAGCTCTCTGCTCTGCTTTTCGCTTTCGGCCGCTGCCGCCTTCAACATACGCGGAGTCACGGCCTCAAACGTCTCTGTCACCGTGGCCTGCCGCTTCACATGACGCGTGCCCACGACCATCTGTTTCACCTTGTCGAGGTTGCCGCTCGATTCCTTGATAGCCACAATGTTGGGATGGCCGGCAAGTTCGATCACGACTTCGGCGGGAATGTCGTATCCGGTGGCCTGCGGGAAGTTGTAGATGATGATGGGCAACGCGGACCGGTCGGCAACCGTGCGATAGAAAGCGAGCAGGTTCGCCGGCAGCATCTGCTTTTTGTAGTAGTGCGGAGTGCGCACCATGGCGGCGTCGTAGCC
>CABEDA010000476.1_pt1 | contig 13594 bp, 14 predicted proteins | sample 3422771 | NCBI WGS metagenome assembly CABEDA01 (sample SAMEA5534329, study PRJEB31848) | metagenome | biome: tundra; feature: field; material: soil | place: USA | collected 2013-05 | depth 0.15 m
TCATTAAGCGAGGATACACGCCGAAGATTGCTGCCGACCTTGTACTTCATGAAATGGAATTCGAACACAGCAGCAATTCGACGATGATGGAGAAGGCACGCGCTGATGCCGAGGATTTCCTTCTAAAAGTTCGCAAGGGCCTCATCTGAAGGGGGTGGGGTTCCGTGGGCGCGCGTCACGCGCTGGGGTGATGATGATCACAGCGCGCGGGTCGCGTCGCGAATACGGTGATCGCAGCATCCGGCGCTCGTCGGATGCTTCATGGCTGCGGATCGCTACGGTCTTTGGTAGGGATCTTGGGTAGGACATTGGGTAGGACCTTCCGCCCGGCACGAATCCTTCGTGCGAGGGAAAGGAGGCACGTCATGCTGCTGCTGTTCGGGTTGTTCCTCTTCCTGGTTGGAGCTTGTCTGATCCTGTTGCTGCCGGTGCTTTGGGGCGAACGGATCTTCCACACGTATCGCGAGGGGCGGGCGGTGAATTGTCCGGAGACGCAGGCGCCGGTGTCGGTGCGGTTCGACGCGTTGCGAGCGGCGTGGAGCGGATTGGCGGGGCCTCCGAAACTTCGGCTCGCCGATTGCACGCGCTGGCCGGAACGCGCCGATTGCGGACAGGAGTGCATTCCGGATGCGGTCGAGGCCAAGCCCGCGCCCGCGCTGAGTCAGGTTTCGTTGAATCAGGTTTCGTGGCGAACGCGAAGAGTCGTGCATTTGCCCGTGCTGCTGGCGGGCGCGGCGGCGTGGGTGCTGGGCATGGCTTGGCACTCCCAATACGTGTTCCGGCCACAATGGATGATGGCGCTCGGATTGAGCGATCCGCAGACGCAAGCGTTGGCGCGGATGTTGGCGCCGCATCTGCTGAGCGTGGGTGCGTGCGTACTGTTCGCCTACGGCGTGGCGGGACCTGCTGCGGTGGCTGGGTTCGCGCACGTTGACCCACGGCGTCGAAGTGGCGGCGGCGCTTTGGCTGGCGATCTTCGCTGCTCTAATGGCGGTGACCTCGTCGCGCGCCGTGCCCGATCTGCTATGGATTGAGGGCGGCTATACCTTGCTGGGAGCGCTGCTCATCGGCGCAATCGTGGGCGGGGCGCCGCGGTGGGTGATTGTCGGGGATCCGCAAGAGCGTGGCAGTAGAAGTGGGGGATGAACCACGCGGTTGCTCGATAGCGGCGGAAAGCAACCGAGGTCGATGACGTCCGTAAGATGACATTCGTAATGTGTTCAGCAGAGCCGGTTGCGAGACAATCAGAGGCTGAGGTTGTCGGGCTCCGCATTGGATACGCCACGGACCATTCTCGTTGCCGATGACCACGAGGCCAGCCTCGCGGGCCTTGCAGAATTACTTTCTGCCGAGGGATTCAACGTGGTGACGGCACGGGACGGTCAGATGGCGCTGGCAGAGTTCCAGCGAGCGCAGCCCGACCTCGTGCTCTCGGACGTGAAGATGCCCGTGCTGACCGGCATCGAAGTCTGCCGCCACATCAAGAACAACCCCGAAACCCGCCTTGTCCCTCTCGTGTTGATTACCGGTCTGACGGAAACACAAGACCGGGTGGATGGAATTGAAGCGGGAGCCGACGATTTTCTCAACAAGCCGGTGGAAAGGCTGCAGTTGATGGCGCGCGTGCGTTCCCTGTTGCGGCAAAAAGCCTACACCGATGAGTTGGAGCGGGCCGAGTCCGTATTATTCGCTCTGGCCATGAGCATCGAAGGCAAAGACCCATACACGGAGGGCCATTGCCAGCGACTGGCTGAACATTCAGCCCGGCTGGGCGAGATCCTCGGTCTAGAGGGACCGCAGATCATTGCGCTGCGCCGTGCCGGTCTGGTCCACGACATCGGGAAAGTCGCGGTGCCGGATTCCATTCTCCTGAAGCCTGCGCGGCTCACCGCGTCCGAGAAAAAGATCATGCAGCGCCACCCGCTGGTCGGCGAACGGATCTGTTCGCCCTTGAAATCCTTTCAACTCGTGTTGCCCATAATCCGCCACCATCACGAAAAGATGGACGGTACGGGTTATCCCGACAAGCTGAAGGGGGAAGCGATCCCGCTGACCGCCCGGATTCTGCAAATCGTGGATGTATTCGACGCGCTCACTACTTCGCGTCCTTACAAGTCGCCTTTGACCGTCGATGAGGCGCTGGCCGTCATGAAAAAGGAAGTAAAAAAGGGTTGGTGGGACCCAAATGTGTTCGCCGCGTTCGATCGTGTGATCGAGAAAGACGTTCAGAAGTTCATCTCGCTGGTCAAAGCCGCCGCGACCGGCGGCAGCTAGAACTCATCTCATAAATGGTTTTGGGAAGGGCGCGGCTTCAGCCGTGCCGCTAACCATTTATGAAACCAGTTTTAGTGTTGTTTCGCCGAGGAACTGGCCGCCAATTCGCGGAATAGCCCGAGCAACGCGGCTGCCGATTTTTGATCGGAGAGGTTCTCCAGCGCCACCGTGGCGGTGAAGTGCGGCGAAGTTGAGTTGAAGCGGACGCCCACGAAATCCTTGTCGCGCCACGAGGCCAGCGCATTGACCACCGGGCTGAGTTCGACGGGCCAGTCTTCCTTGGTGGTTAGAATAACGGGTCCAGGGCGGTGGACGATCCAGGGGCGCGTCGAGCTTTTCGCTCCGCTATGGCCCGACCAGCGATGACGAATGACGTCGAGATGGAAGCCCGGGGGAAATCCCATGTCGGCCTCGAAGGTGAGCGTTTCCTGCTGCCGCTGCCAGCGGCTCAGGGCCCACTGCACCGGGAGCGGGCGGGGCAAGAGGCGAATGGTGAGCCGGGCGTCCTCAAACCAGCGCGAGGATAGATGCAGAGTGGCCTTCAGCCGCGAGCTGCTGGCCTGCCATCGCAGATCTGCGATGTGTCCTTTTCCCAGGCATGCCGCCTGCACCCATTGCAGCACGCCGGCGGCGCGACGCCGGTTGTAACGCACAAACCAGCCATACCAGAGGAAGGAGAGAGCGAGCGCCACGGCCACGTCGATGAGAATGAAACGCCCCACAGAGCCTCTTGGCAGAAATCGTACTTCTAATCGGTGCGGCTGCGCAAGTGGTAGAAAAGGGAAAAAGTTCTCAGTTCTCAGTTGTCAGTTCTCAGTAAAACCTAAGAACCAGCCGGCTCCCACTGAGAACTGAGAACTTGTTGCGAATGAGTGGGCGGCCAGCGCCCGGATCTCGGTCGGATTGTGACCGTCGCCGCTCTTTCTCCCCGATCTTCCGCCACTCACCCGCTACAATGGCGGCGTGTCTTTTCGCGTCCGGCAATTCCAGAAAGCCGATTTTGATACGCTGTGGCGGATTGACCAGGCGTGCTTCGATCCGCAATTGGCATACTCGAAACCCGAAATGGCGTTCTATGTACGCCGGCCCGGGTCGTTTACTCTGGTGGCCGAAGGCGAAGGCCGGGAGGACGAGGGCAACGGCGGCGCGTCGGCCGCGATTACGAGTTTCGGCATTCTAGGTTTCATCGTGGCCGAGACTCGCCGCGCGCGTGGACACATCATCACCATCGATGTGGTGGCGGAGGCGCGGCGGTCGGGCGTCGGCTCCGCCTTGCTGCGAGCTGCGGAAGAGCAGTTGCTGCGAGCGGGCGCCGTCGCGGTGGCGCTGGAGACGCCGGTCAATAATGAACCCGCGATTCGTTTCTACAAGCAGAAAGGGTATTTCGTGGAAAAGACGGTTGCGGGGTACTATTCGAACCAGTTGGACGCTCTGGTGATGACGAAGGAGCTAGCGCGGGTGCCGATTGGGTCTTAAGGCGATGGAGGATTTCCTGTAGAGACGCGGCTTGCCGCGTCTTGCTGGCGCCGAAGCATTCCGGCGGGTTGAAGGGAGACGGGGCAAGCCCCGTCTCTACAGATGGGAAATTGCGGTGCGAGATGAAGATACCTTCATGAGAATTGCAATTCAAGGAGAACTCGGATCTTTCAGCCACGAAGCGGCCGAGGCGATGTTGCCGCGGGCGACGGTGGTTCCGTGTGCGCGGTCGCTTGAGGTCTTCGACCGAGTCACGCGAGGAACGGTGGACGGCGCGGTCATCCCGATCGAGAACTCGCTGGCCGGTTCGGTCGCCGAGCATTTCGATCTTCTCCTCAGCCGCGACGTGCACATCGTGCGCGAGTTTCGCCTGCGCATCGTGCACAATCTGATTGCGCTGCCGGGCGCCAAGCTTCGAGATGTACGGCGCGTGTTCTCGCATCCCGTAGCGCTCGATCAGTGCCGCGACCTGTTCGCGAAGTATCCCAAGCTGGAGCCGGTGCCGTTCTATGACACGGCGGGAAGCGTGAAACACGTGGTGGCGGAGGGCTTGCGCGACGCGGCGGGCATCGCCAGTCGGCGGGCCGCCGAGGTGTATGCGGGGAAGATTCTCAAGGCCGGAATCGAGGATGACAAGAAGAACTTTACGCGTTTCTTCCTGATTCGCCGGGGCAAGCCGCGGGCGGCGCGGAATCCGGATAAGGCGAAAGCGGATAAAACTTCGCTGGCCTTCAGCGTGAAGAACATTCCGGGGGCGTTGTTCAAGTCGCTCAGCGTGTTTGCGCTGCGCGACATCAGTTTGAGCAAGATCGAGTCGCGGCCCCTGCGCGGGCGTCCGTGGGAATACGTGTTCTTTGTGGATCTGCTGCGCGGCGACGATGAAGCCTCGCGCAATGCCCTGCGGCACCTGAGCGAGGTGGCGGAGTTGGTGAAGGTGCTGGGAATTTATCCGGAGAGCAGGTTCTAGGAGAGCAGGTCTCAGGTCTTAGGTCTCAGGTCTCAGGTTGCAGCAAGAACATCCGCGCTGTCGTTTCGTCACAACCCCGTGTGAGGCACTGCACAGCGGGAACCGCGCCTTCGTTCTAGCCTGAAGGTGGGTCGCTCTGGCCCGGAGCCTAGGAGGGCTTATATGCGTCGCATGTTTGCTGGGATGGTTATCGTGATGTGCATCTTCATACTGGGCGCGGTTGCTGCCGCCGAGAACAAGTTGGCAATTGCGCACACCTATCAGGTCAAGTTTTCCGAGGACGTGCGGGTGGCCGACACGCTGTTGCCAAAGGGGAACTATGAGATCCGTCATGTGATGGAGGGCTCGGACCACATCATGGTGTTCCGCCAGTTGGGGACGAAGAAGCCGGCGGAAGTGCGCGCGAAGTGCACCCTGGTTCCTCTGAGCGCGAAGGCCAGTGAGAGTCAGACGATTTACGTCTTGAATGCAGCCAACCAGCGAGTTCTGCAAGAGCTGGTTTTCAAAGGCGAGGATGCGAAGCACGTCTTTTAGGGGAAGGCGGAGAACGGAAGAGCGTTGATTTTGGCCGGGGGCGCAGCAGGGAGCGCGTCCCCCGGAAGGACCGAACCCAGTGGGGGCCGAAACCCTTTTGTGTCTTGCAAAAGGCTAAAAAAGGTCTATAGTTCAACAACCTAGCTCGAAGTCTGCATCTTTTTGCGAGTTTGGTTCATCCAAAGTTGAGTGCAAGTCACTCAAGGGAAAAGCATGAGCAATCTTAATTCTTCCGAGCACGAAACTACCGAGCGGTCGCTGCCAATTTTGCCGGTGCGTGACACGGTCTTGTTCCCCCATGCGGTGCTGCCCCTGACCGTGGGGCGGGAAAGTTCCGTGCAACTGATCAACTCGCTGGGCGAGGACAAGACCATCGTGGTGGTGGCACAGCGCGAAGCGCGCGTGGACTCGCCGCAACCGTCCGACCTGTACGGCATCGGAACGCTGGCGGTGGTGCATAAAGTGGTCAAGATGCCCAACCAGAGCCTGTTCGTTTTTGCCGAAGGACTGGAGCGGGTGCGGCTCGCCGATTTCGCGCAGCTCTCGCCCTTCATGCGCGCGCAGGTGGCCACCATTCCGGAGACGATTCCGCCCAAGGATTCCGAGATTGAAGCGCTGCAGCGCAATGTTCTGACCTTATTCCAGCAGATCGTGGCCGGTTCGCCGACGCTCTCGGACGAGCTTTCGACGGTGGCGATGAACATTGAGGAGCCGGGACGCCTGGTGGACTTTATCGCCTCGTCGCTGCCGTCACTGTCAACAGCGGATAAGCAGGAGGCGCTGGAGACGACCGACGTCCGGGTGCGCCTGGATAAGATCAATCACCACCTCGCCAAGGAACTGGAAGTCCAGCAACTGCGCAACAAGATCCAGTCGGAAGTGCAGGATCGGGTGCAGCAGACGCAGCGCGAGTACTACTTGCGCGAGCAGATGAAGGCCATTCAGAAAGAACTGGGCGAGCAGGACGAAGGCGCGCGCGACACCGAAGAGCTGAAGCAAAAGATCGAATCCGCGGGCATGCCCGACGATGTGAAGAAAGAAGCCCTGAAGGAGCTAGGCCGCCTGGCGCGCATGTCGCCCATGGCAGCGGATTATTCGGTCACGCGCAACTACATTGAGTGGCTGGCGATCCTGCCTTGGGCGAAGACTTCGGGAGGAGAGATTGAAATCCCCAAAGCGAAAGAGATTCTCGATACCGACCACTACGACTTGCAGAAGGTGAAAGACCGCATCCTCGATTACCTTTCGGTGCGGCGGTTGAAGCCCAGCATGAAAGGACCGATTCTGTGTTTCGTCGGGCCTCCGGGCGTGGGCAAGACTTCACTGGGCAAATCCATCGCCCGCGCGCTGGGACGCAAGTTCACGCGTCTGTCGCTCGGCGGAGTGCACGACGAAGCCGAAATTCGCGGCCACCGGCGCACCTACATTGGCGCCTTGCCGGGACAGATCATTCAAGGCATACGCCGCGCCGAGACCAAAGACCCGGTCTTCATGCTCGACGAAATCGACAAGGTGGGACGCGACTTCCGCGGCGATCCAGCCTCGGCGTTACTGGAAGCGCTCGATCCCGAGCAGAACGCGAGTTTCCGCGACAACTATCTGGACGTGACGTTCGATCTTTCCAAAGTCTTGTTCATCACCACCGCGAACATGCTCGATCCCATCGCCGAACCGTTGCGCGACCGCATGGAGATTATCGAACTGCAGGGATACACGGAAGAAGAAAAAGTCCACATTGCTTTCCAGTACCTGATCCCGCGGCAGATCGAGGAAAACGGAATCACGTCCGAGCAGATTGAATTTCCGGAAGAGATCGTCGGCCACATTATTCGTCACTACACGCGCGAGGCGGGAGTGCGCAACCTGGAACGCACCATCGGCACCATCTGCCGCAAGCAGGCGCGCCGCATCGCGGAAGGGAAAACCGAGAAGCTGGTGATCACCCAGGAGGTCGTGCAAGGGTTTCTGGGCGGCATCAAGGTCCGCAGCGAAGGCGAAATTGCCGAGCGCACCAAACGTGCCGGCGTGGTAGTCGGACTGGCGTGGACGCCTTCGGGCGGCGACGTGCTCTTCGTCGAAGCCAACCAGATGAAAGGCAAAGGCGGCCTCACCATCACCGGCCAGATTCAAGACGTGATGCGCGAGTCCATGCAAGCCGGATTGAGCTGGGTGCGTTCGAACGCGAAGCAGTTGGGCATCGACGAAGAATTTTTCGCCAACCACGACATCCACATTCACGTGCCCGCGGGAGCGATCCCGAAGGACGGTCCTTCGGCTGGCGTCACCATCGTCACGGCGTTGGTGTCGTTGTTGTCGGGCAAGCAGGTGCGTCCGCTGACGGCGATGACGGGCGAAATCACGCTGAGTGGGAACGTGCTGCCGGTCGGCGGCATCAAGGAAAAAGTGCTGGCCGCCAAACGCGCCGGGGTGCATGACGTGATCCTGCCCGCCGACAACAAAACCAATGTCGAGGAAGACCTGACGCCCGAGCAGTTGCTGGGATTGACGACCCACTACGTGAAGACCATCGACGAGGTCCTGGACTTCGCGCTGCCAGCTTCGCCTCGCGAGCAACTCCAGGATGCCGAAGAGCGCGAGAAGGTGCTGAGCACGTAGAACAAATTTCCTGTAGAGACGCGGCTTGCCGCGTCTCCCGCAGCATCTAGGATGGCGCCAGCGGAGACGGGGCAAGCCCCGTCTCTACACAAGAACAATGCCAGCCTCGGCATGGGCTGGCATTTTTTCTGCACGCTACTGGCGTCGTCTTACTCCGCAACACCCACCGCATAAGGGTGGTCCGCCTGGGAGTAGTGGCACATCCGAAATCCACCTGCCTTGAACTCCGCTTCGATCTCTTCTTTGGCGAAACAGTGGTGATAACCGCGGTTGGTCACGTGGTCGCCGGGTTCCAAGGGCTCCGCGCGCCGGCCTCGTAGCGATCGAAACCACTTCGCGAGCCGGAAGGTTCTGTCTTCATCGGCCGACGCTCCCTCTCTGACCCAGAACGAGACGAGGATAGGGGAGTCGGGCGGCACCGAGGCGCGGAGCTTTCGAAGAAATGCGATGCGGCGTGCGCTCCCGGGGATTTGCATGTACGCCGTCCACCCAACGATGAGGCCGTCGTGCGGCGTCCATTCCCGTGGCACGTCATTCGGCGGACAGAGCATGACGTTTGAGGAAATGCCGAGTTCCTGCAAGAGCCGCCGGCTAGTCTCGACGAGGCGTGGAGTGCAGTCAAAACCATCCGCCTGGAACCCAAGGCCGTGGAGGGCGATAATTTCCCTGCCCCCACCGCAAGCGGCGACCAGAATTCTTGAGCCTGGCCGGAAGAAGCGGTCGATGGTCTCCCGCTCCCAGGGGAAAAGACCAGACTGGTTGTGTTCCCGGCCGCTGTACATGCAGCTCTGCTGAAAGCTTCGGATGGTTACAGCGGTCAGATCTTCGGGGTCGAGACAGCCGAGCCAGAAGCCCTCGTGCAATACGCCGAACAGCCGCACCCATCGCTGGAGCCAGCGATCGAGCCATAAGTACAACCGGACGCGCAAACGAGGTGCTGGTGGCGGCATAGTTTGCGTGAGCTTCGAACGGCCGAAGATGCACAGTGTACACCCGGCAGAAGGAAGCGGAGGCAAGCTGATTGTTGACATACCAGGCTTTACGCTCATGACCGGGGCAATGAGTGTAAACGCGATATTTCGCCAACAAGAATTTAGATCGAGAATTGCCGCAACCAGCTCCTTCCAAATTGGACAAGCCTGACGATTCAGCGTAAAATTGAGATTGAGTGAGCACTTTTCCTCCTCTTTCAGGTTTCCTGGACTAAGTCAGCTCATCTGAAGTAAGCCCCCCTTAGTTCCGAACCACCCAGAAGGGTTCCCCCATGAGCAGTTTCAAGACTCAAAAACAACCGCAGCCAAAGATCGTCGTCGACCCGAAGAGCTTTCCTAGCAACGTTGCGAGGATGCCAAACACCGTCCCATCACAAGACAGGATTAGAGAACGGGCCTATGAGCTGTATGAAAGCCGTGGTTGTAAACCCGGCCAAGACGAACAGGACTGGCTCCACGCCGAGCGCGAGATCCTCAACCGGTAGCGTTAGAGGAGTTCACCATGCCCCCCCACGCATGCATCTGCTGGAGGCATAGGTATGGATTGTCCAATGTGTAAGGAGATGGAACGAGCTTTTGAATCTAGACGCCGCAACTACATCGCGGCTCGTTTCGCTGCGTATTATCGCGTCAGCACGGAGCTTGCGGCCTACAAGAACGTCGAGATGGAGCGCGCCAAAAGCGACTTGGAAGAGCACCAGTCGGTATGCGTTTTCGCCGCATCGGGACTAACGGCCTCATGGCTCAACTCTACGCTCGGGCAGCATGCTGAAAGCATTCATCACTTTGTTTAAGGACAGATGAAGAAGCTCGGCTCGGGCAAACGCGCTTCCTTTGTGTTTCCCATTACTGATTGGCGCGAAGGCTGTAGTGCGATGCGATTACCTGCCACCTGCCGTTGAGGTTCACCCAAACGTCGGTGAGACGATCGCGGTATTCGTAAGGTTTACCCTTCTCGGTGCCCTTCTCGTGGTATGCACCCGTGACCACAGCCGTATTGCCGTGCATGCGAACTTGCAGATCCGACATTTCTGAAATCTCCACGTGCACGGCAGAGTCTCCGTTGTGCGCGATGTATCCGGATTTGCTGAAGGTGCTCCCGTCCTCAACCGTGATGATGAAATCGTCAGCCAGCAGAGAATTCATGGCTGCGATATCCCCTCGCTTATAAACGTCATTCCATTTCTTCTCGAGGGCAAGAACTTTGGACGCCGCAGGGTTGCGCTCATTTTGTGCAGCCGCGAAATCCAAAGCCCAAACTGCAAGCGCTGCCAGGACAAGAAGTGAAACTCTGATTTTCATGCGCGGATCCTCCGGAATCTCCCCCTTGAGCCAACGAGTGTACACCGGCCGCAACCGGTACTGGGCGGCGAAATCCAAACCCAGGATCCGCGGCGTCCCGTTGCCTTCCCGTCCACACTCAATAAATTTCCGACCGCGCCGCACGCGTCATCAGCTCTTCGATGGCCTGCTGCGGCGCCTTGCCGTTTTCGAGGATGGCGAACATCTGCTCGGTGATCGGCATCTCAACGTGTTTCTGGCGCGCCAATCCCACCGCCGCCTTGGTGGTGAAAACGCCCTCCGCGACTGCCCCATGCATGTCCGCTATGATGTCGGGCAACTTGCGGCCCTTGCCCAGTTCCACGCCGACGCTGCGGTTGCGCGAGAGATCTCCGGTGCAGGTGAGAACCAGATCGCCCAGCCCAGCGAGTCCAGCCATGGTCTCGAGGCGGCCGCCGCAAGCCACCACCAGGCGCGCCACTTCGGCGAGACCTCGCGTGATCAGCGCCGCGATCGAGTTATGGCCAAGGCCGAGACCATCGCATACGCCGGCGGCGATGGCGATGATGTTCTTCAGCGCGCCGCCTAACTCCACCCCGATCACGTCGTCGTTGGTGTAAACGCGAAAGCGGGAATCGTTGAACGCCTGCTGCACGGCGCGCGTCACTTCTCCATCGACCGATGCCACGGTTACCGCGGTCGGATCGCCGCGCGCCACCTCTTTGGCAAATGACGGGCCGCTGAGCGCCGCCACGCGAGGCGTGAACTGGCGGTTGCGCAAGACATCGCCAATCACTTCCGTCATGCGCAACAGAGTTCCGTCTTCGATCCCTTTGGTGCAACTGACGAAAAGCATCTCCGGGCGAAGCGCCGGCGCCATGCGTTCGAACAGGGCTCGACAATGCTGCGAGGGCATCACGCTGACGACGATCTCCGCGGCGTCGAGGGCGGTGTTCAGATCGCCGGTCGCCGCAATCGATTCGGGCAGCTTAAAGCCGGGCAGGAAGCGCTCATTGATGCGGCTGCTTGCGATGCTCTCGCAAACTTCGGGTTCGTTGGCCCAGAGCCGGACCTCGTGCTGCAAATCGCGTGTCCCTCTGCGTCCGAGGACGATTGCCAGTCCCGTGCCCCACGCGCCTGCTCCGATGACGGCAATGCGGCTCATCCGCGGGTTGCTCCTGGAGTTCCGGACTTTGCTCCTGACTTTCTACCTAACTTTGCTTCCGTTCCGGTGGCGAGACGGCCGATGTTTCGGCGGTGCCTCCAGATGACGAGTGCCGAAACCACGGCGATCAAAACAAGTTGCCGCGAATCCGCGTATTCGCCGAGCGCCCACGCCAGCAGTGGGAACGACGCTGCCACCGAGATGGACCCGAGCGAAACGTAGCGGAACGCGACCGCGACGATCAAGAACAGGCCCACCATGCACAAAATAGATTTCGGTGTAAGCAGAATAAAAGCTCCGAAGGTGGTGGCGACGCCCTTGCCGCCGCGAAACTTGAGCCAGATGGGAAACAGATGGCCGAGCACGGCAAAGCACGCTGCCGTGGTCATGATGAGCGGTTGATGCGGTCCGCTGAACAGCACCCGCGCCACCAGAACCGCCGCTAGACCTTTGGCGGCATCCAGCAGCAGAGTCGCGGCCCCAAGCCCGGGCGACGTGCGGGCCACGTTCGTCGCCCCGATGTTGCCACTGCCGGTCGCGCGTACGTCCTCGCCCTTGAGAACACGCACCAGCAGGTAGCCAAATGGGATGGCTCCCAGCAGGTAGCCTACGGCGGCGGCGATGAGATACGCGTACGTGTTCATCTGGTCAATCAGCAGAACGCAGTCGACTGTAGCGCCGCCGTCCCGGCGGCTGTCCGGCGGGCGTCCTCGCCCGCCGATCCGAGGGCGAGACGCCCTCGTGACAGCCGGCAAGATGCCGGCGCTACGCTCACGCCTTCAGCGGAAACCGTTGCAGCTTCGTGTACTGCGATCCCTTCGGTGAAAGCTGGCTCTGGTAAAGAATAAACTCGCGTGCCGTCATTGTGCCGAAATCAAGCTCGCCCATCGCGGCCAACCGCTTGTCGAGCACGGCAAACGCTAAGTTCGGCGCGTCGCCTTTGCGCCATTTCGGCGAACCCGATCTGCCGCCGGCCCGCGCCAGGGTCAGATGTGGACTGTAAGGCCGGTCCTCGCGCGGAATGCCAAGTTCCGCTGTGGCCACGTCGATGCTCCCAGCCAGTTCGGCGAGTTGCGGTCCGGCGTGAATCCCGATCCAGAATACCCGCGGAGCCTTCGCGGTAGGGAAGAATCCATAGCCGCCGGAGCGAATTTCGAACTCGCCGCCCTTAACCCGCCGCAAACGTTCGGCAATGGCCTCCACCCGCTCCGGCGTTTGTTCTCCGATGAACTTCAACGTGATGTGCAGCGACTCCGGACGCACCCAGCGCGCATCGGCCGCAAAGCCCTGCACGCCTTCGAGAAAGCGCGAGATCCGCCCGCGGATTTCAGGGTCGAGATCGATGCCGATGAATATTCGCATTTCTCTATGGCGTAAATCCGAGTTGTCATCCTGAGCGAAGCGAAGGACCTATGTACTCGGCGGCGCAATGCAGAGGTCTTTCGCTTCGCTCAAGATGACACTCATAGTTATTTACGTATAACGTGCCTTACACCAGCGCTCGGCGGATCATCTCCAGCGCCTGCTGGGTTGCAAACTGGCGAATGCGCTTGCGGTCGCCGGGGAAATTACGCTCGACCACCTGCGTACCCTCCTCGCCCGCAAGCGCGATGTAGACCAGGCCCACGGGTTTCTGCTCGGTTCCCCCGCTCGGGCCGGCGACTCCGGTAATTCCGATTCCGTAGCTCGCCAGGCAGCGCTTGCGGATGCCTTCCGCCATCGCCGCCGCCACTTCGCGGCTAACCGCTCCGTGTTGGTCGATCATCGCCTTGGGAACGTTCGCAAATTGCGTTTTCAGTTCGTTCGAATACACCACGGCGCCGCCCAGAAAATACCGCGAGCTGCCGCTGAGCGAAGTGATGCGCTCGGCCAGCAAGCCGCCAGTGCAGGATTCGGCCACAGCCAGCGTCATGCCGCGCATTTGCAGCAGATAGCTGACGATCTGCTCGATGGTTTCCCCTTTGCGCGAGAAGATGGCGTCGCCAAGTTCGTCCTCGATTTTCTCGGCGAGTTCCGCGACGCGCGCTTCGGCTTCCGCCAGCGAATCCTTGCGGCAGCGCAGTTGGAGTTGAATCTCGCCCGCCCCCGCCAGGATGGTCGTCTGCACGTCGGTATAAGTTTTGTAGATCGGCGCCACCCGCGCGTCCACTTGCGATTCCGGCATCATCGCCATTTTGAGGGTGCGAGTGGCGATGTGCTGAGGCGGAATGCGGGCGAGCAGTCGCGGAATGCACTCCGCCTCAAACAGCGCCTTCAGTTCGTGCGGAGGCCCGGGGAGCAGCATCAGCA
>CABEDA010000477.1_pt1 | contig 13560 bp, 22 predicted proteins | sample 3422771 | NCBI WGS metagenome assembly CABEDA01 (sample SAMEA5534329, study PRJEB31848) | metagenome | biome: tundra; feature: field; material: soil | place: USA | collected 2013-05 | depth 0.15 m
TTCCCAGGCTGTCAACATATATAACCCAACACCAACACCAACAACGGTTTTTGATCCAAGGTTTGAAAGGGTCAAAAAGAATTGGGGGGATTTTCCAGGAATGAGTATTAAGCCTACGAGACGCTTCATCCGAGATCGGGGGGACTCCTCAAGTCCCCCGCACGTTTCGGCTGTCGCATTTCAAACGTGCAAATCTCGGGACACAGCGGCGTTTCATTCCGCACTATCCCCTTGCACTTAGGAAACAATGTCAAATCGCGATGTCATACAAGACACAACGGAAGAGTTGTGCCTACCCCTAGAAAATTGTGCACAGGTTTCCCCTCACACCGTCCCGGCGAATCCCGCACCGGAACCTACGGAAGCTTCCCTCGGCGAAAAGTTTTCAAAGAAGAAGAAAGCACACACGGACAAGAAGGCACGGGTCGGCGGGCAACAAACCACCGTCCCCGTTCAAACTCCGAATGCGATGTGGTATTTCCGTTCGCACCCCGACCACAAATTCTGGGTCGATGTGGATTGTATTGTCATTGAGGGCGGACCCGACGACGGCGTCTGGTTTCTCGATCCCGATGTCGAATTTCCGGACGAACTTTACTACTACGTGAAGCCGTCGTTGCTGGTGCGGTGCATCACTTCCACTACACCGGGCACGGAATTTTTCTACCTCGCCAAGCAAACACCGAAGTCGCCAAAAGAATCGACACGCCGCATTCTCCAACAGGCGAAAACGGAGTGGGTCAAGCAACGCTGGAACGCCGCCGCACGATCCTACGACGTTGAACCGGGTTCAAGTCTTCACCACGAACCAGTTTGGGCCCCGTGGACACTCTCCGAACTTTTAGAAAAAGCCTTCGGGGACAAGTTCATCCAGACGCCCGACCACGCTGTAATCCAATCCATCATCAACCCGGAAAGCGACGATGAGTAAGTCATGAACAGGCTGCTATCACAATTCGAACGTGTGTACGTCTGGGACAGCGAATATCAAACTGTCCCAGGTTGGCACGTCCGTCCAGTTTGCATGAGTGCAACCGAACTTCACAGCGGCGAGAAATTCTCATGCCGGTTCGATGCACCGGGGCAACACGTGGAAAATCCGCTGGACTTCGGTCCGAAGGCGTTGCACATTTCGTACTCCGCACCGGCGGAACTGGGCTTTGCGTTGGCGGCGGGCTGGGGCTTGCCGGTCAACGTTCTCGATCTCTGGGTGGAATACAGAGTTCTCACAAACGGCTCCGTTGACTTCCGTGGCAACAAACCGGAGACCGACCTGATCTCCGCGTGCAACGCCTATGGGATCACCGACACCACGCCCCGCGTGGTGAAAGACATGAACCGTGACCGCATCATACAGGGTCATCCGTTCACCGACGCCGAGATGCGGCAAATCCAAACCTACTGCGACGATGACGTGAAAATGTTGCGGGACTTCGCTGACAGGATTTTGCCGGACATCGAGAATTTGGCACAGGCGTTGCATCGGGGACGCTGCCAGAAAGCCGTTGCGTGTATCGAGTGGAACGGCCTGCCGGTGGACACGGCGACGCTCGACCGATTGAAAGCGAACATCTCCATCGTCCGCCGCGTCCTGGTCGAACGCATGGAGGCCGAACACGGTTTTGGAATCTACACGGTGGACAAAAAGGGCGACCCCCACATGTCCGTCAAGAACTACACCGGCTGGATTCGCGGAATGGGCTTTGATGAACATACCTGGGAGTTCAACGGCGAGCGTGCGTCCTACGATGACGAAGTCTTGGAACAGGCGGCAACGATGTACGCCACCCAGTTTCCCTCGCTCGCGGCGTTTCGAGAACTGCGGAAATTCCTGACTATCGCGAAAGCTAAATTCAAGTACACCGTGGGCCCGGACGGACGCAACCGCACCAGCATGATGCCGTTCATAGGTGCGGCGTCCAGGCACCAACCTAAGACTTCCGAGAACATTTCGAACGCCAGCAAGCCGATGCGATCTTTGCTTGCACCGCACCGGGGCGAAGTGTTGATACACAGAGATTTGTCCAACGCCGAGTACGGCATTGCCGCCGCGTTGTCGCAAGACAAAAAACGGTGGGACAACTACCTCCATCGCGATGCGTACCTGGTCAAGGCCGCCGACTTCGGCTTCTGCGACTACACGGCGACGAAAGCAACGCACAAGGATTTACGCAACAAGTTCAAGCCGGTCACGTTGGCCGGGCAATACGGACAGACTGCCGACGGGCTGGCGAAAGTGCTGGGCATCACGAAGGGGACGGCACAGTCGTACATCGACAAGGAGAACAAACGTTATCCGGCGTACCAGGCGTGGCTGGCGGAGAACGAAGAAGCATTGGCGTTCGACGGCTACGTCGAAACTGAGTGCGGCTTCCGCTTACAGATACCGTTCGACCTGCGTAAGAGTTCGAGAAGCGGGCACAACGGGCACCTTCGCCGACAAGCGATGAACCTGCCGATGCAAGGGAATTGTGCGGAGATCATGCGTTACGCCTGTTGCCTTGCGACGGAGCGGGGCATCGACGTGGGCGGCACATGCCACGATTCGTTCCTCTACACCGCACGGGAGGAATCCTGGGAAGAGACGGACACGTTGATGGTGCGGTGCATCAACGAAGCGTGCGAAGCGATCCTCGGCGACGGCTACATTTTGAAAAGCGAACGGGACGTTGTGCATTTTCCCGACCATTACCAGCACGAAGACGGCAAAGAGATGTGGGATCGGATCGTAGTGTCGCTGGCGGAAGCGGAAAGCCTGCCACCGGTGCCGAGAGAACCGACGTTTTGCAAGTTCAAGTACAAAGCCGAAGACATAAACATACCGGACGACCCGGCGATGCCCGTGTTGCATCAACCGGGCGATGTCTGCGGCGTCGAGACGACTGACGATTGTAAGTGGTGCGACGAACATTGCAAGAAGCCGGACGCGTGCAAGGTGCACAAGACGGTGCTGGTCGGCTACACGGAGATGCTATGAGAAAAGCAAAGTTTGCAACCACGTGCTCCGCTTGCGGGGTGGCGATACAGGTGGGTGACGAGATAAAGACTGTCGGTAAGGACGACAGGACGTGGGTTCACCACGAGTGCCCCGACCGCAAACGGTATAGCAACCAGGAGGACCAATGAACAATTTTCAAGTGAGGATGCTAGCGAAGTTTCAATCCATCTGTCTGCGGTGCAGCCAGCGGGTCAAGGTCGGCACGACCATCGTCCAGGAAGAAAGCGGAAAGTGGTCGCATGCCGTCTGTCCCGGTGCCAGGGTGAAGGTCCGCACGCCGGAGGAGATGAATGTGCGGGAGTTCACCATAAAGATTGGGCCGGAGAAAACTGATGAAGCTTAGACAAGAATTGAAGGGATACGACCAGGTCCGTCGAGACGAGATGCGCGAGCGCAAACGCAAACGCCAAGCGGATGCGGAACTCTGGCTGGCCCAGCGCAAGCTGGCGGCCGCCGCCAGACCCGGAGTTCGAGGATGAGGTGGCCAACGCCGCGAACGGCATGAAGGAGACGAGCACCGAGCCTTGCAGTCACGATGGCATCGGCGAGGACGTCTTCGTGGAGTGCCTCTGATGCCCGAGCGCTTACCTATTCGATCCCCAAAAGTGTGAGCAATGCCGCTCCCACTCGTCTAACTTCAAGCATGACCGCCGAACCGGAGGCTACGAGACCGCGTGCCTGCGGTGCGGACGCCGCGAGTGCCATCATCCAAAGCGCGACGAAGACGGCCCCGGCGACATGGGGCGCGACAATCGAGACGATTCCTCTCCCAGTCGAGGAGTCCTAGCCCCTTCCCGCCCAGAGCCTTTGCTTGGAAAGACCACGGGCTCCAGTCTTCCCCTGTTTTAACCCCTTACGTCCGTAATCTTGTTGCTGTGGCCAGCGGTTCGGTAGCGTCGGGATATGCCCATGATCGCGTATCCGGGCGGCAAAGCTCGCCTAGCGCAAAAGAGATGAAGACTAAAACGCACGGATGCGAAGCCCAGCGGCTCAATCCTCGGCCCGACGCTCAGGGCCGGTGGCTGACCGCCGCCGGGTTCGAGAAAGCGCAACGACTGGTGGACAGCGGCATGTCGCCCTGCCGCCGCATCGCTGTGTGCCAATGGGGCGGCAAGTGGCTCTGCGAGGAGTGCCTGCAACACGCGCTGGAAGAAGACGGCGGGGCGCTGAACTGATGCGGTTGACATGTGAGAGATTGGCGCTGAGGCTGGAGCCCGACGCCAACTGCCGCTTGATTGGGGCGACCCCAAAGTTTTGAGCGCAAGCTGCGGGATGCCATCAACAGCAACTAGAGACTCCCATTGCCCGAATCTGCTGGAAGGTGGATCACGCTCTCCCGGAGCAGTTCACATCCGCAATGATCCACATCCAAGCCGCTTTCGACGTGCAATGAAGTCCTTTGCCGGACTATTCGCGCACTGTTCAAGGACAATTAGCGAACTTTCGCACCCATTGATAGAGGCGGACGCCGGAGCAGCGCCCGCGGCTACTTTGACCCGCCAAAAATGAAGAAATTGCAGTCACACTGAAAAAATCAACCTCTGACCTCTTGCGGGTCAAGCGGGACGTAAAAGCTTTTTGTCGGAGGAAATTCATAAAATGCACGCACGTCCACAAATTCGAGACATTCTCATCGCCAAGAAGATGCGGCGCTGGTCGCTGATCGCCCGATGCCCCCTGATCGACCCGTCGTGCCCGCCTTCACGGGCACGAAAGAATTTCTGGCGCTTGTGCTCCCGCTACCCAGAAATTTTAGCCAAGTTGGGGCTTTCCGAGTTGAGTGTGTACGAGCCCTTGTAGCAAGTGGTTGCGGCAGGGCCCGGTGCCCAGCAGGAAAGGCAAAAAGATGAAATTCAAGTCAAAATTGATCAGGAATCGCCAAGCCCGACCTCAATTGCTAGACGGCACAAGCGCCGAACCACGGGCAATTCACAAAATCCCTAGCCCGATGAAGTGTCACTTGGACTCCGGTCGAACAGTGTATGTCGAAGAAATCCGCATCACCTCCTCGACGCTCGGCTACATTGCTGGGAGCAAAGATGCGATCCGCGACGACGTCATCAAGCGCCACCCGGAAAGAGTGCGCGAGCAGTTTCCGGGACATGGCGCTTTCCTTATCAAACCCACCCCTGAAGGAGCATTGCCCGCCTTCATAATCATAGTCGCCTTGGTCTCACAGCCTGTATGCGATCCCGCCGCCGACTTCTCAAGTCTTGTTTTTAGCTGGTTATCCGATGATCTTGGCTCCAGTCTGCCGGAACTGATCGGGCGCGAGATTCGCGACATCCCGTGGGATCAGATCGCGGCGGACGGAAAATACTAAGGGATGAAGCACATCAACAAACCAGCCATGAGACGCGACTGCTGCTACGCGAACTGCTATAGACCGGGCACCATCCACATCCGCGAGAGCGGCGACGCGGATGCCCAATGGATATGACTTCCGAAATCAGTATGGGAGGCAATTTCTCGCCCGAAGCTCGAAGTGTGAACCAATTGCTTTGATCGAAATGAATTTTGCCTCTATTTCCTTAGAATAACTGGAGAAAAAAGTGTTCGGAATAGACTTAGCAGTAAGCATCTTGGACGGACCCGAACTGTCCGAGCACAGACGGAAAGAGCTTGCCCTTGCGCGGCTGATGGCTGAGGCAATCGGCATCATGCTGTATACAGGCGAGACCGACTTGGACATCCGAATCGAGACTGCGAAAGACATGATTCGGGGGTTCAAGCACGTGTACCCAGAAACACGGGAGCTTTGAGGAAGAACCCGGCTGGCGTTGCTGAACTCACCGTTTGGGTATCTGCCGCCGCTTGTCCCAGTGTTTTCCGGCTGTCCTCAGTATTTAAGGAAAGAGGGGCGGTCAGGACGCCGATGCTCCAAGTTCAAATCCACTTCGAAGGTATCTCGTCGGCGAGACCGCAGGCTGGACGCTAGGAATGCTGCCCTGATTCAACCCGGAGGAGAACAAAAGCCATCCTGATGACCGAGACCTTTGACAAAACCATCAGCCTTCTGGAAGAGGGCTACACGTACCCTTCGATCACCAAGGAGACCGGGATCACCCCCGAGGACGCGAGCGCCATCGGCATTGCGTACTTCAAGGGCGAGACTGAGCAGATGTTCCGCGAGTTGCAGTTGGCCGGCGTGCTGGAGCTTGCGGCGTTGAAGCTGCGCTCCGGAGACGGCTGGGACGAAGGCACCACGGGCAGACGTGCTCGGCGAGATTTTGCATGTCTACCCCCAGCACGTGAAGAAGGCGCTCGCGCTGGCGCTGCTGTCGGGCAAGTTTTAAAATCGAACCACATCTGGGTGGACAGACTTAGGGCGCTCGGAAACGCCGTAGTGCCGCAGATACCTATGCTGATCGGGCGGTTCGTTCGTGCCTGCGAGGAAGCGAAAGAGCAGTCAGCCACGGATCGTGCGATCTGCCTCCCGAACTGACCGGGCGCGAGATTCGCAACATCGAGTTGGATCGGTGCGTGGCGGACGGCGATTTCCAGAAGGCGCGGACGGGGGAGTCCGCTTGCCGCCTGTTAGTTGATGATTCCGCCGCAGCACTTCTTGTACTTCCTCCCGGACTCGCAGGGGCACAGCTCGTTCCGCCCTACCTTAGAGGGCGGTTCCTTGCGGACGGCTTCGCGGGCGGCCTGAACCTCGGCAAGTTCGCCTGCACCGGCGAAACCGGAGGGCTCTATGATGTAGCCGACCTCGCCGCTCTCAGGGTCAAAGACCTCGTGCACCTTGAGTCCGTCCATGCCGAACAGCGTCAGTTTCGGCACCGACAGGCAGTCGCATTGCGTGTAGTCCTTCGTGCCGTAGCGGTCGCAAATGCTGTGATGACGGTTCCTATACGTCTGAATATAGCCTGCCCCGATGTTGTGCTCACGCATGTACTCGTCAATCAGTCGCTCAAGGTTTGATTGCTTTGCCATAGTGTTTCCTCCTTTTTTGAGCTTTGCCGAGTCCGCCCCGGCTTTGCGTCCGCCCCGGTCGGGCGCTTACTTAACGCTCCTGTGTTCCAAGAACCGCGCAACAACCACGCTCGGAATCCTGAGAAGGCGATAGCGCCGCTTGCCCCTAGTCGATTCGCGGCGTGCGAGGTCAATGACCCCCGGTTCGTCCGCGAACAGGCGACGCACAGTGTCCTTGCTCACTCCCAGCATTTCTGCGACTTCCGCCACTGTTCGGAATTGCTCGTTCATGTTGCGATTTTGCCAGTGAAATCGCGCTACGTACTGCGCTAAGGCGCAATTTCCCAGCATTTTTCGCAATGTTTGTAATTCCTCAGCCATCGTGCTGATTCTGCCAGTCAGGGTGCAGCGGCGTAATGCGCCTAAGCGCACGTTCAAACGTTTTTTGCGGCTGGACATAATTGCTTGCGAATCGTGCTGATTGTGCCGGATCGGGGGGGGAAATAATGCGCTTTGGCGCAATCGTTTTTGGGAGGGACGTTAGGGCGAAACTACAGAAGAATCAATGAGGATGGTAGCGGCTGGACATAACTGCTCGGCAATTTTGCTGATCCTGCCAGTCAGGACAGGCACAGTGACGCGCTTTGGCACAATCGCCTCTTGTTGAATAAGGCACGCGGAAAGCTACAGGAGGATCAACCAAGGCGCAGGCGGGCTGCGTAAGCTAGAAGCCAAAAAACCAGCGGGCGATCTGGGAGATTCCCACGGATTGAATATCACAGCCAAGGTCTTGAGTGATTTTGTCCTTGAGAGTGCGAATTATGTTATCGACTGTGCGCTCACTCATGTGCGTCAGGCTTGCGATCTCTTTCTGTCCCAGACCTTCGACTGTGAAATATGCGACAAGCCATTCGTGATCATCGAGCTGTTTGTGTCGTTCCCTTACTGTTGCATAGGCGGCGGTACCCATCATCCTTTCCTTCGCGGTACCCCAGAACTCTCCATGGCGGCTTGGAAACTCGTCGGGATTCTTGAGCCACTCGTGGATCAGTTGGAGGTCTTTCTGGCTCAGTCCGCCGTGCTTAGCCCAATTCCTTAGCAATTGCCTCTCCTGCTCCGAGCCAGCAGGCGCAAGCCAGTTCCTCTCATGAAACGTTCGTGTCAGTTCGTGAAGTGCTCCTTTTTCCTTTCTCGTTAACGGTTGTCGCACAGAGCCACGCGACTCATGGTCACCCGTCGAGAAAAGCGGAGCTTTAGTTTCGGATCGGCTCGGCGGTGACGACTTGTGGGCTGTTGGTTTCCTTTCCACGACCCCAGCTTAGGGTGACTCGCGGTGATTTGCATAGCACGCTCACGGGCGGGGTTTCTTGTTAGTAAACAGCACCTAGTAGCCCCAGATTCGTTACCAGCGCATCCAACGAGAGCATGGCTGCGTGAGCGTGCAGAGCGCCAAAGTGATTCCCGATCTGCCATAATCTCCTCCATGTGCGGACGGTCTCGACTGTCGCGGCGGAAGCAGATCGTCGAGGACTACTTCGATGCTATCTCAGGTGAGGAAGACTGGAGACTCCCGCTACAGCACGGCCCCTGAGAGCAGATATTGCACAATTGCACACGCCTTATCCTTGTGCTTCTTCTCCCATTCAGCTAAAGTGGCACGCACCCCAGAAAATGCAACCTATCCTTCACAGTCGCAGAAGCTTTCTTCTAGCAGCCACGACTGCGGCTGTCGGTTTGGGTCTGAAGTCCGCCTTTGGGGAATCGCAAGACTTGGCCCGCTTAACGTTGAAGGAAGCCTCGGAGTTGCTTCGCCGCAAAAGTGTATCGCCAGTTGACCTTACTCAAGCTTGCTTGAAGAACATTGAAACCTACAATTCCGCGCTGAATGCCTTCATCACGGTCACGAGGGAACAGGCGATGGAAGCGGCACGTTTGATGGAGAAGGAGCAACAGCGTGGGAAGTGGCGAGGACCGCTCCACGGAATCCCCATCGCCTTGAAGGATAACATCGATACCGCTGGTATTCGCACCACAGCCGCAAGTGAGTTGTTCAAAGACAGGGTTCCATCCGCCGACGCTGAAGTAGTTCGAAGGTTGAAGAATGCGGGAGCAATCCTGCTGGGCAAGACGAATCTGCACGAATTCGCCTATGGTGGAAGCTCCTCGGTCAGTTATTTCGGGCCCGTGCACAATCCATGGGCGCTGGATCGGATTCCGGGCGGATCATCTGGCGGTTCCGCCGCCGCGACCGCAGCCGGGCTCTGTTTTGGGTCTTTGGGGACGGATACCGCTGGGTCCGTCCGAATCCCTGCGTCCTACTGCGGGATCGTGGGGTTCAAGCCCACCTATGGCCGTGTGAGCAATCGTGGGGTGGTTCCGCTTTCTTGGACTCTGGATCACGTCGGTCCTTTGTGCAGAACCGTCGAGGATGCTGCTCTAATGTTGGACGTAATCGCTGGTTACGATGAACTCGACCCCTCAACTGTCGATGTTCCGGTCCCCAACTACAGCAGCGCATTTAAGACGCGAGCATCGAAACTCCGCTTAGGTGTTCCCCGGACTCCATTCTTCGACGGGCTAGACCCAGAAATCGCCAAGGCAATGGACACTGCTATCGAGGTACTGCGCAAGCTTACGGCAACGACAGGAGAGATCACGCTTCCGACAGAGGATATTCGGCTGGATGAGATTTACACCAAAGTGCGCAGCATCGAGGCTTACACATACCACGCGCAGTGGATTGCCGAATCCCCGGAAAAGTATCAAGCAGTTACTCGCCAGCGGATCATCAAGAGTGCCGCTGAGGTTTCGATGCCAGTTTATGTGCAGGCTCGTCGTCAACTCGATCTGCTTCGTAGGGAAAGCACGAGGATATTTGGCAGCGTTGATCTTCTGGTCACGCCTACGCTGCCGAGCCCGCCAGTGTTGATCACGGAAGGGGCGAGTCCTACTGCGGTCAGCATTCGCAATACGTCGCCCTTTGATGTGTTGGGGCTCCCGACGATTTCTGTTCCTTGCGGTTTCACAGCCTCAGGACTGCCGATTGGCCTTCAGATCGTCGGTGCTCCGTTCGCGGAGTTGAAGGTATTGGCGCTGGCGCATGACTATGAACGCGAAACCGAATGGCACAACAGACATCCGAAAGTAAATACTACCTAGCGACTTCCCATCCCCCGAAGCAACGATTACAGCAGCCATGCGCCACTGGGGGCAGGGCAACTTTACTTTAGTGGACGAAGCTCATTCCCAGACATTGAGGCGATTCGTCCCGGCAAATCTCTTCGATGTTCTGCTCTTTCCAGCGGCCAAGATTGCTTGCTCTGGAAGGACTCTTGTCATCCCTAACGTTTACCGAGGCGAAAGAGAGCAATTCAAATTGAGTCATAATTAGAGGCATGTGCGCCCTTCGCTTGCACAGCATATACGAGGCGGGGGCAACGGCTTTGCTCAGTTTCTCTTGAGCGGCCTTCATTACGTCCGCCTTAAAATGCGGATTCAGTTTTATTTCAAAGGACACATTAAATCCTCCGTTGGCAAAAATGCTTGCTATGCAAGTGTGCTCCTTCGAAGTGTGGCCTGCAAAACTCCCTCATGTAACCGTAGTAACTAACAGCCATGCGCCCGCAGCGCGTAGCGTCAAAGGCATGAGGAAAGACTGATGTGGACACCGCATGGTAACCAGACGATTGAAGACCACCTGAAGGGCGGCAAACCAACGCCCCCGCGTTTCAAGGTCGGTGATCGCGTGCGGATTCTGACAGCACCGCCTGCGTTTGGAACAATTGAGGAAGTTCCGAAGACTTCACAAGGGCGCTATACTCTGCGAATTGAAGGACGCGCCTACCCCGTAAGCTTCCATGAAGGATTGCTTGCGCCAGACGCCCAACCGCATCTTGATGGCATGGAAGGACCGCTGTTCAAGACGAAGGCCGCGAAATCCGGAAAGTAAAGCGGCGCGGGCGGAAACATGCCCCGCATCCGGCACTGCGCCGTCACCCCCGATGCTCACGTCGCCGCTTATCTACCGCTGTATATGTTTGCCTGCTTAGCCATTCAATCTCGCGGTTCTGAGTCGCAATGATCGACTCGGTGTAGTCGCCGCTTGGATAGCCGGAGCCACAGCGAGTTAAGACAGGCGCAGACTCGTGAGCGAGGCGCGAGCCGCTCCTCGACTGATGTCGGGCACAATGACCAATTCAAGAACGGTGACAGCCGAGAGTGCAACCTGAAATTCCTCGACCTCGCGGATTGCGTTAGGAGGACTGAAATTCCATTGCTGCCGCACAATTTCTCGAAACGAGCGTCCGCCATCCCCAGACCATCGCAAGACGAATTCTTGGGTGCGCTCTGTGTCAGTTTCTTTGAAGACGAGCGCGATGCGTGCGAGTCTTTGGAGCTCATCAAAGATCAGCCGGATGGTTTGAGCGCCAGACGTGGCAGCACGCCAGCCCCGAATTTCTCCTGCGACCAGCGCAGCTTCCACCGGGTATTCCTTCTCTTCCGATGTAACCAACCTTCGTCGCGATGCGTACCAACCTGCGGAATCGGTGTGATCGGGCGCTTGCGCATGACGTTAGTTTATCCTCGTCCTGCCGAAACGAACCAGACGCTAATCGTACCGCTGGTGTCGTGGAGATTTTGCCTTTCTTGTAGGCCAAATGTGCTCGTTTGTTCTCGGAATTCGAGCACCGACTCGAAATCTGCGACCCAACTTGCACAAAATAAAGGAATGGTACTGCCCATGCACTAGTTTAGACAGAAAAGTGCTGGATAGAACCAAGAGTGGGAGGAAGTCGTGCTCAATGTGACGGTTGAGAATATCGGTGAATTGACGGTCGTCGAGTGCGAGGGCAGAATTGTACAGAGCGATTCCGCTTATAAGTTGCGCGAAGCCGTGACCTCGCTAACAGATGCCCGAATTGTTGTCCTAGAGCTTTCGGAGGTGAGTGCCCTTGGAGGCGGCGGCCTCGGTATGCTCGTGTTTCTGCAACGATGGGCACGGGAAAACAACATCCGGTTCCTGCTGTTCAATCCATCCGAATCAGTTCAGAGCGCACTAAAACGCGCCAGATCGATTGCAGAATTCTACATTCCTTCATTCGAGGAAATGATGGCCCTTCTGGCGTATGCCAACAGCCGATACGCGCTAGCTGCTTGAGTCGGAACTTCAAACGCGCTTCCGTTCGTTTCCTAAGGTGACTTTCGTTCGTTTGGATACGGTTCCCGTCCACTTAGGATTGTTTGTGAGGTGCAGAAATTGCGAATCAAAAGTAATTCGAATTGGGGCAAACCCTGTGGAGACATTCCCAATACGCCGACTTCGTTTGAGGGGATGGTGCGCCAATTGAAATTATCGGAAAAGGAATATCGGAGTTCGATTCCATTGAAGGAATGGGCGCAAAAGCATAAAGACAGCAAGTACGTTCCTCAAGATTTGCTAGATGCGTGGGAAATCGAGGCGAAGCTGTGAGCCGAGATATTGAGGGGGAAAGCACTGCATTGTGCTTGTGCATGACATTCATGCCACCACCGTCTCGACATTTTCCACAGCTTGTCGAAGCACCTTCGACGAGAGCGGTTCCTGATACAAGCGCACCACGATTGAGAGCAGAGGCTGAGCTTCCACACTCTGCGCATTGATTATCCTTGCTTCAGATGGTCGTTACAGTAATTTGCGCTTAAGGTGCAGGCGCTTTGTCCGACGAACTAGCAATGGTGCCTGTAACCCACTTTAGCTTCCACGCATTCTGCCACGTTGCATTTGGTATCAAAACTGCCCTAAAACGTGGAGACAGAAGCGCGGTGATTCGTGTTTACCTCCCCCGCCATTCTCGCTTACGCCGAGAGAAGAATTCATGTGGCGGGTTTTGGCACCTTTGCTCCGCTTCACCTTTGACTGCTGGCTTGGCTTGGGAGCGTTCGCCGTCATTTCGTTTCTGGCGTGCGGGGTGTGGGGCATCGCTACGCTCAGGCACAAGCCCAAGCTGAGGTCATTTTCTCGCTAGCACGCACGTGCTATTCACGATCTTGACGAACCAGCCTAACCTATCCTTGAGCAGACTTCTTCAGGGGGAGGGCTGTTCGAACGAGCGTCCCAGACTCCAGTTAGAGTCACGGGGCGCTTTCGTTTTTTTGTCCATTTCCTTTCTCAGAAACGGGCGCGTTCGTATTGTTTCGGCCATGCGGTCTGCTGCTTGAGCACATGAGCGGCTCGAAGCGGCCAGTAGGGATCGCGCAGGAGTTCGCGAGCCAACAGGACTATGTCAGCCTGCCCGGTGGCGATGATGTGCTGGGCCTGTTCGGGTGCGGTAATCATGCCCACGGCTCCAGTTAGGATTCCTGCCTCACGGCGGATGCGCTCGGCAAAGGGAGTTTGATAACCGGGACCGAGCGGAATGTTCGCCTTGGGAACGATGCCTCCCGATGATGAGTCGATGAGATCGACGCCAAGCGGCTTGACCTGCCGGGCGAGGGCGATTGAATCCTCGATGGTCCAACCGCCCTCTGTCCAGTCCGAAGCGGAGATGCGGAGCCACAAGGGGAGACGTTCGGGCCAGACTTTACGAACGGCTTCGATGATCTCGCGCAAGATGCGGGTGCGGTTCTCAAAGCTGCCACCGTACTGGTCGGTGCGGGTATTGACCAGC
>CABEDA010000478.1_pt1 | contig 13544 bp, 10 predicted proteins | sample 3422771 | NCBI WGS metagenome assembly CABEDA01 (sample SAMEA5534329, study PRJEB31848) | metagenome | biome: tundra; feature: field; material: soil | place: USA | collected 2013-05 | depth 0.15 m
GCTCCCGGCGGCTGCTCCAGCGCAAACTGATCGTCGGTCAGCGCGCGATTGATTTCCAGCTTGACCATGCTCAGGATGATGTCGTAATTCTCTCGCGGCCGCTCGATCTCGATCGTACTCGGGAAGGTAGTCCCCGCGTAGTCTTTGTAGTCATGGTAGTGAGCGTCGGTCGCGACGTTTCCTTGTTGGTCGTAGATCCTTTGCCGGCGCGGCAGGAGGTCAGTTCGGCTGAACTCGATTTTGCGCCACAAATACCATCCCTGGGGCCCCTGGCGGATGACCGCCAGCGCGTAGTTAGGCTGCTCGACCCGATGCTTCTTCGCGTCCAGCACGGTTTCATAGCCGTTTTCCATCACCGCAATCTCGTCCCGCCCGACTTGCGGTATCAGCAGCGCGTCGTAAATGTACTGCGGCCGCATGTTCTCCAGTCGCTTGTCGGGCTGGTAGTTGTCGCCATCGTCCAGGCCCACGAAGAACTTGTTCTTCGGAGGAATCCAGAGTTTGAATTCCTGCCCATCGCTCACCATATCGAAGGCCGTGTTTCGCACCAGTGGCAGCAGGCCCTTCATGCGGAGCATGGCGGGCTTGCGCGCCAGCACGTAGCCGCGAATCTCTTTGTAATCGGTAACGCGGCCGTTCTTCGTGTCTCCAGCAGAAGCGTCAATATCCACGGTCGCCTGCATCGACTGAATCCTGGCAGCCTGCGCGTTGACGTATTCGATCAGATCCTGCTGAGTCGCCGTCTTCAGCGGCTGGTTGGAGAACTGACGGTCCAGAATCCGCGTGCGGAACAGACACCCGCTCAGCGGGAAAGTGGCCGCCGTCAGAAATAATAGACAAAGCAAGCGCAGATGAGGACGATCCATTCTTATGCCAGTACCTGAGAAAACTCTGGTGTCATGGGTATCTGATTAGTATAAGGCAGGGAAGGGTTCAGCGCTCAGCAGGAAACACCCTGGCTTCGTATCAGGGTATCGCTTTAGCGATACCGCTAAGGTCTTCAAAATCAGACGCCCCTTTAGGGGCTGGGCGTCGGAATATCCGACTCCTTCCGCAGTCTGCTTCCGTCGTACCGCGGACTAGCTGTTACCGCACCCCAAGTGCGCGCCGATAGGCGGCTACGTTCCGATTGTGCTCTTCCAGGCCGCGGGCGAAGCGGTGGCGCCCGTTGCCATCGCTAACAAAATAAAGAAACTTTGTGCTGTCGGGATGCAGCGCCGCTTCCAGCGCGCCTCTTCCCGGATTCGCGATAGGTCCGGGTGGCAGCCCTGGAAAACGATACGTGTTGTAGGGCGATTTCACGGCCAAGTCGGCATGATGCAGGCTTCCCGAATACCTGCCCGTCAGTTGCTCGGCGTAGATCACGCTCGGATCGGCGTCGAGCGCCATCCTTTGCGCCAACCGGTTGTAGTACACGCTGGCCACGCGCGGCCGTTCCTCGGGCGCCGCCGTCTCTTTTTCGACGATCGACGCCATGGTCACGATCCGCGGGACGTCCGAGTTCAGCCCAATCTGCTGCGCCACCTGCCGGAACTGATGGACCATCGTCGTCGCCATTTCTTCCAGAGTCTCAGTCCGCGTGAACTCGTAGGTGTTGGGGAAGAGATACCCCTCCAGCGACTTGGCGTCCGGCGCGAGATCGGAGATCAACTGGGTTTGAGTTTCGGCCACATGCACAAAATCGGCCGCCGATCCGAGTCCCGCGTCCTCCATCGCCTTGGCGATATCGAACACCGTATAGCCCTCGGGAATGGTGACGGTGTGGAAGTAGATATCGCCCCGCCCGATCCGCTCGTGAACTTGTGGAAGAGTAGCCGCGCGCTCGAAAAGATACTCGCCCGCCTTCAACGATGGCTTGCGATGCCACGCGTGCCAGAGCCGGAACGCCAGTTCGCTGCGAATCACGCCCGCCTTCTTCAACTCGGCCGCAATGCGCCGCGTCGAATACCCGGAATGTAGCAGCAGAGAAGTATTGGCTGAGGGCGTAATCGGGACATAGACCTGCCAAGCCACCCAGCCGCCAATGGCGAGAACGACAATCAAGAACAGTTTGATCAGCGTGCGCAAGGTTCCAGTGTAGAGGCCTTTTCAGATTGCCACAAAGTGGCCAGAGTACAGGGACTATTCAGCACCCTTGACGACCGTAAGGAGACCGCAAGAAGATACACTGGCCTTGTTTATGTGGAACCGCGTTCCCTTACCGCTGCGCGCTCTGTTGGCGGCAATCGCAGTGACCGGCACAACCACTCTGGTGTGGGGAGCGCTCATCCAAACCAACTTGAGATTTTTTCCGAGGCTGCCTTGGGCAACCGCCCTCATGGCGGTGTTTCTGGTCTTCTACTGGAAATTCCTGAAAGGATGGGGTTGGCCGCGATCCACCGCCGCCGCACGCCGGCAAGGTCTGCGCGCGGAGCCGATATCTTCATCGGTATGGCGATGGTCATTGCTGGCAGGAGGACTGGGTTTAACCGCATCCATTGCGTTGTTCATCCTTTCCCACCGGCTGATCCGGTGGCCGCAACCTGCTCATTCCGATCTCTCCCACATTCCTGTCATCACCTTGCTACCAAGCCTGACGATGGGCGCCGTGGTTGCAGGCATCGGCGAAGAAGCGGGCTTCCGCGGCTATATGCAGGGACCCCTGGACCGCCGCTACGGCCCCGCCATGGGCATCGCCATTACCAGCGCTGCATTCGGCCTGGCGCACCTGACCCACGGCGCATTTCTACCGGCGATTCTCTTCGACATGGGTTGGGGCGCACTCTATGGATTGCTCACCTACCGCAGCGGCTCCATCGTGCCCGCAATCATTCTGCATAGCAGCGCCGATGCCGTGGAATTCATGGTTGCCTGGAAATTTCCGGCAACCGCGGCCGTGCCTCTGGTGTAGGTGACTGGCCCTGATCCATGGCTGTGGTTCCATTGCATTCTGGTGGTGCTGCTAGGAAGTGCGTCCGTATGGGCCTTCGGCCGATTGGCCAGAGCGGGCCGGAACGCATCGCCAGGCTTCGTTGCCGGAGGATCGTAATCCGCCGTGCTCTACTCGCCCCGGTTTCGAGATTTCAAAAAGGCTTTCTCGGAACTTTCTGCGTATCGGCGGTGAAACGGTTTCTACTCGCCCAGCCAATCCGCATACGGTTTCATCGACTCGACGTGGTCGAACACAATCTTGATCGCGCCCGTGATCGGAATGGCGAGCACCAGTCCGATTGCTCCCCAGACCGCTCCCCAGAACAGCAGCGCGATCGTGACTGCCAGCGGATTGATTCTCAGACGGTTTCCCAGCAGCTTGGGATAGAGAACATTCAGCGCGAAAAGATGCAGCCCGATCACGCAAAGCACTATGATCGCCAGGTCCCCGGCGTCCAGTTGCCCCAGGCCGACCAGGATCGGTGGCACCATCGCCAGCACGATCCCCAGGTACGGAACCAGGCTCAGAAAGCCGCTCAGAAAGCCGACGAAGTAGAAGAAGGGAACGTGCAGCAACCCAAAAATCGCCACGCTCACGCCCGAAATCAGCAGCCCGATCAGCAGGTTCCCCACAATGAAACTCTGCAACATTTTCCCGATCAGCCCCAGGGTCACGAAAACCGTGTTCCGGTGACGCAAAGGAAACAACATTACCGTGGCCGAACGCGCGTGGCTCTGCCAGGTCAGCAGAAAATAAGCCAGGAACGGGATGAACGACGCTGACAGCAGGATGTCGGTCAAAGTGCCGGCTCCGTGGGTGAGCACCTCGGTCCAGCTCTTCACCTGCCGCACCGGCACCACATTCGAGGGCTCGGGCTCGCCAACCGCCTCGCCCGTTCTTTCAAGGTTCTCCGCCTGCTGCCGGAAGGGCTCCAGAATGGAACGGATTTTCTGCGAATACTTCGGAACGTTGTCCGCGAAAATAGCGGCTTGATTGTAGGACGCCGCCGTGATGCCATAGACCACCGCCAGCAGCGCGACCACGCTGATCAGCGCCCCGAAAGCTCGCGGAACGTGCAGATACTCCAGCGCCTGCACCACCGGAGAGAGCGTAAAACTCAGCAGAATGGCAAAGAACAGCACCGCCAGCACCGATTCGCCGTAGTACGCGAACAGAACGATCAAGCCGATGCCAAGCAGCGTCAGCGACCAGTGATGCCCGCGGGGTGTTTCTGAGATCTCCATACTTTGCGCTTGCTCACCCCTCTCCCGACTGGCCCACAATTTTGCCTCAGCGCCGCGGGAATTGCATCACCGGAATTGCGGTTAGACCTCGGTTAGACCGTATCCGCAGAGTCGGCATCTCGAGGGTTCCCCCGTGAAACCCGGAGCCTGCCCTGAGCGGAGCCGAAGGGTCCCCTGTGGTTTTCAGCTTTTCTCATCCACCACAGCGGACACGGCGGTTCAAAGGGGAACGTTTGATCGGGGCTCCGTGATTCTGGAACAGTGGCCATCTACAATTGACAAATGCACTCCCCGCCCCGCCACAGCCGTATTCTGGCCCTCGATGTCGGCTCGAAGAGAATCGGGGTCGCCGTCACCGACCCCTTGGGCATCACTGCGCAAGGGTTGGATACGATCCAGCGTCAGAACAAACGCCGCGATATGGAGGCCCTGGGACAAGTGCTGGCGAAATACGAAGTTCGGGAGATTGTGGTCGGCCTGCCCCTGCGTTTAAGCGGCGCGGAAGGCACTCAATCGGAAAAGATGCGCCGTTTCGCCGACGATCTGCACGCTCACTTCGGCCTGGCCGTCCATCTATGGGACGAGCGTTGGACCTCAACCCAAGCCAACCGCCTGCTGCGCGAAACCGATCTTTCGATCAAAAAGCGTGGGCAAGCGGTTGACCGGATGGCCGCCGTCTTAATTCTTCAATCCTGGCTCGAATCGCACCCCGCACACTGAGGTGTCCTCTGTGCACCCCCGTGTACCCTGTGGTCCAAGCTCTTCGATGGCACTGGATAAACGTTTCTCTAGTGCAGCATCGCCACGTCCGGCGTCACCGACTTGCCATCCAGGTAAAAGCTGACCGCGCCCTCCGCGTCGGTGCGGTAGGTTTTAACCCCGGCCTGCTGCAGCCGATCCAACACTTCGCGCCGCGGATGTCCATACACATTTCGCGCGCCGACAGAAATGACCGCAAAGCGCGGCCGCACCGTCGCGAGCAGATCGGCGGAAGTTCCGCTCGCGCTGCCGTGATGAGCGACCTTCAGCAGCATTGCTTCCGGGTGCTCTTCCACCACCCGCCGTTCCGCCGGACGTTCCGCGTCTCCCTCGAGCAGAGCGGTCGTCCCGCCAAAAGTGGCCGTGAACACCAGGCAATCGTCGTTCGGCCGCATTGACCCGGTGATTTGGTCGCGCCCGGGAGCGAGCATGTGGAAATGCGCTCCGCCGTAATCGAATGCATCGCCGTCCTTCTTAACGGAAACGTTCATTCCCTCTCTCTGGGCTTGCGCAACGATCGGCGCGAGTTCGCCTACGGGCTTATCGATACCCGGCCAGAGTTCTCGAGGGTGGAAATTTGCCATCACCGCGGGCATTCCGCCGAGGTGGTCGGCATGAGGATGCGTGATGACGACCACGTCCAGATGATCGATGCCTCGATTCCAAAGATAAGAAGAGACCACCTGTTCACCGATATCGAAATCTGAATGCATCCACTGTGGAATGCCTCCGGCATCGATGAGCAGCGCGCGGCCCTCGGGCGTGACCAGTAGAATGGAATCGCCTTGCCCGACGTCAATGGCTGTCATCTCCATCACGCCCGCGCGAAGGTGAGGGCGAGAGGGGACAAACGCGATCCAGCCGGCAACGCCGAACAGCAACGCCACGGAAGCGAACGCGGCCAAGCGCGCGCGCCGAGCCGCCAGCATGGCGAGCCCCAGCGCGGCGATCGAGGCCAAGATCATTGCGAGTGAGGGCATGGCCACGCGCAGGTCGGCGATCGATGTTAAGAAACCCGGGGTTCCGACGACCTGGGACTTGCCGAGCCAGTGCACCGTTCCCGCGATGCCCTCGAGCGCGAGGCCGGAAATCCAAACCGCGGGCTTGGCGAGGGTGGTCGAGATGTATCCCAGGCCGACGGCGGCGGCGGTGGTGGGCATCAGCACCTGAGTGAGCGGAATCACCGCCAGGTTGGCCGGCATTCCCATGGTGGTCGCGCGATGAAAGTGGTAGGCCATGAGCAGCGCGAGCCCCGCCTGCATCAGCGCCGAGATGAAGATCAGCTCGCCCGCACCAATCGCCACTCGCATGAAGATCGCGGGCAGTATGACGCCGAGGCGCTCCCCGATGAATCTCGTGAGCCGCCCCGCGATCATCCGCAGATCGAGCCGGAACTGCGCCACCTCGGCAGCGACATGCAGATCATAGCTTGAAGCGCGCAGCAGCCGCAGACCGCGCGCGTAGGGCAACGTTGTCCGCTCCAGAATCGGCGAGCCAATGCCCGCGATGATGAAGACAGCAAGAAACGTCAGCTGAAAGCTGGCGCCAAACAGGGCGTGGGGATCGGCGATCAGAACTCCCAGCGCCGCCGCTCCAATCGCGTTCATCATGTTGCGTCCGCGATACAAGAGACGCGCCCCTAGGTAGGTCGCCAGCATCAGGGCGGCGCGCCACACCGGCGGACCGACTCCCACCACGAACGCATAGGCGAACGAGACCACCACGGTCGTGATGGCCGCCACTGCGGGATCCACGCGAACCTGGCGCAACGCCCAGAAAATAGCGAACGCCAGAATGCTCAGGTTCATTCCGGAAACCACCAGCACGTGATACGTGCCCGAGCGCTGGTATTCGGTGCGGGTTGCGTTGCGCAGGAACGATTCTTCGCCGAGAACCATGGCGTCCATGAGTTCGGCCTGCGTCGCGGGCCAGAGCTGATGAATTTTGGCGATAATGCTGGCGTGAACGCGCGCCCGCCAGAGTTGAATCCGGCTGCCCGAAAACCCGGCGAGCCGCTCAAGGTCTTTGGCCTCCGCCGACCCCAGCACGCTTATGCCGTTGTCGCGCAGATAGCCTTCATAATCGAAGGCTCCAGGATTGCGGTAATTGCGCGCCGGATGCAGCTTCGCCAGTATGCGCACCCGCGTGCCGTAGGTGAGCGCAAGTGGAGAGACGGGCGCCCCGCCCGTCCCGTGTGCACCAGCAGCATCGAGGCCGGGCGAGGGCGCCCGGCGCTCCACCGCCTCACTACTTTCCACCTTCTCGTAAATCGCAAGCCGCACCCCAGCCCGCACCGGCCATGTCTCGCCCTGGCTCGCGATCATTTCCGTTTCCACATCAATGGATTCGCGATTCGACCGTGGGCCCGCCGCCCGCGCATATCCCTCGCGAATCACGTGCCCGGTAAGCGTGACGGCCCGGCCATCGGCCAGGGTAAGAATGTGAGCGTCGACCGGCCGTTGACCGCGTATCTGAATTAGAAGCGCGCCCAGAAGAAACCATGCGCCCAAAGAGAGCGCTTTGGCCAGCCAGGCTCGCCGCGCAAGGAAGAATGACGACGCCAAGACGAACGCCACGACCGCGATCACCCACCACGACGGCGGCCGCCAGGCGCGCACGCCTGTCCAGAGGCCGAGTGAAAATACCAGCGCCGCCCAGAACAACGGCTGCCGCGGCGGCTTCCGGTCGTACGTCATAGCAGCGATCTCCGGGGCAGAAATTGCGACTCGTGGAGCGGCCACGTCTCGGGCCAAACTCGGCTGCAAAGAGTTAGGGAGCTACTGCCTAAGGTTCTTGGGTCCTCCGTGCACCCCCGTGTACCCTGTGGTTCAAGCTCTTCGGTGGTACTGAATGAAAGTTCCCTTAGGGCAAGCGCTGGAGACGAGCGGGGCCCGCGCGGGTCGAACTTGCGCGGGCCCCCGGCCACCCGTCTTCTAGGAGGAACTTGGACGACGTGAAAGCGGTCAGCGCGCCAGCAGCATCACCGATTCGATGTGAAACGTCTGGGGGAAGAGATCGAATAAGTGTGCTTCCTCGATGTGGTACCCGGCCGCCAGCAGGGGGGCGAGATCCCTGGCCAGCGTTGCCGGATCGCACGAAACATATCGGACTCGGGGCGCTCCGAGTTCCACCAGAGAACGGATCACCGCCTTGCCGGCGCCAGCGCGGGGAGGGTCCAGGACAACCAAATCGGGCCGATTTCGCACTGGCCGGCGTCTCAGATCATCGCTCCTCAGGTAATCGTTCCCAAGGTAATCCTCGGTTCGCGCGCCGACCGCTTTCACGTTCGCAGGCACATTCTGCATCAGGTCCCCATGCGATGTCTGTGACGCCTCTACAGCAAAAATGTGATGAAAACTGCCAGCCAAGGCCACCGAAAATAATCCCACACCGGCATACAGGTCGAGTGCGAGGTCTCCGCAAGCGTTGCCGGTCACGACCGAAACCAGTTCGTCGATCAGATAGCGGTTCACCTGAAAGAAGGCTCCCGCGCTGACCTGATATTCGTGCTCCCTGGTTTGATAGCCAATGGTTCGATAGCGGATCGCCTTCGCGCCCAATTGCGCCAGCGGTCTCGCGTCCAGGGGCGCGTCATCTTCCCATCGTTCTTGCGTGGAGCGTTCCCAGGAAGATCCTTGCTCGGAAGATCGCCGCCGCGAAGCGAAGAACGTCACGCCGCCGATTTCCGGCAACTCGCGCTGAAGCGCCTCCGCCCAGCGCAACAGGTCTCTCTTGTCTGCCTCGCGCCCGCAGAATGCCCAGGCCAGCAAACGCTCATCGGCAGCGTCCGAGAACAGCTCAGCTTCTTCGACCGCCGCCGGACAGTTCAATCCGCGGAGCTCAACGAGGCGCGCCATCACTCGATTGAGCAGCGGCGAGCTGATCGGACATTCGCCGACCGGAAGAAATTCGTGCGAGCCGAACCGGAAGTACCCCAGCGCAAATCCGGGCGCGGGCTGGGGCGTAAACTCCGGCGCACTTCGCACCTGCAGCCGCGTCCGGTTGCGATAATTCCACGGAGGAGAAGGGTGCAACCGAATCTCAGCCGTCAGTTCAATCTTCGCGATCCGCCGTAGTGTCTCGCGCAGAATGCCAGCTTTGAACTCCAGTTGCCGCTCATAGGGAATGTGCTGGTAGTGGCATCCGCCGCATTGGCGAAAGTACGGGCAACGAGCTTCGACGCGATCGGGCGACGCTTCGATCAACTGAGCAACTGAGCCGCGCGCGAACCCAGGCTTCTCTTGCCTGATCTCGGCCTCAACTTTTTCTCCCGGAAAAACAAACGGCACAAACACCGCCATGCCGCGGCCGTCGGCGCCAGGCGGCGTGCGCGCCAACCCGTCGCCGCCGTAGATCAGCTTTTCGATGGAAAGAAGCATGGGGTTGCCATGAAACGTGGACTTGACGCGCCTGCGTAGGGACAGCCGCCCTCGGCTGTCCAGACGAGCGCAGCTCGCCAGGGTTTCGCTTGTTCATCCTCTCAATCCAGAGTGCTGCGAGGGCTTCGCCCCGCTTGGACACCCGAGGGCGGCTGTCCCTACGTGCGCGACTCTAATGCATATAGAACAAACTCAGCCGCGGCACGCCGCACCGCTCCAGCAGCCGCTTACGCACATACTGCTTGTGCAGCTGTTCAACCTGCGCGGCCGTCATGTTCCGCCGGTAGGGAGCAATATCCCGATCCGCTTCCGCCCGCACATTCACCAGATCGTCGTCCGGAGCCGCCGCCATCAACACCGCGAACAGTTTTTCCTCCAGCACCGTCAACCGCCGCTCCAAATCTTCCAGACGCGGAAGTTTCCCCGAGCTCTCGATGAACTCCGCCATCTCACGCAACGAACTCGCTTCTTCCCGCGCCAGCGCTACAGTTGCGAATCCCGCGCGCTCTGGCAGCTTCGCTTTCTCAAGCTTCTCAGCACTCTCGCGCAAGAACGCTGCAATTTGCGCCGCTTCAAATCCCGGCTCTCGCTGAGCCTTTTCTGCGCCGCCAGCCCCGACCGCAGCTTCCTTCATATCCTCAGCCGCCGCCAGCACCGCCTGCGAGCAATACGCCAGGCTGTTTACTTTTTTCGATTTCGAGGGACGCTGATCGTACTTGTCAAACGCGTCATCCACCCCGCGGAGCACAGCTTCCAAGGGGACGCCAGCGCTCTTCCAAGTCTCAATCAGAGCCCAATCAAGCGTCGAAAGCAGTAGATGACTGCCACGCCTTCTCAGATAGTGCTCTTCGATTTCCGTGAAGTAATTGAAGTAATTTTCCACGACGGCTCTAGAGAGGTCAAAGGTCAGAAGTCAGATTGCAGAGGTTAGATTGCAGAGGTTAGAACCAACGATTTCACCTCTGCAATCTGACCTCTGACCTCTCACCTCGTTTTAGGCGACTTCGGCGAGGGCCACGGTTTCGCATCGGGATCCAAGGCCTTGGCGGCCACCTTTGCCGCCTTCGGCGAGACTTCGCGGCGGAGGGATGACGACTGGTTCCGATCCCACAGAATGCGCAGCCCCTCGAGCGTAAGAAACTCGTCCACATCTTTAATAAAGTGTGAAGCGGTGCCCAGCAGCGATCCCAGGCCGCCCGTCGCAAGCACATGAGTTTCCGGCCCCAACTCATCCACCAGTCGCTCCAGGATGCCGTCGACCAGCCCGAGATACCCGTAGTAAAGTCCCGACTGCAAACTGCCGACGGTGTTCGATCCAATCACGCGCGCCGGTTTGCGAATCTCCACCCGCGGCAGCCGTGCCGTCCGCTGAAACAGCGCGTCCGCGGAAATCCCAATCCCGGGACAGATCACGCCGCCCATATACTCGCCCTTCTTGGAAATACAGTCAAAGGTCGTCGCTGTGCCAAAGTCCACAATCACGCACGGGCCGCCATATTTCTCAAACGCCGCCACCGCGTTGACGATCCGGTCGGCGCCCACTTCCGCCGGGTTGTCATACAGTACCTGCATGCCCGTCTTAACCCCGGGCTCGATGAACAGCGGCTTGATGTTGAAATAGCGCTCGCACACCTGTCGCAGCACCGCATCAAGCGGCGGCACCACCGATGAAATCACGATCCCGTGCACGTCCGAAACTTCCAGGTTGTCCATGGAAAACAGGTTGCGGAAGATCACTCCGTACTCGTCGACGGTGCGGGTCAGGTGCGAACCGACCCGCCAGTTCGCCACCAGTCGCTCGTAACGTGCCGCCTCCGCAGTCACGTCCTCGCCCGGACGATGCGCTACCGCCGCAAAAACGCCCAGCACCGTATTCGTGTTTCCGACATCGATAACCAGAAGCATAAGATTCACGTAGGGACAGCCGCCCTCGGCTGTCCAGCGGCTCGAAGAGCCGCGGTCTCTGCGAATGCTGTCGAGCTTCGCTCGACTGGACAGCCGAGGGCGGCTGTCCCTACGCGATTCTCACCGTTCCACTCAGCGCCGTTCTCAACCCCTCCGCTGTCCTGACCCGCAAGAATCCGCGCTCGTCCAATCCTTCGGTAACGCCTGCCAGGCCCCCGTTCTCCTCGATCGTCACATTTCTCCCGCGCACCGACGAAGAACTCTCCTCGAACCGGCGCAGGATCCCCGCTCGCGCTCCCGCATCTGCAACCAGGCCCCGATACTCCCGGTCGAGCGATTTTAGCAAAGCGGCGCAGAGCTCCACGCGCGACCACTCCGTGCCGGTCTCGATCCGCAACGAAGTCGCAATCTCGCGCAGCTCGGCCGGAAACTTCACCTGGTTCACGTTGATCCCGAAGCCCACGACCAGGTGGCGCACTCGCGTCACTTCGGCATTCATCTCCGTAAGAATGCCGCAGAACTTTTTGCCGCCGAGCAACAGGTCGTTGGGCCATTTCAGATCTGCGGACAGCTGCGGCGCAATCTCCGCCACCGCTGCGCGCACCGCCAGCCCCGCGGCCAGCGAAAAGATGAGCGCATCCGAGGGCGGCATCGCCGGACGCAGGATCACCGAGCAATAGATTCCCGCCGACCGCGCCGAATGCCAGGTGTGCGCGCCGCGTCCCCGCCCGGCCAGCTGTTCTTCGGCAAGAAAGACGCTGCCTTCGGGCGCGCCCTCCATCGCGGCTCGCATCGCCTCCGCGTTGGTCGAGCCGATCTTGTAATAGTGACGGATCTGCTTGGCGCCACCCGCACTGCTTCCAAAGATCGTCCCCTTCAACGACGCCGATAACATCTCCGGCAGCAGCAAGTCTGGGACTGCACGCAGTCGATAGCCGGTTGCTGGATGTCCAGCGATATCCACGCCCAACCCGCGCAGTTGTTGAATGAGCCGCCAAACTTCCGACCGGCTCGTCCCGATTTCCTCGGCAATCTTCGTGCCGCTGACCACAACGATCGCGTGGTCCATGAGCAGGCGCACGATGCGGCCCAGGCGAACATCCGTCGCCTTGTGCACCGATGGCGGCCTGCGAGTTTTGGTGGAAGTGGAGATGGAGGGAATTATAACCAGTCGCTGGTCGATAGTCGTTAGTCGTTGGGAAATTGAATCCGGGTAAATGAAGAGGCGGCGATCGTCTGCCTTGGCTCGCGAACGACCAACGACTAACGACGGGTCCCTAAGCCGGCGTGACCCGCATACTCATATCGACCGCCGTCGAGGAATGCGTCAGCGCCCCGACCGAAATAAAGTCCACTCCCGTCTCCGCGTACGACCGCACGTTCCCGAGATTGATTCCGCCCGCGCACTCCAGCGGAATACGCCGCGGCTGGCGCGAACAAATCTCGACCGCCTTGCGCACATCCTCAACGCTCATATTGTCGAGCAGGATCGCCTCCGCCCCGTGGTCCAGCGCCTGTTGCAGTTCTTCGAGCGACCGCACCTCAATCTCGATCGGCTGCCGCCCGCGCCGGTTGCGGATTGCCCGCTCCAGCGCCGGAATCGGGCCCCCGGCCAGCGCAATGTGATTGCCCTTGATCAACACTCCGTCGGAAAGATCCAGCCGGTGATTCTGGCCGCCGCCACAGCGCACCGCGTATTTGTCAATCACGCGCAGTCCCGGCGCCGTCTTGCGGGTATCGAGAATGCGCACTCGCGTCCCTTCCACCGCATCCACAAACTTACGGGTCGTAGTCGCGATTCCGGCCATGCGTTGCAGAAAGTTAAGAATCACCCGCTCGCACGACAGCACCACCCGCGCGTTATGCCGGATCACGGCGATCTGCTGCCCCGGTTTCACGCGGATCCCATCAAACATCGTAGGGTGGCTAGTCACGTCGTAATGCGAAGCGACCGCCCCATCCAACGCCGCATAGACGTCGAGAATCCGAGGAACGCATCCCAGACCAGCCAGAATGCACTCCTGCTTGGCGATGACCGTCGCCGAAGCGCGCTGATTGGGATCGATGCAGGCGTAGCTGGTCGCGTCGCGCGTCGCCCGATCTTCGGTCAGCGCGTTCTCAAGAATCGCCGTAATGCGTCGTGAATTCCAATCCATGTGTAGCGCCGGCGTCCCGCTGCCCAACCGAACTCAACTCCCCAGCAGACGGTTTGGTTTTGGGTGGCGCAGCGCTTTAGCGCTGCGGTAGGCGCTTCGCTTTCTGTCGGGCTTTAGCCCCGGCGATTTCCATCCACGAACTTCCGATTCTTATTCACAACCCAACTCGCTCATCTTCGCCACCGTCTTC
>CABEDA010000483.1_pt1 | contig 13416 bp, 11 predicted proteins | sample 3422771 | NCBI WGS metagenome assembly CABEDA01 (sample SAMEA5534329, study PRJEB31848) | metagenome | biome: tundra; feature: field; material: soil | place: USA | collected 2013-05 | depth 0.15 m
GCCATGCCGATCGCGTCGTCAGCCCGTTCCATGGTGCCTTCCGAACTTCAGCAACTGATCGGCGTCGACTACCGCGCGCTCAAGGATTCGCCCACCGCGCAGGCGCTCAAAGCGCAAGTGCTGCCCGACAACCTGAAGGAGCTCGAGACCGCGCTAAAAGGTATCGGCATTGACGCCGACCACGATCTCGAGCAGCTCAACTTCGCCTCGTTCCGCACAGAGAAGAAGGGCATTCAAACCATCGGCATCGCAGCGGGATCGTTCTCCGCCAAAGCCGTCCTCAAGAAGATGAAGCTCAAGAAGATCGCGGGCGCCAAATACAGTACCGCCGTTATTTACCCGATGGACAACGGTCTGGTGATGACTTTTCTGGACGATAACACGCTGGCCTTCGGCACTCCGGAGTCGTTGCACAGCGCGCTCGATACCCGCGACGGCAAGCGCCCTTCGCTCGATTCGAATTCCGTGATGACCGACCAGATGTCGGCCGTCGATGGCGCGCCGGTGTGGAGCATTCTCGACCAGAAGGGAACCCAGGCCATGATGTTTTCGGCGATGGGCGATGCCGCCAAGGTCGCCGACTACGAGACTATTAAAAAGCGCATTCTGGCTTCTCGCTACACCATGAACTTCGAGAGCGGAGTGAATTTCGACCTAAGCGTTCTCACCTCCGACTCGATGACGGCGGCTACGCTGTCCACCATCGTCAAGGCCGGAATGCTCTACAAGAAACTCAATGCCAGCCCCATCGAAAAGACCGCCATTGACGCCACTACGGTCGATTCCGACAGCTCCAATGTGCAAGTCCACTTCAAAAGCGACGACCAGAAGTTCCAGTCCTTGATGCACTCGCCGCTGTTCGCCGCCGTTTCGCACTGACGTTTCTTACGAATCCGAAACAAAAAGACGTCCCGGATGTTCCTCCGGGACGTTTTCTTTCCCGCTGCCACGCTGGCTCAGAGCTACGCGTCTCGGCTGGAGTATCGCTCCCCGCAATAGCTTCGCCAGGCAAAATGAAGGCGTTCAGGTTATTCTTGGCGCTGACGGGAGACGGTTACCTTTCATGCGCCCACATCCGCATTGGATCGATTATTCGATCATCGGCATTTACTTCACGTTTGTTCTGGGAATCGGTTTCGTACTGAAAAAGTACATGAAAACCAGCACCGACTTTTTTTTGTCGGGACGGTCGATTCCCGCCTGGATCACCGGACTAGCCTTCCTTTCCGCCAACCTCGGTGCCCAGGAAGTGATCGGCATGGGCGCCAGCGGCGCCAAATACGGGATCATGACGTCGCATTTTTACTGGGTGGGCGCGATTCCGGCGATGGTTTTCGTCGGCCTTTTCATGATGCCGTTCTACTACGGCTCCCGGGCCCGGTCGGTGCCCGAGTATCTGAAGTTGCGTTTTGACGAAAAGACGCGCGGGCTGAACGCGATTTCGTTTGCGGTGATGACGGTGTTTTCCTCCGGCGTATCGATGTACGCCATGGGAAAGCTGCTGCAACTGTTGCTCGGCTGGAATTTCAACGCGGCCATCATTGTTTCCGCGCTGGTCGTCTTGGCATACACATTTTTTGGGGGCCTTACCTCCGCGATTTATAACGAGGTGCTGCAATTCTTTCTGATCGTAATCGGCTTCATCCCGTTGGTGTTTCTGGGATTGAAGGATGTCGGCGGATGGAGCGGACTGAAGGCCCGGCTCGGCAACGACGCCATGGTGCATTCCTGGAAGTATCTGGGCAGTCCCAGCGCGAATCCCATGGGCGTGGAATGGTTCGGCATGTTGATGGGATTGGGATTCGTGTTGTCGTTCGGTTACTGGTGCACGGATTTTCTGGTGGTGCAGCGCGCCATGGCGGCCGACTCGATGACTTCGGCCCGGCGGACCCCGCTGATCGCGGCGTTTCCGAAGATGCTGTTTCCGTTCCTGGTCATTCTCCCGGGGATGATTGCGGGCGTTGTGGCCGCTGGGAGCATGAGCGGCGGCGCTTCGTCGGATGTTCCGGCAAAGGCGGGATCGGCCGTGGTTTCGCAGCAAGCCTCGCCGCAGGCAACGAGCGGCGGAATCACCCTGGAAGGCGGGAAGGGAATCATTCCACCGAAACTCGACGAGAATGGAAATCCGCTCGTCAAGAACGGCAAGACCGTGCTGGATTACGATCTCGCGACTCCCATGATGCTGGTTCGGTATTTTCCTTCGGGATTGCTGGGGTTGGGATTGTGCGCCCTGATGGCTTCGTTCATGTCGGGGATGGCCGGCAATACGACGGCCTTCAATACGGTTTGGACCTACGATATTTATCAGAGCTACATCAACAAGGGTGCGTCCGACCAGCATTACCTGTGGATGGGGAGGGCGTCCACGGTTTTCGGCCTGGCGATTGCGGTGGCGGCCGCCTATGTTGCCCGCCAGTTCAATAACATCATGGACGTGCTGCAGTTGGTGTTTGCCTTCGTGAACGCGCCGCTGTTTGCGACCTTCCTGCTGGGTATGTTCTGGAAGCGCGCCACCGGCAACGGCGCGTTCTGCGGGCTCCTCGGAGGCACCGCGGCGGCGGCCGTGCATCATGGCCTGACGCTGCCCGCGGGTTCGGTCCCCGGCGTCAAAGGTGGATTCCTAGGGATGGTGGTGCATCGCTATCCGAGCGAGATGGCGCAGAATTTCTGGACGGCGATCTTTGCCTGGACGACGTGCTTCACGGTGACGATCCTCGTCTCTCTGCTGACGAAGCCGCGTCCGGATGGAGAGCTCAAGGGATTGGTGTACGCGCTGACGGACCGGCCGAAGGACGTTGGCCTCGCGTGGTACCAGAAGCCGGCGGTGCTGGCGGTGGTGGTGCTGACGGCGCTCCTGCTGCTCAATTGGATTTTCTGGTAATAATTTTCCAGTACACGGAAAGTTTGTAATTTCGCAATTGTGTAATTTGGTAATTTCAAACCCGCTACCAACACACGCGGGACAGTTCTGAGGAAAAGATATGGGATTCGACATTCGATTACCGATCGGCATGATGTTCAGTGTGTTCGGAGTGTTGGTGGCTGGATATGGAGCGGCGACGCGAGGAAACGAGATGTACGCGCGTCATTCGCTCGGCATCAACGTTAACTTATGGTGGGGGATCGCCATGCTGATATTCGGTGCGGGAATGCTGCTGCTCGCGCGCCGTGGAGTAGTAGCCGCGCGTTCGGTGCACAAGAACCTCAAGAGCCCAAACGTCAAGTAAGGCCTAACACCGGAGATAGGATCGGGGCTTGCCGCCAACCTTCATGCAGAACACGAATCCGGCCATCGAAAATCGAGCCCCTGCTTTGGAACAAAGATTTGTCCAGCTCTTTGGGGAATCTCCCCGCATTTACCAGGCTCCGGGACGAGTCAATTTAATCGGTGAACATACCGATTACAACGATGGCTTCGTCATGCCGGCGGCGATCGGTTTCTATACCCGAGCCGCGGTTGCGCCACGCCCTGACCGCAAACTCGCGATTCATTCCGAAAACTACTCCGAGCAGGTGGAGTTCGATCTCGACCATTTGCCGGCGACGGGCGCGGGGCACTGGAGCGATTACGTCGTCGGCGTCGTGAAAATGCTGGTCCGGTCCGGCAAGAAGCTGGGTGGAGTGAACCTGTTGGTGGATGGGAACGTGCCCCTGGGCGCGGGACTGAGTTCCTCCGCTTCGATTGAAGTAGCGGTTGGCTATGCGCTCCTCGATCTCGCCGAGTCAAGCACAATCACCCGAACCCAGCTCGCGTTGCTCTGCCAGCGAGCGGAAAACGAGTTTGTCGGCGCGCGCTGCGGAATCATGGATCAATTTGTCGCCAGCCACGGCAAGCGCGGTCAGGCTCTGCTGCTCGATTGCCGCTCTTTGGATTTGGAATATCGGCAGTTGCCGTCGCCTGAGGTCGCGGTCCTGGCGATCTGCAACACGATGGTCAAACACAGCATCGCCAAAGGCGAATATAACCAGCGCCGCGCCGAATGCGAGGCGGGTGTGCGCGCTCTGTCGAAGTATCTGCCGCAGGTTCGGGCATTGCGAGACGTGACGCCGGAAGATCTGGAAAGGTACGGGCACGAACTGCCAGAGGTCGTTGTGCGGCGCTGCCGTCACGTAATCGGCGAAAATGCCCGAGTGCTCAAGGCCGCGGCGGCGCTGGAACGTGGCGACTTGCCGGCTTTCGGGAACCTGATGCTGGAGTCGCATCGCAGCCTGCGCGACGACTTTGCCGTGAGTTGTTCGGAACTCGACTTGATGGTGGAACTCGCTGAAGGAGTGGAAGGCGTTTACGGAACCCGAATGACCGGAGGCGGATTCGGAGGTTGTACCATCGCGCTGGTGCAGGCCGGTTGCGTCGAAGTGTTCCGGCGCACGGTGCGGGAAGGCTATGAACGTTCGACCGGCCGCACGCCGGAGATTTACATTTGCGCTGCTGCCGACGGGGTTGGCAGGATAGCATGAGAAAGTTGCCTGGGAAGCAGTTCAAGAAATGGGCGCGAAGCGAATGAGGGTTCTGGTTACAGGGGGAGCGGGTTATATCGGCAGCGTGGTTGCCGAGGAACTATTGCAGGCAGGGCACCAGGTTGTCGTCTTCGACAACCTAAGTCGCGGCCATAAGCAGGCAGTGCCGAAAAACGCTGAGCTGATCGTAGGCGAGCTGGCGGATCGCAATCACCTTGACCAGGTGTTCCGGCTGCGCGCGATCGATGCCGTCATGCATTTTGCGGCGCTGATCGAAGCGGGCGAGTCGATGAAGGCTCCCGAAGATTTCTTCCGCAACAACACCGTAAATGCGCTGACCCTGCTCGAAGCGATGCTCGCAGCCAAGGTCAAGCTATTCGTTTTCTCATCGACGGCGGCGCTGTTTGGCAATCCCGAGCGCACTCCGATTGAAGAGGACGATCCCCTTCGTCCCACCAATGCGTACGGCGAATCGAAACTGCTGGTGGAGCGCATGCTGGCGTGGTTCCATCAGATTCACGGCCTGCGCTATGCCAGCCTACGGTATTTCAATGCCGCCGGCGCATCCCGTCCCGACCAAGGCGAGGCGCACCAGCCGGAGACGCATCTGATTCCCCGAATCCTCGAAGTCGCCCTCGGCCGCACGGAACACGTGAACATTTTCGGGACCGACTACCCCACCCCCGACGGCACTTGCATCCGCGATTACATCCACGTCAGCGATCTGGCGCGCGCGCACCTGTTGGCCCTCCATGCGTTGGAAGATGCGCGGGAGAATTCCCGTCCGCTCATCTACAACCTGGGCAACGGGCAGGGCTTCAGTGTGCGCCAGGTCGTCGAAGTGGCGCGGAAGGTTACCGGGCATCCGATTCCGGCGATCGAATCGCCCCGCCGCGCTGGAGATCCAGCCGTGCTGATTGCCAGCTCGGAAAAAATCCGCCGCGACCTGGGATGGCAGCCGAATTTCCCGGATTTGAAAACCATTGTAGAAAGCGCATGGCAGTGGCATCGCATCCAGCCGGATGGATACCGGACGTGAAAATGGCAATCGGTGAACTTTCAACCCCATGAACTTCTCTGAACTTGCCTTGCAGCCGCATCGCCGCTTCAATCCGCTGACCCGGGAATGGGTTCTGGTGTCGCCGCATCGTACCGAAAGACCCTGGCAGGGACAGGTCGAATCCGTTCCGCCGGAAACCCCGGCAACTTACGATCCCAACTGCTATCTTTGCCCGGGCAATGCGCGCGCTGCGGGCGTGAAGAACCCCGCCTATACCGAGACGTTTGTTTTTGACAATGATTTCGCGGCGCTAAAGCCAGCTACTCCTGCCGATGAAATTCAGGAGGAAGGGCTCCTCGTTGCCCGCAGCGAGGCTGGACGCTGCCGGGTGGTCTGTTTCTCACCGCGACACGACCTCGCGATGGCCCGAATGAGCGTCTCCGAACTGCGACACGTGGTCGATGCCTGGGTGCGAGAGTTCTCGGAACTCGGGAGTGATCCGCAAATCCGGGCGGTACAGATCTTCGAGAATCGCGGGGCGATGATGGGATGCAGCAATCCCCATCCCCACGGACAAATTTGGGCCAACCAAACTCTGCCCAACGAACTGGCGAAGGAAGTCGCCGCCTTTCGAGACTACCGGCAAGCGCACGGCACGACCATGCTGAACGATTACCTGATGCTGGAACTGGAAAAACAGGAACGGCCGGTGTGCGCCAACGACCATTTCGTTTTGCTGGTGCCGTTTTGGGCGGTCTGGCCGTTTGAGACGATGCTGGTCAGCCGGAGATGTGTGTCCGCTCTGGATGAACTGAATGACGAGGAGCGCACCGCCCTGGCCGATATGCTCCGGCAGGCGACCATTCGTTACGACAATCTATTTCGCACATCGTTTCCTTACACCATGGGCTTTCATCAGCGGCCCACCGATGGTGGGGACTATCCTGAATTTCACTTGCACGCGCATTTCTATCCGCCCCTGCTGCGCTCGGCGACGATCAAGAAATTCATGGTCGGTTACGAGATGCTGGCCATGCCGCAGCGGGACATCACCCCTGAAACCGCGGCGCGGTGGTTGCGGCAGGTTGCGGCCCGGCATTACCTGGACCCATAGCTGCTTCCACCATTCCCTGCACAATTTGCAATTCAGTACGCTTGACGTAACGCATAACTACCGCTAGGCTGAATCATGATCGTCAGCCACCGGGACAAGCGGACCAGGGATTTCGCCGCCGGTAAACGGGTGAAGGCGTTTTCTGGAATCGAACGCAGCGCCTTTCTGAAGCTGGACCGATTGGACGCAGCCGTCGAGCTTAAAGATCTTGCCGTGTTACCCGGGAACCGTTTTGAGGCGCTGCGAGGGGACCGAAAGGGCCAATACAGCATCCGCATCAATGACCGGTGGCGGATTTGTTTTGAATGGCCTGAAGGAACACCCGGCCCATCGAACGTGGAGATTGTTGACTACCATTAGGAGAAACGTCATGGCACTTATCGCGATACACCCGGGCGAACATCTGGCCGAGGAACTGAAGGAGCTAGGCATGAGCGCCGCGGAACTGGCGCGGCAGCTCGATGTTCCGACTAACCGGGTGACGGAGATCCTGAATGGAAGGCGGGCTATCACCGGCGATACCGCTCTGCGCCTCGCCCATTTCTTCGGTACGACCGCCGCATTCTGGCTGAACCTGCAAAGCCTCTTCGATTTGCGGGTCGCGCAGAAGAAGATTGGAAAATCCATTCGGGCCTTGCCGACCCTGAAACATCGCGAGCAAGCGCGCGCATAGAACTCTCACGGAGCGAGACGACGATGATTCTGGCCGGGGACGTTGGCGGCACGAAATGCAATCTTGGGTTGTTCCAGCAAGAAGGCTTTGCCCTTCGTTCCGTCTTTCAGCGCCGTCTCGCGACCCGGGACTACACCGGATTCGAAGATATGGTCGACGATTTTCTCCAACAAGCGACAGCAGCAGATGAGAAACCGAGCGGGCTGGCAATTGATGCCGCGGGGTTTGGGGTAGCGGGCGCGGTTGTGGAGGGAAGGCACTACTCGGAAAACCTGCCTTGGGTGCTGGACGCCGCGGCGCTTGCACGAAAGTTGAATCTGAAAGACATCCAGTTGTTGAACGACCTCATAGCCACCGCCTTGAGTCTGGAGCGGCTGTCCGCGAATGACTTCGTAACGCTGAACCCAGGAATCCCGGGACATCATGCGACGAGAGGGGTGATTGCGGCGGGAACCGGCTTGGGCGAGGCTCTTCTTTTCTGGGATGGCGAAAAGTATCACGTTGCGCCGGCCGAAGGAGGACAAGCGGATTTTGCGCCACGTACGGAGCGTGAGATGCAACTGCTCGGCCATTTAAGGTTGCAGTTGCCGCGCGTGTCGTGCGAGGAGATTGTCTCCGGACGGGGGTTTCGCCGGGTTCACGAATTTCTGAATCCCGCGGTGCGCCACCCGTCGTTCGAGTCACCAGAGGGCAATGCAGCGAGCGAAATTACCCAGCGGGGATTGGCGAAATCTTGCGCCGTTTGCGAGGAGACACTGGATTTTTGGACCGAAACCTATGGCGCGGTGACCGGGAATTTCGTGTTGCACACCATGGCGGTTGGTGGCGTCTACCTCGCGGGCGGTATTGCGACGAAAATCCTGTCCAAGCTTCAGGATGGCACGTTCTTCAAGGCCTTTTGTGGCGCGGGCAAACTGGCGCCGGTGCTGGCGCGCGTTCCAATTGCAGTGGTTGTGAATGATGACGCGCCGATGTTGGGAGCTGCTTATCAGGCATTGAGCAGCGTCCTCCAGACATGACAGGGCGAATATAGGCCGCAAACTTGGGGAAACTGCACTGGGTTCTGCTGGTAAAGGCGAAAGGTTGGCACTGTGTCACAGGACGATAAGGCTGGTTACAACCGCTTCCTCCTGCTGGTAGCGGGACTTGGCGGGCTGCTCTACGGCGTGGATGTCGGCATTATTGCGGGAGCTTTGCCTTATCTGGAGGCCACCTCCGGCTTGAATGCGGGCCAGCTTTCCATCGTTGTTGCGGCCGTGCTCCTCGGCAGCGTGATCTCGACCTTGTTTGCCGGCGCGCTGGCGGACTGGATGGGGCGCAAGCCTCTGATGATCCTGAGCGGAGTGCTGTTTGTCTGCAGCATTCCCGTCATTGCGCTCTCGCACGGCTATGAGTGGCTGGTGTTGGGCCGCTTGTTGCAGGGCATCAGCGCCGGCCTGATCGGTGTGGTGGTTCCGCTGTATCTGGCGGAGTGCCTGGCGGCGGCGAGCCGCGGCAAGGGGACGGGCATCTTCCAATGGCTGCTGACGCTTGGGATTGTGACCGCAGCCATCGTGGGCATGTACTTCAGCTTTCGCGTCGAAGAGGTGGCTAGGCTGGGCGATCCCGCGCGGCTCTTCGCGTTCAAAGACACCGCCTGGCGCAGTATTTTCTGGGTTTCGCTGCCTCCCGGCGTTTTGTTTGTGGTCGGTGGTTTCATGGTGTCGGAGTCTCCGCGCTGGCTGTTTCTGCGCGGGAAACGGGACGCCGCCTACGCTGCGCTTCTGCGCTCTCGCACCAAACAACAAGCCGACGTTGAACTGGCGGAGATGGAACAGGTCACCGCGGCTGAAAAAGCGAAATCCTCAACTGGGGCCAAGATCAAGGAATCGCTCTTGCGCCGCAAGTATGTAATTCCGTTTGTTCTGGCCTGTGTCATTCTCGCGTGCAATCAGGCCACCGGCATCAATTCCATCATTGGCTATAACACCAATATCCTTTTGCAGAGCGGCCTTTCCGATGTTCAGGCGCATTGGGGCTACGTTCTGTTCACCATCGTGAATTTTCTGATGACCATCGGTGGCGTCCTGCTGGTCGACCGCAAGGGACGCAAGTTCCTGCTGTCGGTGGGAACGGCCGGGATTATTTTGTCGCTCGTCTGCACGGGCCTGCTCTTCCGCAAGACGGAACGCCTGCGCGTGGATTCCCGCGGCCCGGTTCAGGCGATGGTTACGGCGGACCAGAAAGTCACGCTTACGTATAACCAGAAACTGGCGGAGACGTTGCTCGGCACATCGCTCGGCACAACCGGTGACGCCGCCGAGCGAATTGGCAACCGCCCCACTTCCTTGGTCGTCATCTATTCGTATGGGGACTTCCGCGCCGCAACCAAGGCGGCGCGTTCCGACGATGCCGCCGCGACCCCGATCCAGATCGCGCGTGAGGGCTCGGTGCCCGCCAACAAGGTGGTGGCGTTCTTTTCGAATCCCTTTGGCGATCTCGATGCCGCGCGCCAGGCTCCGCTGAGAATCGACAACGCACTGATCACCCCGCTTCCCAGCCCGCGCAGCGGAATGCTGGTGGCGATCACGCTTTTCGTATTCATGGCGTTTTTCGCGATTGGCCCCGGAGTCTGTGTGTGGCTGGCGCTTTCGGAGTTGATGCCGACGCGGATTCGCTCAAACGGCATGAGCATCGCGCTGCTGCTCAACCAGGCGGTTTCGACCAGCATCGCCGCCGTATTTCTGCCGACGGTCGGCAAGCATGGTTACGCGGCCATGTTTTTTGGTTTTGCCGCCTGCACGGTAATCTACTTCATCACCGCCGCGGTGTTTCTGCCCGAGACCAAGGGAAAGACGCTGGAAGAAATCGAAGCGCATTTTGAGGGAGCAGTCTCGTAGCCGTTCTGAAAAGGCCGCTGAGACCGATCTTTTGATCGCTGACCGCTTGCGATCTCTTGACCATTTGTTTACGCCCGCCTGACAATACTTGAGTTCTCGCTTCCTAAGCTGACCTCAGGACGACGAGGGTGTGATTGCGATCACGCACGCGTGTGATACTGGATGCTGCGAGCTGTGATTTCTGTCCCGGATAATACCCGTCAACCTGGGTCCTCAAAAATTGGAGCGAACGAGCCACAACTTCTGCCGCCAAGGAGGCGATGCAATGGATATGCCGCGTCGGGTGTCCCTGTTTTTCACTTTTGTTCTTACCGTCGTATGGCTGACGGGAAGCAGTTATGCTATTCCGGCTTTCTCGCGCCAGTATGGCACCTCGTGCACCACCTGCCATGTGAACTTTCCGAAGCTCAACGATTTTGGCAAGGCATTCAAAGACGCCGGATTCAAGTTTCCGAAGGGCGATGAGGACTTTATCAAGGTTCCCCCGGTAATGCTGGGAGCGCCGGCGCAGAAAGAATTGTGGCCGCATACGGTTTTTCCGGGAACGATTCCTGGGCTGCCTCCGATCGGGCTGCGGTACAACCAGTTCTTCCAATACACTAGCGGCAACGCCAATAACTACTACAGCAGCCAGAATCCAGGAACGGGGCCCGGGTCGGTGCTGGGGCCGTCGATTCCGCGGACCGATTTTGAGGCGGGCTTCTTCAGCATCTTCATGGCAGGAAATTTTGGCAGCGATATCGCTTTCTGGGTGGATGACGATCTGAGTGTGTCGGGTGCCAACGCGAATGGCAGTCTCGGCGACGGTTATCTGCGCTTCGTCAACGCCGGGCGCTTTTTGAAACTGCCGAACGACGCGTTCACGGTGAGGGTGGGTCAGTTCGAACTGGATCTGCCGTTCACCCAGGCGCGGTCGATCAATCTCAGCCAATACGACATCTACGCACAGGCGAACATCGGTTCGAGCAGTCAGAACGTGAACAACCAGTTTGCGATGCAGGATGCCGCCCAGGGAATCGAGTTCAGCGGAGGCCATCAGTATGGTGGCTACCACTATTCGCTGGCGGTTGTAAACCAGAACACCAGCGGAGGGGCAGCGGCAGCTCCCCCCAATGTGTCCTCGCCCGGCGGCTTTTTCTCCGACTCTAACTACAAAGACATCTACGGCCGGTTTTCCTACCGTTTCAATCTGGAGAAGGACCCGGCGAGCCGCCACGATATCCAGGCAGCTGGCGCCACCGGACCGCGCGACCATACGTACCTCAGCTTGGGAACGTTTTTTTTCAAAGGTCGCTCGGTACAGCGCTTCAGCGGCTTAACCAGCGGAGGCGCAGCCGATGTTCTGACCGCGCGCGAGCCTTTTTACCGCGTTGGCGGCGACTTCAGCTTTAACTACCGGACGTTCAATCTGTTCGGTCTATACATGTATGGCCACGACAATGACTTTTTGCTGAATGATCCCGTGGCCCCCACCGGATTTATTACTGGCCCCGCCGCCAAATTCAACGGCGGCTTCCTGCAGGCCGACTATCTGGCACTGCCCTGGCTGATGGCGATCATGCGCTATGACCACGTCCAGTCCACGGCGGATTTCCTGAACCCGACTGGAGGGGATTACTTTATGCCGGTGGGCAGCACGCGCGACCGGGTTACACCCGGCATACAATTCCTAATACACGCCAATATCAAAGCGTCGTTTGAGTATGCGGTTCGTCCGCGACAGGCCCTCACCTACGACGAAAATGGGAAGCCGGTGAACCCGTTCCGTACCAACACGGCCACCGGTGCATTAGAATTCGTCTACTAGGTACGGGGACTTCTTACAACGAACGATTTTGCAAAGGAAATGAGGAGAGAAAATAATGAAGCGCACTTTCATGATGGTGATGCTCGTAGTAGCGATGATGAGCCTGGCAGCCAGCGCGGGCTCGATCGGCGGAAAAGTTTCCGGCGTGAGCGGCGAATCGGTGGTCTACGTTGACACCATTGCCGGGAAGACTTTCCCGGCGCCAACCGCGAAGCCGGTCATCGACCAGAAGGGCTTGATGTTTGTGCCGCACATTGTGGTGGTGCAGCAAGGCACGACGGTCGAGTTCCTGAACAGCGACAAGGTTGCCCACAACGTGTTCTGGCCTTCGGTCGGCGGCAACAAGAAACTTACTCACAACCTGGGCACTTGGCCGACGGGCGAAAAGCGTCCGTTCAAGTTCGACAATCCGGGGGCAGTGCCGCTGCTGTGCAATGTCCATCCGGAGATGGCGGGCTATGTTGTCGTGTCACCGACTCCGTACTTTGCTCTGACCGACAAATCGGGAGACTACAAAATCGAGAACGTCCCCGACGGCAGCTACACCGTAACCGCGTGGCATGAAGGCGCCAAGAACTCGTCCAAGCCGGTGACGGTGGCGGGCGACAGCAAAGCGGACTTCACGCTGAGCAAATAGCAAATAAGGAAACCGGGAGCGGGCGGCCACGTCCGCTCTTCGGTCTCTTCCTTTTGCGAGTAGAATGCTTTCCGTCACACAAACGCCCAGGGGATTGCCGTCTTGCTGAAGCGGTTCAAAGACAAAAAAGTGGACAGGGATTGGTTGAATACCAACTTTCCCTGCATGATGGCTTGCCCGGCCCACACCAACGCCGGCCGCTACGTCGCCCTGATTGCGGAAGGCCGATTTGAGGAAGCGTACAAATTTGCCCGCGATCCGAACCCACTGGCGAGCATTTGCGGACGAGTTTGCGCGCATCCGTGCGAAACTGCCTGTCGCCGTGGCGATATCGATCGCCCCATCGCCATACGGGCTCTCAAGCGTTTTCTGACGGAGCGGCACGGTCCGGAATCGAAGCGTCCTGTCGACATTAACGCGGGACGGGGCCAGAACCGGCTGCCCTTCAAAGTTGCCGTGGTGGGCGGGGGACCCGTGGGACTATCGGCGGCGCATGATCTCGCTCTCATGGGCTACTCGGTCACGATTTTTGAAGCCGCTCCCGTGGCCGGCGGAATGCTTTACCTCGGCATTCCCGAATATCGGTTACCTCGCGACGTGGTGGAAGCGCAAGTCCGAGAAATCCTCGCGACCGGCGATATTACGCTGAAGCTCAATCAAGCGGCCGGACGCGATTTCACGGTTTCCGACCTGCGCCATCAGGGCTTCGACGCGGTGCTGATTGCCGTGGGTGCGCACCGCAGCCGCGATCTCACCATCCCGGGCGTTGACCTGGACGGCGTTTACAAGGGCATCGATTTTCTGCTCAACGTGAATCTCGGCTACAAGTTCACCATCGGCAAAAAGGT
>CABEDA010000488.1_pt1 | contig 13358 bp, 10 predicted proteins | sample 3422771 | NCBI WGS metagenome assembly CABEDA01 (sample SAMEA5534329, study PRJEB31848) | metagenome | biome: tundra; feature: field; material: soil | place: USA | collected 2013-05 | depth 0.15 m
ATCTAAGATCGTCCGGCTCTAAGTTCTTAATTTACCAAATTACCCGATTACAAAATTACCAAATCACCCATGAAGAATTCCATCGGCCCCAATCCCGGCCGGCGAAGCGAGCGGTTTAGATGCCGCGCGTGACACCCATCTCGACGCGCCGTTTCGGCCACAACGGCTCCTCGCTCCCGCCCCGCACCGGTGGCGGCGGACGCGGACGCGACGGCGGTGATGGCATGCCGGACTCGATTCCGGACTCGATTCCGAATTATGGCGAGCGCTTGCGCCGCGCCCGGATGGGACTGGCCGTCGCCATGACGCCCGTCTTCATGCTCTTCCTATCTTTCACGGCGGTGTATCTGGTTCGGCGCGGATTCGTTAGCGTCAATGTGGACGACGCGGCCTACATCCGAAGCTGGGTTCCGGTGCGATTGCCCTGGATGTTATTGTTGGCCAACACAGCCGTCCTGATCGCGAGCAGCATCACGATCGACTTGGCGCGGCGCGAAATTACGCGAGCAGCCGCGCTTGCCCCGGTGCAATCGATTCCCGGCATTTCGCTCGGCGAGGAGCGCCATTTCCCTTGGCTTGGCCTGACCACCGTTCTCGGCCTGCTATTTCTTGCCGGGCAGCTTTTTGTTTGGAGCACGCTTTCCGCGGGAGGCTTTCACCTGGCCGGCGGCACCAGCAGTTCGTTCGTTTACATTCTTACCGCGATGCACGGGCTTCATCTAGCCGGCGGTGTGCTTGCCCTATTGCTCGCCCATGGCGCGGCGGTTCTGCATCGTCCGATCGAAACGCGCCGCATCGTCGTCGATATTACTTCGTGGTACTGGCATTGCATGACCGGGCTGTGGATTTACATCCTTGTGTTGTTCTCGTTGGCCGCGGGGTGAGGCGGTCGTTGGTCGTTGGTCGATGGTCGCTGGCGATCCGCGCTTCGCGGGTGTAGGTTTCAGCGCGGCTTGCAAATCGGCGATCAAGTCTTCCGTGTCTTCAATGCCAACCGAGTAACGGATCAGCGCTTCGGGGATGCCGCTGGCCTTGCGCTCCTCGGGCGTGGACTCTACGTGGCTGGTGGTGGCGGGAGGGCCGGCGATGGTTTCGACCGCTCCGAGGTTGGCGGCGAGATGGGCGTAGCGCAGGCGGGGAAGCAGTTTCTTGACCGCCGCGAAACCGCCCTTCAGAACGAAACTGAGGACGCCACCATACCCGCTCATCTGGCGGCGCGCGATGGCATGATTTTTGTGCGACTCCAGGCCGGGATAAAACACGGATGCGACCTGCGGTTGCGTTTGCAGGAAACGCGCGATCTTGAGCGCGCTTTGGTTCTGCTGGCGAATGCGGAGGTGCAGGGTCTTCATTCCGCGCAGCAGCAGGTAGGCGGCCATGGGGTCGAGGCAAGCTCCCGTAATTTCGCGGAAATGGTAAATGCGGCTCACCAAGTCACGGCGACCACAGACCACTCCGCCTAGAGCATCGGCGTGTCCGCCGAGAAACTTGGTGGCGCTGTGAACGACAAGGTCGGCGCCGAGTTTCAGCGGCTGCTGATTGATCGGCGTGGCAAACGTGTTATCGACTACGACCAGAGCGCCATGGCGATGGGCAGCGGCCGTCAGGCGAGCGAGGTCGACGACTTTGTTGGTCGGGTTGGTCGGACTCTCCAGATACACGACCTTGCAGCCGCGGGCGATGGCGGACTCAATCGCCTGGTGATCGGTGGTATCGCAAAGGGTCACGCCGATCTGAAACCGTGGCAGAAATTCGATGAAAAGTTTGTTCGTGCCTCCGTAGGTGTCGTTCACCGATACCAAACGGTCGCCCGGCGAGAGCAGCGTGAACAGCGTATTGCTGATCGCCGCCATGCCGCTGGCGAAGCTGGTTGCGGCTTCGGCGCCTTCCAGGGTCTTTACCTTCTCCTCGAACGCGGCTACGGTGGGATTGGTATTGCGGCCGTAAATGTGTCCGGGTTTCTTGCCTTGCGCGACCTTCAGCCATTCGTCAACATTCTTGTAGCCAAACGAGACGCCGTGCGCCACCGGGACTTGGGTGGAGCCCATCCAGTGAACGGTTTGCTCTCCTGCCCAGACCGCGAGCGTTCCCTGTCCTGGTGCAGCGTTGGGATTGTTGTGGGATGAGATGTGAGTGCTCTTTTTCATTTCGCGCAAGTGTCTCACAAACCTGCTTGAAGCGCAGTCCTTCAGCGGTCTGAGACGGGGCAAGCCCCGTCTCGACACACCTGCCGAACCTATCCGCCGACTCACCACGATTTATAATAGAAAGATTCGGTTGCGGGTTTTGATCCGTCTGTAGTGCCAGGGGACGATGTCGACAGAAAGCATTGTGGTTCGCGGGGCCCGGGTTCACAACCTCAAGAACATTGATTTTGAGATCGAGCACAACCGTCTGACCGTCGTCACTGGCGTCTCCGGTTCGGGCAAGTCGTCGCTTGCCTTCGACACCATCTATGCCGAGGGACAGCGACGCTACGTGGAGTCGCTGTCGGCATACGCGCGGCAGTTTCTGGAGCGGATTGAGAAGCCCGATGTCGATCTGATCGACGGGATCGCGCCCGCGGTTGCCATTAAGCAGAAGAACTCCACGCGCAATCCGCGCTCGACGGTTGCAACGGCCACTGAGATTTTCGATTACTTGCGGCTGCTCTTCGCCCGCGTCGGACGCACTTATTGCCTGCTCTGCGGCCAGGAAGTGAAGAAAGATACGGTGGACGAAGTGGCTGACCGCCTGCTCGCACTGGGCGACGGCACTCGCTTGCATGTGTTCTTTCCGATTCAAGCGCATGTACCAACGCCGGAAGAAAGAAGCGCTAAGAAGTCTGGTGCGAAGAAAAAGGCGGCCAAGCCTAATCTGCCGTCCAGCGCGATATCGGACGCCATGAGGGCGCGCCTCTTTGACTTGCGCAAACGCGGCTTCAACCGGCTCTTTCAGAACGGGCGGGTTTTCGAGTTTTCGACTCCGGAATCGCTGCTCGATGTCAATTTTTCCGAACCTGTCTTTGGGCTAGTGGATCGCCTGGTCGTTTCCGCCGACCAGCGCTCGCGCATCGTCGATGCGGTCGAGATTGGCTATCGGGAAGCGGGCGAGGTTATTTTTGAAACCGCAAGCCGGAACGGGGATGGCGATGGCGAAACCCCTCGGCGCATGCGATTTTCCCAGCGCTTCGAGTGCAAGAACGACGGCAGCCGGCACGACGAGCCCGAACCGCGGCTGTTTTCATTCAACAATCCTTATGGGGCCTGCCCGCGTTGCCAGGGCTTCGGCAACACCATCGACATCGATCTTGACCTCGTCATCCCGGACAAAGGCAAGACCCTGAATGAAGGTGCGATTGAGCCCTGGACGAAGCCAAAATACAGGCCGCTGTTCACCGAGCTTAAGCGCTTCGCGCGGCAAGCGGAAATTCCGCTGGACGTGCCCTGGTATGAACTGGACGCCGAGCAGCAGAAGATGATTGTCGATGGTGCCCGCGGTTTCGACGGCGTCCGCGGCTTCTTCCAGCATCTGGAGCGCAAGAAGTACAAGCTGCACGTCCGCGTGTTTCTCAGCCGCTATCGCGGCTACTCGCTTTGCTCGACGTGTGGCGGAACCCGCCTGCGCGCGGAAGCTCGCCAGGTAAAAATCGATGGCAAGAACATCTGCCAGGTGTGCAGCATGACGGTGGAAGAGGCGGCCCGCTTCTTCTGTCAACTCAGGCTCTCGACGGAACAAGCCGCGATTGCCGACAGGCTGCTTGTCGAACTTCGGGAGCGCCTGCGTTTCCTTAACGAAGTCGGCCTTGAGTATTTGACCCTTGACCGTCTTGCCTCGACGCTCTCGGGCGGCGAAGCGCAGCGCATACAGCTCGCTACTTCTCTCGGTTCGCGTCTGGTCGGCACGCTGTATGTGCTCGACGAACCTTCCATCGGCCTGCACAGCCGCGATACGCATCGACTCATCAAGATCCTGCACGACCTGCGCGATCTGGGAAATACGATCCTGGTGGTCGAGCATGATCCCGACATCATGCGGGCCGCCGATCGGATTCTCGACCTTGGTCCGGGCGCCGGGGAGAATGGCGGAAAAGTCGTCGGCGCGGGCACCTACGACGAGATCGTCAACATGCCGCACTCGCTCACCGGACGCTATCTCGCCGACGAACTTCGCATCCAGATTCCCGCGCGACGGCGGCAACCCGGATCCCACAAACTCCGCATCACCGGCGCGCGGGCGCACAACCTGAAGCGCATCGATCTGGAAATTCCGCTGGGCATGCTGGTGGCGATTACGGGCGTTTCCGGCTCGGGAAAGTCTTCGTTGCTGCATGACGTTCTCTATCAGGCGCTGGCCACGGCCAAGCGGCAGATTAGTGGCGCCGCCGCGGCCAAATTGTGGGACAACATCGAAGGCGACGAGTTTCTCGACGAAGTCGTCCTGGTCGATCAATCGCCTATCGGCCGTACTCCGCGCTCGAATCCGGTCACCTACATCAAGGCGTTTGACATCATCCGCGAACTGTTTGCTTCGCTGCCGGAAGCGCAAAAGCGCGGCTTCCCTGCCGGATACTTTTCCTTCAACGTGCCCGGCGGGCGTTGCGATAACTGCCAGGGCGACGGCACGGTCACGGTCGAGATGCAGTTTCTGGCCGATGTGGAATTGATCTGTGATGAATGCAAGGGCGCGCGCTACAAGCCGCAGGTGCTCGAAATTCATTACAAAGGCAAGAGCATTCACGAAGTGCTGAACCTCACCATTCGCGAAGCGCTCAAGTTCTTTGCCGAGGTTCCGCGGCTCACGGACAAATTGCGCGTGCTGGACGAAGTGGGCCTCGGCTATCTGCGGCTTGGGCAGTCGGCCACGACGCTCTCGGGAGGCGAGGCGCAGCGCATGAAGCTGGCGGCGCATCTTCAGCCTGGAGCTCGTCCGGTTAGCCGCGTCGCAGAGGGCGTGGCTAAACGCAAGCGGCACTTACTTTACATTTTCGATGAACCTACTACTGGGCTGCATTTCGACGATGTCAGCAAACTCCTTTCCGCGTTTCGCCGTCTAATCGAGGCGGGAGGGTCGATTGTCGTCATCGAGCACAATCTCGAGGTCATTAAGACCGCGGACTGGGTTATCGACCTTGGGCCGGAAGGGGGCGATCGGGGCGGAAAGGTGGTTGGATTCGGGCCGCCGGAAGCGATCGCGGAGTTGAAGAACTCTTACACTGGACAGTATCTGAAGCGGGTGTTGAATGGAAACTACGCGCGGAATGGCGAGCAGTAGAATCACAAGTTTTCAGAGAGGGAAAGTGAAGGTTCCTCGGGAGCGCGAGAACTGTTCTTTCGCCCCTCTGGGGCTTGTTGGTCCCCCACTTTTCCCACGGCTTACGCCGTGGGCTGCATTCTTACGCCGCTTCGCGGCTGAAAGCGTGGAGGTTTGTTCTCAGTCGGATGCGCGAAGACGAGTTCTCATGCACACGCTGAAACGTTGGGCTAAGTTCGGTTGGCCCTCCGGGGCTGGATACTCCCGCGCATGAACCGCAGGTTTACCAACGCGGTCCTCGTCCTTCTTGCGGCTTGGGTTCTTACGGCCTGGTTCGCGGTTAGCGCTCTGGCCCAGCAGACCCATACTACCGTCCGCCATTACAAGGAACGCATTGACAACACACCTCCGGAAATCGCGCAGGCCGAAGATGCGATTCAGAAGAACGATTTTGCTGCGGCGGAGACGCTGCTGAAAAAGGCGATCGACAAAGATCCCAAGAACTATCAGGCGTGGTTCGATCTCGGATTTGTTCTGAACCGCGTGGGCCGCACCGAGGAGTCGATCCACGCCTACCGGCAGTCGGTCGCCGCCAAGCCCGACGTTTTTGAATCGAACCTCAACCTGGGCTTGATGCTAGTGCGCGTGAATAATCCCGACGGCGAGCAATTCCTGCGCGCCGCAACCGGCCTGAACCCCACAGCTCACGTCGAAGAAGGTCAGGCCCGCGCCTGGCTCGCTCTGGCGCATCTGCTCGAAAACACAAAGCCGGAGGACGCACTGCGGGCTTACCGCAAGGCTTCCGAGCTCACGCCGAAGGACCCTGAGCCGCATCTCTCGGCGGGATTGCTGCATGAGCGGCGAAAAGAATTCTCGGACGCCGAAGCCGAATACAAACAAGCGCTGACGCTCGATCCGCGCTCCGCCGATTCCCACGACAACGATCCGCAGAAGAATGATCCGCACAACCATGACTCGCACACCAATGATCCGGCCACCACGGAAGCCGCCATCGGCCTCACCAACATCTATATGAAGTCCAACCGCCTCGGCGACGCTGAACCCTTGCTGCGTAAGCTGGCCGCCGAGCGCGCTGATGATTCCGGCATTCATCTGCAACTCGGGCGCGTGCTGGAGGCGGAAGGAAAGAAGGATGAGGCAATCGCGGAGTTCCAGACTGTAGTGAAACTGGCCCCTGCGGACTCCGACGCGCAGCGTGAACTGGCCGACCTGTATTCGAGTGCGGGAAAGAACGATCTCGCGGAAACCGCGTATCGCGCCCTGGTCGCTGCCCAGCCGAAAGACCCCGAACCGCATCGCGGGCTGGGGAGGGCTCTGTTGCTGCAAAAGAAATTCCCGGAAGCCGAACAGGAGTTTTTGATTGCCCTGCGGCTGAAGCGCGATTGGCCGGAGGTTTACGTCGATCTGGCATTTGCGGCCAGCGAGAATAAGAACTACGACCTCACGATCCGAGCGCTCAATGGGCGCGCTTTACCGAATGCGGAGATGCCGGCGATTTGTTTTTTTCTTCGGGCCTCCGCCTATGACCACTTGCGCGACTACAAACAGGCGGCGCTCGATTATCATCAATTTTTGGATGTTGCTAACGGAAAGTATCCGGATCAGGAGTGGCAGGCTCGACACCGCCTGATCGCGATTGAACCGAAGAAGCGTTGACTGCCATGCGCCGACTTGCCCCGTATCTGCTTCTGCTCGCACTCGGGTCCGCTTACGGCGGCGTCAAAGACGCCACCGTAGCGGAGCTTAAAGCGCGCCTGGAGAGCGCGCGTACCGAAGACCGCCCCGAACTCTGCATGCAGATCGCGCGGGGTCAGTTGCGCAGCGCCGACACGCTGTACCAGGATGGCAACATCGCGCAGGCCGCTGCCGCCGTCGACGACGTCGTTACCTACTCCGAGCAAGCGCGCGACGCCGCCACGCAGACGAAGAAGCACCTCAAGAATGTCGAGATCGATGTGCGAAAAATGGCGGAGAAGCTGCGGGACATCAAGCGCACTCTCGCCTTCGAGGACCAACTTCCGGTGGAACGGGCCATCCGCCGCCTGGAAGACGTCCGCACGGCACTGCTGCAGGAGATGTTCGCCAAGGACAAGAAGAAGGAGAAGAAATGAGGGCGGGCGTCTACTGGCGCTGGCGCACCACGCTCGGGCTGACCCTGTTGCTGGCGGTCGCGGTCTGCCTGCCAGTTTGCTCGCCGCTTTGGGCCCAGCGCCGGCGCGACCCGCTCAATCCGCTGGAGATCGACCAGCTTCGCGACGCCATGCTCGACCCGGACCAGCGCTTAAAGCTTTACGTGAAGTTTTCCCAGGATCGCATGATCAAGCTTGAGCAAATGCGCAGCGATCCGAAGACGACCGAGCGCGCGCGGCAGACCCATGACATGCTGGAAGATTTCCTTGCCGTCTACGACGAACTGAACGACAACATCGATATGTACGTTGGCCGCAAGGACGATATTCGCAAGCCGCTGAAACTCATCATCGGGGCCGACACCGAATTTCAGGCGAAGCTGCGCGCCATCAAGAACTCCGCGAACACGAATGTCGACGAAGCTAAGCAGTACGAATTCTTGCTGACCGACGCGCTCGATACCGTTGACTCCAGCGCCGACGACCACCGCAAAACCGTCGCCGAAGTTGAGGCCTACATGAAGCGCAAGAAGAAGAACTAGGGCGGCTCCATCCGCAGCGAACTTCTTTACCACAGGGTACACAGAGGAACACGGGGAAAAGCGTAGGGATTTCCTGTGTTTCTCTGAGTTCTTCCGCAGCCTGTTGAGCAGGGCGCACTGGGTACTGGCTGCCGCCTCGTGCTAACCTTCCCTCAACGTGTCTCCCAAGCTCGCCGAAACCTTTCACGAAGCCTATCGCGAACTTCGTCCTCGCACGCCCGCGCCGCCCATGCAGGTTCGGTTTTATCCTTTCGTTTCCATCAACAACACTATCCGGCTGCGCCAGGGAGAGCTCTACATTCGCCTGTCCGATCTGCTGGAAGGCGCGCCCGAGGCCGTGCTGCAGTCGATCGCCCACATCCTGCTCGCCAAGCTTTATCGCAAGCCGGTGGATCGCGTGCACAGCGCCCGTTATCGCCGCTATGTTGCCGGCCACGACGTGGCCGCCAAGGCGCGACTCGTCCGGCAGATGCGCGGACGCAAGCACATCCGCTCCGCCCGCGGACACCACTACCATCTGGAAGAGATCTTTGACGACCTCAACCGGCGCTTCTTCCACGGACTCCTGGGACGCCCGCAACTTACCTGGAGCCAGAACCACGCCCGCAGCAGTCTCGGCCACTACGACCCGGCACATAACGCCATCGTCATCAGCCGCGTTTTCGACCACCCACGCGTGCCGCGCTACGCCGTCGAATACATTCTGTTTCACGAGATGCTCCATTTGAAGCATCCGGTTAGACTGCGGGGGAGCCGGAGATGCGTGCACTCGCGGGAGTTTCTGGCGGAAGAAAACCTTTTTCCCGAAATCGCCCACGCAAAGAAGTTCTTGCGGATTATCTGAGCTTTCAGGCTGCTCCAGGCGTTCAAGCAGGAGCGTGGAAAAAAGAAGAAGACCCGAGCCGCGCGGGTTCGGGCCTCGGGAACTTACTTAGCCTGTCCAGCTACAACGATTATCGCCAGCGCATATCTCAGTGTCAACATTACCAAGGGGACTCCCTGTCCTGAGTCCCCAAATCAGTCCCCTACCCAACCTGGGAGACTGTGGACCCGACGGGATCCGAACCCGCACCTTCTAGCTGGACAGGCCAACGTGCTCCCATTACACCACGGGCCCTGCACCCAGCTTGGTAGCCGTTAGCGTTGGCAGGCAAGTGCGTGCATCACACAACGATCGTGACAAATCCCTGGTGTTCCCGCGAACTACCGTTCAATGCGCGTTTTCCCCGTGTGATGCAAATCACGTCCATAGGTGATGCATTGCGTTGACCGGGGCCCGCTCCAACCCGTATCCTATTAATATTGAAATTGAAATTCATTTTCATTTAGAAAGCGACTGATTGTTCCATGCTCCAGGCATTCATCATCACGCTCCGCGAGGGCGTCGAAGCCGCGCTCATCGCCGGCATTGCCCTGACGTACCTAACGAAAGACCGGCCGCAACAATCCGCGAAAATCCGTCGACGCCGCGCTGGCAGAGCCGGTTGCGCGGGTCCGAATGGAGAACGAAAGCGAGTGGGACCAGAAATGCCCGAGCTACGGGTCGCGCTCACCGATCTTGAAGTGGGCGAGGCCGCGACGATCGACCATATCTCCCTGCCTCCGGCCGAGCAGCAATTTCTGATGCGCGTCGGTTTTGTTCCAGGCGTGCAGGTCGGGTTTTCCCGCCGCGCGCCCTTGGGCGACCCAAGCGTCTATTCGGTAGACGGGACCGAGATTGCTCTGCGGGCGGAGACCGCATGCCACATCATTGTCAAGCGAGGGGGGGCTACGCCTTTGGGTGACTTGCCGTGACGTCGATTCTGAATGGCCGATGTGGTTGCGATACTCCTACCGAGCCCTTGTTCGCCATCGGTGAAAAAGTTCCGGAGCTCCCGGGCCGTGAAATCCGGACGGTGGCCCTGATCGGCCCACCCAATTCGGGGAAGTCGACGCTCTTCAATCGTCTGACCCGCCTGCGTCAAAAGGTCGGCAATTACCCAGGCGTGACGGTCGAGCAACGCGTGGGCGTACTGGCGGGCAGCGGACACGAGATCAGGATCGTCGATCTGCCGGGTGTGTACAGCCTGACGCCTTATTCCGACGATGAACGCGTTGCCGTCGAGGTGCTGACCGGTCAAATGGACGGCCTGCCTCGCCCAGATGCGGTTTTGCTGGTGTTGGATGTAACCCATCTCTCACGGCAACTCGTATTGGCAAAGCCTGTGATCGCTTTAGGGCTGCCTACACTCGTGCTCCTGAATATGGCGGATGTTTTTGCCAAGGGAGGTGGGTCGCTGGACGTTCTCAAACTCGCCGAGGAACTGGGTGCGCCGGTTGCCATGGTGAGTGCGACGTTGGGGACGGGATTGGACACCGTGGACCGCTTCCTCAGACAGGAACACGACCCGCTTCCAGAGGCATTGCTCCCAGTTCTGCAAGATCTTCCGCAGTGCCGGAAGTGGGCAAGCCAGGTTGGGCGGCGAATCGATTACCAGCGGCATGTTCCCAGCGTATGGAGCCGCCGGCTGGACGATGTGTTCCTGCACAAGATATGGGGACCACTAATTTTTGTGGTCGTCGTAGGCGCTGTTTTCCAAACCGTGTTCGGGCTGGGCCAGCCCCTGAGCACAGCTTTTCAGGATCTGCTCACAAAGCTGGGGCAGCAAGCTGCGCCCTTGGTTCCCGATGGTCTCGTCCGATCGCTTCTTCTGGATGGCCTCTGGAAGGGCGTGAGTTCCGTGCTGGTGTTCCTGCCTCAGATCCTTCTGCTGTTCTTGTTTATAGGATTGCTGGAAGACTCCGGCTATCTGGCGCGAGCGGCGCTGATTGCGGACCGCACCATGCGGGGCGTGGGATTGAACGGGAAGGCATTCATTCCTCTTTTGTCCGCCTACGCGTGCGCGGTACCGGCAATCATGGCGACGCGCACCATCGAAAACAAGCGGGACCGGATCGCGACGATTCTTATCGCCCCTTTCATGACCTGTTCGGCCCGGTTGCCGATCTACACCCTGCTGATCGCGGCATTTATTCCCAATCGCCCGGTCGTTGGCGTACTGCTCAGCGCGCGGGCTTGTGCCATGCTTTCGCTATACCTGCTGGGATTTCTTGCAGCCATAGTTACGGCGAAGGTCCTGAAGTCGTCGGTGCTCAAGTCCGCTGCCGCTCCATTCGTCCTGGAACTTCCCGAGTATCGGTGGCCGACCTGGCAGTCGATTGGCCTTCGCCTGTTTGATCGCGCACGGGTCTTCCTGCGGCAGGCGGGCACATACATTTTGGGAGTCTCTCTGCTGGTTTGGGTCCTGACTCACCTTCCACTGCACGGTGGCCATGCTCCACAGCTGGAGCAGAGCGCAATCGCTTACCTCGGGCATGGAATTGAACCGCTCATCCGACCTCTCGGCTTCAATTGGAAAATCGGGATCGGACTGCTGACATCCGTGATCGCGCGCGAAGTGATCGTCGGAACCCTGGGCACGATTTATGGGACCGACCCGGCAACGCACTCGATGACGCTGCAGAATGCGCTAAGGCAAGATCTCGCTCCCGCTGGGGCGATGGCGCTGCTGGTCTTCTTTGCGTTTGCCATGCAGTGCACGTCAACGCTGGCAGTGGTGCGCCGAGAAACCAACAGCTGGAAGTGGCCGGTCGTCCAGTTTGTTTACATGACCATAGTTGCGTACGCTGCGGCATTCGCGGTCAACCAGGTTCTTTCCACGCTGCTCCACTGACGAACAGCCGCGAATGCTCGCTGGGGCGTAGGTTGTCTCCCGAAGACGGCGGGCGGAACCGAGGCAGACCGCGACTTCGTTATCCCATCAAGGGTGGTGGAGTGTAGAGACGGGGCTTGCCCCGTCTCCTTGGACGTGGGAGGCGCGGCAAGCCGCGTCTCTACAGGAAATGCGCTCGCTACTTCTTCCCTAAGAACTTCCCAAATCCCAAACGTACTTGCACGGTATTCACTCCCGGGTTCGGGACGGTCAGGCCGGCATTCGAAATGTGCATGTAGCGGACATCCACCGACCACGCGCGCTCTCCCAGAAAATGCAGCCCGAAGGCTGCTCCCGAGGTGAAATTGATCGTCGATGTTCCCGTTGGCACCTCATGCGTCGTAAACAGCGTTCCGCCATTTAACTCGAGGTAGGGAGCAACATGTCCGCGGGTGGCGAAAATCCATTTCAGCCCCACGGGATTCACTCCCGCACCGTACGCGGTGTTTGCTCGCTGGAACACAACAAACGCCGGGACCGCGTCCACTGCATACTCGAATCGTCCGTTGAGAAAACCGGGGCCGTGAGGAGCGGTCAGAATCCATCCATAGCGGAGTCCGGCGTTCCACACGCTGGTATCTTTGGTGCCGCCCGGAACTGAGCGGCCGCCGCCAGTCCACACCTGGAGTTCATGACCGCCCTCCTCGGGGCGATCCTGGGCGACGGCGAGAGAAGCTGCCAGGAAGAGAGCCAGAAAGAACGTGAGGGGAACAGAGACCGCATTCCGAATGGATGGTGTCATAAGTGTGGTGAAAGTCGAAAAAAGGAACGATACGCGAACAGAAGCCAGGAAACAAATCTCTGGAGCCGAGGTAAGACTCCAATCTCCGGTCCGGCGTCTGGCAGAGCGCTCAAAAGTACTTGTGGAGCAGCACCCTGACCGCAGCGGCTAAAGCCGGCACCGAAAACGGGCTCGTTACCGCAGCGCTGAAGCGCTGCGCCACCCAAAATCAAGTGCGAGAACGAGCCTACTAGAGTCCCAGCCCGCCATCCACCGCCAGCACTTGCCCGGTAATAAAGTGCGGGGCGGCGGCGAAGAACATGACCGCCGCGACAATGTCCGCCGCCGTTCCCGCGCGCTGCATGGGCGTTTGTTTCGACATCTTCTTCATGAACGCTGCCGCCGATTTCTCGCCTAACTCAATCATCCCCGGAGCCACGGCATTCACCGCAATCCGCGGCGCCAGGGCCTTCGCCATCACCTTGGTCAGCATGTGTACGGCCGCCTTGGACGAACAATAATGCGCATGCGTCACCCAGGGACGGAGGCCGCCCAGCGAGCCCATATTCACGATGCGCCCTCTGCGCTTTCTCAAATAGGGGAGCGCCGCACGCGACACCAGAAACGGCCCTCGCGTGTTCGACGCAAACATCGCATCCCACTGCGCTAGCGTGATCTTCTCAAACTCGACGGTCTCGTAATTGGCGGCGTTATTCACCAGCACGTCGATTCCGCCCAATTCGCTTGCCACTTCCTTCACCATCTCCTGGACGTTTTTTTCATCGGTCACATCGCAGCGCACGGCCAGCGCCTGCACGTCATGCCTCGCCAGCTCTCCCACCACCGCCCGGGCTTCGCGCGCCGAGTCGCGATACGTAATCGCCACGTCAGCGCCGTTTTCAGCCGCGGCCAGGGCAATCGCGCGCCCCAGTCGTTTCGCCGCTCCCGTCACCAGCAGCGT
>CABEDA010000492.1_pt1 | contig 13261 bp, 6 predicted proteins | sample 3422771 | NCBI WGS metagenome assembly CABEDA01 (sample SAMEA5534329, study PRJEB31848) | metagenome | biome: tundra; feature: field; material: soil | place: USA | collected 2013-05 | depth 0.15 m
AACGACGAAGGCCAGTACCGTTTCCTCCGGGTGCAAGGGGACGGGGTTTGCGAAGTGCCGGTCGGTCCCATACACGCCGGCATCATTGAGCCTGGGCATTTTCGTTTCAGCGTCGTCGGCGACACCGTCCTGCATCTGGAATTGCGGCATTTCTATACCCACAAGGGCACCGAGAAGCTCTTCGAGAACGCACCGCTGATGGACGGGGTGATGATTGCCGAATCGGTTTCCGGCGACAACTGCTTCTCGCACGCCGTGGCCTACTGCCAGGCCATCGAGAATGCATTGGCGATTTCCGTGCCGCCGCGGGCGCAGGCCATCCGCCTGATCGGACTCGAACTGGAGCGCATGATCGCCCACATTGCCGACGTCGGGGCCTTGTGCGGAGATGTCGGATTCAGCGTGCCGGCCGCGTACACCGCCCGCATCAAGGAGAGTCTGCTACAGGCTTCCACCCGCTTTTTTGGTACGCGCTTCTGGCGTGGCATGGCCGTGCCTGGAGGCGTGACCCGCGACTTGGCCTCGGCGGAAACGGGTGAGTTCGGCCGGATGGTCACGGAAGCGGCCCGCGATTTTGCGCGCATGGCACGTCTCATTCTGCACACTTCGTCGGTTCAGAACCGCTTTGAATCGACCGGAATCCTGACCGCCGAAATTGCCCGGCAACTGGCGGTGGTTGGGCCGGCGGCGCGCGCCAGCGGAATCAGAATCGACGTCCGTCGCGATCATCCGAGCGGCCGCTATCGCAACCTCAACGTCGATGTCCCACAGTACAAGTATGGAGATGTGCTGGCGCGCGCACGCGTCCGAATCGACGAGACCGCCATTTCCACGGGCTTAATCCTGGAAACGCTGAAGGATCTTCCGGCGGGATCGGTGCTCGTGCCGGTGCCAGCGGCGGGGAACGCCGAGGCTTTGTCGGCCGTCGAATCGCCGCGCGGAGAGCTGCTTTACTGGGTGCGAATCCGCGACGGCAAAATCGCGCGCTGCCACATCAAGTCGCCTTCGTTTCAGAATTGGCCCGCGCTGCCCCTGGCTATGCCCGGCAACATCATTGCGGACTTTCCGCTGATCAACAAAAGCTTCAATCTCTCGTACTCCGGATGTGATCGATGAGGTGTGAAAGATGATCGGCGACACGGTCGAGCTTAGTCTCAGAAGCCCGCAGGTGCTGATTCCGGTCGGCGAATTATTGTCGAACGCCGCCGGAAGCCGCATGCCGGAGGTCCAACCGGACTTGCTTACCGACGAGGTGGCGCGTCGCGTGGTAGCCGCCTGTCCGACCTCGGCACTGAAGATTGACGACTCAGCCGGGCGCGAGTACATGGTCCTCAACTACGGCGATTGCATTGCGTGCTCGCGCTGCATCGCCGCCGGCAGTGGGGCGTTCCGTTACGCGGAAAAAGTCGACCGTTGCGGCGTCGGCAAGGCAGCACTGGTGCGGCGCTGGGACATCCAGAGCCGCACTGAAGTTGTCCAGGACGAGCCTGCCTTAGCTCAGGCAGCCGAGCAGATTCGCTCGCTGGTCGGGCGGGCGCTGAACATACGGCAAGTCGATGCCGGATCGTGCAACGGCTGCGAAGCAGAGATCGTCGCCCTTACCAACCCCTACTACGACCTGGAGCGATTTGGAATTCACTTCGTCGCATCCCCCAAACATGCGGATATGCTGCTGGTCACCGGGCCTGTAACTCGAAACATGGCGGCAGCGTTGAAGAACGCTCATGATGCGGTCCCTTCTCCGAAGCTGGTCGTGGCGGTTGGGGCCTGTGGATGCGGTGGTGGAATCTTCGGCGGCAGCCACGCCGTTGTCGGTCCGGTGGATGCGGTCATTCCCGTGGATGGATATATTCCTGGTTGTCCTCCCACACCGAAAATGCTGCTTACAGGCATCTTGCAGGTGCTACGCGCTTTCCCGTCGCGCTCGCGAAGGCCGTAGCATCGTTTGGCCACGGTCGCTCCTTCTAGACCTGCAGCACATCGCCTTCGTGCGCAACCATCTCGTACAACACAGGATTGACGAAGAACCCGATGAAAAGGCGCGAGATGAGGCCGGCAACGATGACGATGGCAAACGGCCTTTGTGTATCCGATCCGATGCCTGTGGAAAGAGCCGCAGGCAGCAATCCGAGGCAGGCGACCAGAGCCGTCATCATGATCGGACGGAGCCGAAGCAGCGAAGCTTCCCGTGTAGCTGCGCGAATGCCCATTCCTTCCTGGCGCAACTTGTTGATGTAGGAGACGAGGATGACGGCCGTCTCCACGGAAACCCCCAGCAACGCGAGAAGACCCAGCACGGAGGAAACACTGAAAGGAGTGTGAGTGAGTTTCAGCGCAACCAGCGCTCCCACCGGCTCCGTCATAACTACTCCGAGGGCGATGGTGACTGGGAATTTGAAATTTCCGTAGAGCGCAAACAAAATCATGAAAATCAGCACAATCGCAAGGGGTCCAATAAAATACATCTGCGATTTGGCCTCGAGAAACTGGCTGTATTCGCCGCCCCACGACATCGTATAACCCTGCGGCAGGGTGACGGCCTTCTTTACCGCTGCTTGGCCGTCTCGCACCGCCCGCTCCAAATCGCGCCCCTCGATGCTGTACTGCACGCCGATGTAGCGCGAGTTGTTTTCGCGATAAATAAAGGACGCACCATTGCCCTGAGTAATGTTGGCGAGCTGACTGAGTGGGATCTGCTGTCCATCGGGTGTGCCGACCAACAGGTTGCCAATCTCATGTGCGTTGCTGCGGAATTGGGGCTGCATACGGACCACGAGATCGAACAGCTTCTCCCCCTGAATCACCTGGGTGACCGCCTGCCCACCGACGGCGGCCGAAATCACGGCTTCCACGTCGGCAACGTTGATTCCGTACCGCGCGATCTTGTCCCGATCGACATCGACCAGCAGACTGGGCTGGCCCAGTTCGCGGACTACGGTAAGCTCGGTGAACCCCGGCACATTGGAGAGCGCGTTCTTGATCTGGATCGCTTTGTCCTGCAGCACGTTCAGGTCTTCACCATAGATCTTGACCGCCAAAGAACTCTTGAGGCCGGTGAGTGCTTCGTCCACGGCATCTTCGGCGGGCTGGGTGTAGTTGAAAATGATTCCGGGAAAGGCAGTGAGTTTCTTGTTGATCGATTCGATCAGTTGTTTTTTCTCACTGACCTCGCCGGTCCATGATTTGTCCTTGTACGGCTTCAATCCAACGTAGAACTCGCAGTTAAAAAAGCCTGTGGGATCAGTACCGTCGTCGGGCCGTCCTAACTCTGAACCCACAACAGTAACTTGCGGATAAGACATTAGAATGTCGCGAATCTGAGGAGCGATGTTACTGGCTTCCTCAAAAGAAATCGTGTACGGCATCGTAGCCCGGACCCAGAGCGCGCCTTCGTCGAGGTGAGGCATAAACTCGCCGCCGATGAAGGGCACCAGCAGCAGGGTTGCCAGGAAGATCAGGGTTGCGATCAGCATGGTGGTCTTGGGCCGGTTGAGCGACCAATCCAGCTGCACGGCGTATTTCCGCTTCATCCATTCAAAGGCGCGATTCGGTTTCTCGTGCACGCCCTTCTTGAACCAGTAGGAAGCGAGCACGGGTATCAATGTGAGCGTCAGGATGAGCGCGCCAACCAGCGCAAACGACATGGTCTCAGCCATGGGGTGGAACAGTTTGCCCGAGGCCCCGGTTAGCGCGTAAATCGGCAGATAGCCGGCGAGGATGACGGCTACCGAATAGAAGATCGGGCGATCCACATCCTTCGCGGCCGCAAGAATGACTTCGTTCAGGTTGTACTGCTGTCCTTCCCGCAGCGCCAGTTCGCGGTAGATGTTTTCAATCATGACCACGGTGCCATCGATCACAATTCCGAAATCAATCGCGCCGATGGAGAGCAAATTTGCGGCAACGTCGTGCGCATGGAGCACGATGAAAGCAAAAAGAAGCGAGAGTGGAATGGTGATGGCGACAATGATCGCCGCTCGGAAACTGACCAGGAAGAAAATCAGCACGACTAAAACCAGCGCCATGCCGCGAAGAAGGTTCGCTTCCACCGTGTCCGTAGTCAGGTCGACAAGTTCACTGCGGTCGTAATAAGGATGAACCTTAACGTCAGGCGGCAGGATCTGGCGGTTCAGTTCCTCCGTTTTTGCTTCAACTGCCTTCAGGACGGTCTGCGTCTGCTCCCCACGCAGCATCAGAATGACGCCCTCCACTGCATCGTCATTCTTCTGGAAGCCGAATTCGCCGAGGCGCGGTGCGTGCCCGATCGTTACATCTCCTATGTCGCGCACTCGGATCGGCACCCCCTTGTTGGCGCCAACCACGATGTTTCCAATGTCATCCGTGTTGCGCACCAGTCCGATGCCGCGCACGTAGTAGAACTGCCCGCCCTGAGAATAGAAGCCTCCGCCGGCATTCGCGTTATTGGCGGAGAGCGCCGTCACCACTTGCGGAATCGTCAGGTGATATCCGTAGATGCGCGCCGGGTCGAGCAGCACCTGGTACTGCATCACCGTTCCACCAAAGCCCGAGTCATCGGCTACGCCGTGCACCGATCGATAGGCCCGCTCCACCACCCAATCCTCGATCGTCTTTAACTCCTGCGGTGTGCGGTCGGGACTTTCCAGCACGTAGCGATAGACCAGACCACTGGGGCTGAACAGAGGCGAGAGGCTCGGAGTTACTCCGGTCGGCAACGTCGCTTGCGCGAGTCTTTCAAATACGATTTGCCGCGCAAAGTAATCGTCTGTGCGGTCCTCGAAGGTCAGGATCACGTCGGACAAGCCGTAGAGCGAGATGGAACGCATCACCACCATGTGCGGAACGCCGTTCATCTCGAGTTCAAGAGGAAGCGTGACTAGCCGTTCGACTTCTTCGGCGGCATGGTCTGGCCACTGGGTGATGATTTCAACCTGTGGAGGCGAGAGGTCGGGATAGGCGTCCACGGGCATCCGCTCAAAAGATATTATTCCCCCGACCGTGATGAAAGCGGTCAGCATCAGCACCAGAAATCTTTGACGGAGCGCCGCTTGGACTATTCGGTGGATCATTGGGTTGTGGTGGACACGATCCTTAAAATTCTCATTTTTTCTGCTCGTGGAGAGCCGGGCGTCCCCGCCCGGCCGCTGTGCCTACGGCTACGGCCAAATCCAGGCGGACGGGCGAGACGCCCGTCTCTCCACCGTTACGGTGCTAGCGCTGCAGCGAGTTCGCAAACTGCACGAACAAGCCGCCATTACCGATAACCTGATCGCCGGCTTTCAACCCGCTGGTGATTTCCGTCTTTCCGTTCAAGCTTTCTCCGAGCGTAACCGCGCGTCTGCCAAACTGGTTCGAACCTGCCGCCGCATAAACAAAAGGCTGGTTCTCGCTATCGCGCAGCACCGCGGCATCCGGGAGCGCAATGGCATTCGGAATCGTGCCGGCGTTTACGGTGGCAACCACGTACATATCTTTCTTCAGTTTCTCGCCTGGATTGTTCGTCTCGATGCGCGCCTGCAGCGTACGCGTGTTCGGATCGAGCGAAGCCGCGACGTAGGAAATGCGTCCGTGGAAAGCATCCGCATAAGTATCCGTTTGAATTGTGACCGTATTTCCGACGTGCACGTAGGGCAAATCCTTCTGATAGATATTGACCAGCACCCAGACGGTGCCGATATCGGAAACTACGAAACATTGCGTGGTGCCGGGCTGAATCAGTTGCCCCGCAGACACATCCTGCTCGACAACCACGCCGCCGATCGGCGCTCGCACGGGAACCTCAAAAGAAGGTGGAGCTTGCACGAGTGCGTCGGGATCCGTAATTCCCATCACTTTCAACGCAGCTTGCGCCGATGCCAGGTCGCCGCTCGCTAGTATCTCGGCCGATTGCGCCTGCTCCAGGTTTTGCTCGGCAATCGCTTTGTGCTCATACAAATCACGGGCGCGCGCAAAAGCCTTTTGTGCCAGAGCGTAGGCTTCCTTGGTCTTGAGATAATTCGTGCGGAGCTGCGAATAATCCGGACTCGCCACGTACAACATGGGCTCGCCCTTTTGGACCTTCTGACCGGGCACAACCGCGACCCTGCTGACCGGTCCGCTCACCTGCGTGATGACGGGCGTCGTGCGAAAACTGTTGTACGCCACAGCCCCCGTCAGTCGCAGGGTTCGAGGCAGCGTTGCGGGCTGAACCGTCAGCACCTGCACGTGCGCCATCTGCTCTTGCGGGATGGTGAACAGTTCGGCATTGTCGGAGCTTTTTGCGCTGTTCGAATTAGCGGCGGCTTTCGACCCCGACTCCCCACAACCGGCAAGCGCCAGCATGATCGCCGACACGGCAGCCAAAGCGGCCAACCCTCGACAGCGATCCGCGCGAAAGTTCATGGCAGTTTCCTCATGACAGTTTCCTCACGGCAAGTTCCTCGTTCCTTCCGCTTCCTTCAGTTGCTCCAGCGCCGTCATATAAGATGCCAACGCCTGGCGATAGGCCAGTTGCACCGACCGGTAGCTGCGCTCGGCATCCAGAAAATCCAGGAGACTCGCGGCGCCGCGCTTGTAAGCATACTCACTGATGTCGCGCGAATCCTGTGCCTGCTTAAGGTAGCCGGAAGTGTAAAGTTGCACCACTTCCTCGTTGCTCCGGACCGCCTCATAGGCATTGGCCACGTCGGAAAGAACCGTATCGCTGGCCGATTGCCGCTGCTCTTGCGCCTGCGTCAGAGCATAGCCGGTACGTGCGATCTCTCCTTGATTGCGGTTGAAGATCGGCAGCTGAAAATTAGCGAAGATGGAAGCGGTGTTCTCCCCGGAAACGTGGGTGAAATCATAGGTGCCGTTGACATCGACCTTAGCGTTCGCTTTGGCCAGGAGAATTTGGCTCTGGGCGGCGGTTATCCCCAATTCAGCGGCACGGAAATCAGGCCGCTCGCGCAGCGCCCGCGCCTGCAAGTCGTCCAGGTTCCCCTTGAGCGACTGAAACTCCAGTTCGCCTACCACGTCGTAGTCGGCGGGGACCGCGTTATAGCCCAGGAACTCGCGCAGGCCGACAAGAGCCTGCACTCTCGCGAGGCGGGCAGAAGAGACGTCGGTCTGAAACTGCAGAAGCTGGAGCTTAATCTTCAGATAATCGCCTTCACCAATGTATCCCGCTTTGAGTTGCGTCTCGCTGATATCGACCGTCTGCTGAAAACCTTTCAGATCATCGAGCGCAAACTGGAGAGTCGATTCCGCCAGCAAAACGCTGACGAACTGCTGGCCTACATTAAACGCCAGGGTGCGCTCGGCGTCGGCAACCTGGGCACGCGTAACGGCTGTCTGATCCTGGGCAGCCTGCAGCCGCCGCTGCCGCTTGTGACCGCGTTCGAAGAGGTAGCCGATGCCAATATCGAACTGCTGGGTTTCGTTCAGGTTCTCCCCGGAAAAGTCTTGCGGACTGAAAAAGGGAACGAATTGCGTGTCCACCCCTAACGTCGGGTTGGGGCGCAGGTTCGCAGTAATCTCCTGAGCTTGATTCTGAAGAATCAGGGTTCGCGTCGCTTGCAGCGAATGGTTGTGAGCCAGCGCCAGATCAATGGCCTGATCAAGAGTGATGCGCGTCGTATTCTGCCCACTGCCGGTCCCCACCAGCAGGAAAAGCATCACCGCCGGCGCTAACACCCGAGAGTACTTGAAGCGCATAAGGGTTGAGATCAAAGTGCACTGACTGTGACGCACCAAAACCTGCAGGAATGCTCGACCTAACGAGCACTACGCAAGCTCCGTCGTCCGTACCGTCCTCCTGTGTCTAAGACTGCGACTCAGGGCGCAATGGATGTATTGTAATTCACGGCATTCACAAATCGCGTCATACATGGGTTGTCTACTGGAGTGCACCAAACCACGCTCCTACGGCAGACCGGTGCGCTTCTTGAGGTCCAGGTAACGGGGGTCGGAGCGGAGCGGGTCCAGTTCGGGTGAGGAGAGCAGCGAGAGCACATCCAGATCGTGATTGCGGTAGGCTTCTTCCAGCGAGTCGAACGATTTGTCTCTTGCGCCCAGGGCGGCGTAGTCGAGGGCGCGGTCGTAGGCTGGATGCGGGTACTGCCGGAAGGCGATGATGGATTGCGCAAAAAATCCCCTCGTGCCGGACTTCGCGTAGGCATGCTCCAGCGCATCCACGGCGCTCGGATCCAACTGACTTGCGTTGAGTTTCGCGGCCGTACGCAATTCTTTCAGGGACAGTTCGTATTCTCCCAGTCGCCGGTGGGCGAGAGCTGCGGAGACGTGGGTCCAAGTCCAATCGGACCCGGCTTCCGCTTTGCGATACTCTTCGAGAGCTTGCGGGTATTGGCGGGCATCCTGCAGGATTTGGCCGGCGACGTGGTGCAGGACCGGAGCAAAGGGATCGAGGGCTTCGGCCTGACGGATCTGGGCGATGGCCTCGTCGTGGCGAGCGAGGACAGTTAGCATTTCGGCGTACCACTGGTGGGCGGTGGCGAAGTTGGGATTGAGTTGCAGGGCGCGGCGGAACTCCGCCTCGGCGCCCTTGAAATCCCAATCCTTGAAAAAACGGATGTAGGCGGCAGAGCAGTGAGCTTCGGCGAGCGAATCGTCGAGGGCGATCGCCTGCTCGGCCGCAGCGCGAGCTTTCCGACTTGCCTCATCTGGCGGTAGATTAACCCCGAACAGTGCATCGAGCACGTAGGTGTCGGCGAGGCCGGCGTAGGCGAAAGTGTTCTTGGGGTCGCGGCTGACGGCATCCTGGAAATAGCCGTCGGCTTTGGCGAGCGCGTCGGGCGTTCGCTTGTTCCAATAGTAGCGTCCGAGCAGATAGGCCTGATAGGACGACCGGGTCGATCGGGTGGCGTCCGGAAAAATACTGTTTCTCCAGCGGGGTGAGCTGCACTCCAACCTGGTGCGCGATGGCTTCGGTCAGTTCATCCTGCATGGACGAGGCGCCGCCCAGATTTCTGCGCAGCACGTCGGCCCAGAGATGACGGTCGTTGCGGGCGTCGATGAGCTGCACGTTGACGGAGACGACATCTCCTTCTTTTCTGACTGATCCTTCTACGACGGCGTCCACATCGAGCTCAGCGGCAATCGTGGGCAGCGACTTGCTTGTGTCCCGGTAGTGCTGCGCTGAGGTTCGTGAGACGACACGCAGGAAAGAAATGCGCGCCAGGTCCGTGGTCAGCTCGTCGGTCACGCCTTCGGCCAGATAGTCTTGGCTGGGATCGCCAGACAAGTTTGTTAAAGGCAGGACGGCGAGCGAATGGACAGAGCCCACACGGAACGCCCTAGCGTTCCAGCGCACAGCGAGAAGAACCGAGGCCGCTGCGGCGATTACCGCTAACAATGCGACAGCGATGACCCAACGCCTAGATAGGGTCCACGGTCGCGGTACGGGTAGAACCCGTAACGAGTCTTCTGCGCTGTCGATGGCATTCGCGGGCGCGACTCCGTCCGAGGTGGAATCCAAACCGGGTTCGGCGTTCGACATCGGGCCAATCCAGCGGTAGCCGTGGCGTTCAATGGTCTCAATGAAGACTGGGTTGTCGGCGGAATCGCCCAAGGCGTCGCGCAGGCGCTTGATGGCGCTGCTGATGCCGCGGTCGAAATCCACAAAGACGTCGCCCGGCCAAAGGGCCTGGCGTAGCTCCTCGCGGGTGATGACTTCGTTGGGACGGCTCAGCAGAACGGCCAGGGCGCGAAACGGCAGGTCCTGGATCCGGACCTTGACACCGCTCCGGCGCAGTTCGCCGGCACGGAGGTCGGCCTCGAACACACCAAAGCGAACAAGTACCGGAGACGCCTGTGCAGAGCCCATAGGACGACGCTCTTGCGGGGAGGAGTACTAAGTTTACCACCCGGACGAATCTCTTCGAACTAGCACTTTCGGGTCAATCTTCCTGCCTCCAGTGCCAGAAAAGAAGTTTCTCTAAGTTCATGTAAAAAACATGTTTATTGCGTTGCGTGCAGGTCGCAAACAAGTCATCTCCGGATCATTGACCGCCGCACGTCTCTAGGGTCAAAGTCGGCGCGGACGCCGGCAACGGGATCCCGACAAGAAAGACTGTAAGCAGGCTGATTCCCAGGAGACATCATATGAAGGCAATCTATAGAAAAATTAAGCATTCGGGCATGGCCGCAATCGCGCTCACCATGCTCGCCGCTGTGGCGATATTGGCCTGGCTCGCGATTCCGGCGCAGGCACAAACCTATCCTCTGGCTTTTCCACATCCGACGACTTTTCTCTTGAACAACGATGTCAGCGGTTCGGTCTCGGATGTCCAGGTAGCCGCGGTGGGCGACTTCACCGGCGACGGCAAACTCGACGTCGTCTCATGGGAGAACGGCGGCGGCATATTTGAGCTCGACGTCGCGCTTGGCAACGGAGATGGCACGTTCCAACCCGTGCTGGTCCAGAACACTTTTCCCAGTGGCCAGCAAGGTATTTATGCCATCGCCGTGGGCGACTTCAATGGCGACCACATGCTCGATGTTGCGGTTTGGGGTATCTATGCCCCGGGGAACACCAGCGAAGTGACCATCTTCCTGGGCAATGGTAACGGAACCTTCACCATGGGCGGCACGTATGCAGCTCCAAACAGCACCGACTTCAATCCCGGCTCAAACAGCCTCTTCGTGGCCGACTTCAACGGCGACGGCAAGCTGGACTTGGCCGCGCTGACTCCGTACAACGGTGTGTTTATTTTCATAGGCAATGGCGACGGGACCTTCAAGACCGCCGTCGGCTACTCCACCGTAGATCCGAATCACACGAACCAGTCCACGGCCTACGGCATGGCGGTCGGCGATCTCAACGGCGATGGCAAGATGGATATCGCGGTGACAGAGAGCGCCGGCATGGCCGTTCTGCTCAACAACGGCAACGGCACTTTCGGAACCGCCACCTATTACGACTCCGGCCTCGCTCCCTTCGAAGGCGAGATGGGCATCGCAATTGGCGATGTTAACAATGACAAGAAGAACGACATCGTGATTACGGATTACTACGGCCGGATTCTGCTCTATCTCAATCAGGGCAGCGGCAAGTTTGCGGTCAAGGGAGTTGTCGCCACGCTCGCGCGGCCCTCGTGGCTGGTGACGATTGCGGACATCAACGGCGACAAGAAGCCGGACCTCATCGTCACCGACGAATACGGGGAAATCTTTACCTTCTATGGCAAGGGCACTGGCCTCTTCACCGCCGGCCCCGTTTACCCGCTGCAGGTGGGGGACGCCCAACCGACCACCGTCATCCTCGCCGACTTCAACGGCGATGGCGCGCTCGACCTCTTCAAAGCGGGCGACCAGTATCAATCCGGCCTGGTGATGCTGGGCCGCGGCGATGGGACTTTCCAGAGCAACCAGGCTTACGGGTGGGGCAATACCTCATACGGCCAGAACCTGGTCACGGCCGATTTCAACGGCGATGGCTTCCCGGATGTCGCGTTCTCGTATGCGCGTTATAACGGCCAGCCGGCGATCGGAGTCATGCTGGGAAGCTCGCACGGCGCTTTGGCGGCCCCGACCTACGCGACTGTGGGCTCGACCAGTTGCCTCTACAATCTTCCGGAGTGGGTTGCCGCGGGAGATGTGAACGGCGACGGCAAAGCCGACCTCGTCGCGACGCTCACCAACTACAACGTTGCCGGCTGCGCTAACAACGAAGTCGCGGTTCTGACCGGCCTGGGCACGGGGAAATTCAACAAGCCCGTCCTTTATTCGACTGGCGCGACCGCGCAGTCGTACGAGGTCTTCCTCGCCGATGTGAATGGCGACGGCAAGCTCGACATCATCACCTCGAACGCGGACGGGACGATCAGCGTGCTGCTCAACAAGGGCAAGGGCACCTTTGGCCCAGCCGTGATCACCACCAGCTTGGTCGGGCTCGGGAACCCGTATGGAAACTCCTTGACGGTTGCCGACTTCAACGGAGACGGCAAGGCCGACATCGCGGTTGCAAATTACGGGTGGAATAGCTCGAACGGCAATGGCGTGTTTGTCCTGCTGGGCAACGGCGACGGCACGTTTAAGGCCCCGATCACCGTTACGGCTGCCCCAGTGTACAACTACACTTACACGTTGGCCGCCGGCGACTTCAACAAGGATGGCAAGATGGACCTGCTTGTCACCCTAATGGGCCAATGCCCCGCCGACGCTCACGGCTCTGCCGCCTATGCTTTTCTCCAAGGCCACGGCGACGGCACGTTTACCGCTGGCCCCATGAATTGCATCGGCGGCAACTATCCTATGTATCCGGTGGTCGCCGACCTGAATGGGAACGGGAAGCTGGACGCGTTCATCCCGCTGCTTCAGTCGGAAACCAACATAGCGCTGGGCCCCGCGTTGCTCGAGGGCAACGGCAACGGCACCTTTAACCGCATTGGCAAGTTCTACGTCGGCGACATGAGCCCCGGCGCCGTCGTCGCCGATTTTAACGGCGATGGCATGCCAGACATCGCTGTACTGAACAGCGACGGGTGGCACTCCGGCGCGGGCCCCGAATTCGTCACCGTGATGCAAAACAGCACGCAGCCGGTGAGCGTTTCGCCGCTCAGCCTGAATTTTGGCAGCGTCGCTGTGGGCGCCAACAAGTCGCTGACCATCATCCTCACCAACAACCAGAGCACCACGCTGACGATCGACAGCATTACGACGGCTAGCGGAACGGGCGACTTTACCGCAAGCTCGAATTGCGGGACGAGCCGCAAGGCCGGCTGGGATTGCACCATTACGGTGAAGTTCACGCCAAAGGCCCTCGGGGCCCAAACCGGGACGCTCACCATTAAAGACTCTGCCGGCACCCAAACCGTACAACTCATTGCGGTGAACCCGAAGCCGGCCATCACGTCGCTCTCGCCCCCGAGCGCGACCCATGGCGGCGCCGGATTCACTCTCACCGTCAATGGCACGGGATTCATCAGCAGCTCCGTGGTGGATTGGGCGGGATCTCCTCGCGCCACGACGTATGTGAGCTCGACCGAGGTTACGGCCACGATCACCGCTGCCGACATTGCCAAAGCCGGGACGTTCAAAGTCACCGTTACGACTCCCGTACCCGGAGGCGGCACGAGCGCAGCCAAGACGTTTACGGTCAACTGAGTACGAATCGATTGGGAGGGAAACGGCAAGCCCTCAATTCCGGAACGCGGACAGCAAGGCGCTCCGGAGTTGAGGGCAGAATTCTGAGCCTGCGAGGCGCGTGGTTCCGCGGCCAAACGATATCATCGTGAACTAGTCTCCTGGTTCCCGGTGCCGGAGCGCGGGTGGAGGAATCCGCGCTCCGGATTTGTTGGGTTCT
>CABEDA010000494.1_pt1 | contig 13259 bp, 10 predicted proteins | sample 3422771 | NCBI WGS metagenome assembly CABEDA01 (sample SAMEA5534329, study PRJEB31848) | metagenome | biome: tundra; feature: field; material: soil | place: USA | collected 2013-05 | depth 0.15 m
AAACCAAAGGCAACCACAGAGGGCACTGAGGTCACGGAGGAAAGCACAGGGGAAGGCACACCAACTCCCGAGGAGCCGCATGAAATCAGGGTGGCCATCATCGGGCATCCGAATGTTGGCAAATCCACACTGCTGAACCAACTTACCGGAACCGATCGCGCCATCGTTTCACCCGTTGCCGGCACTACGCGGGATTCCATCGACGAAGTCATCCAGTACAAAGGCCGCAAGATTCGGTTCATCGACACGGCCGGCATTCGCCGCAAGGGCAAGACGCGTCTGATGGCTGAGAAACTTTCGGTGGTCATGGCGCGCAAGAACATCGAAGACGCCGACATCGTGCTCTTCATGGTCGACGCCACCGAAGGCGCCAGCGGCCTCGACGCCAACATCGCAGGCTATGCCCACGAGAGCGGACGCTCGGTGATCATTCTGGTCAATAAATGGGATCTGGTGGCGAGCGGCGAGAAGCGCGCCGTCAGCCAGTCGAAGACGGCGCGCATCCAGGATGCGAAGCGTCCACAAGACCGCGCTCTCTACGAAGAGCGCCTGCGCTACGGGCTCAAATTTCTGGCGTATGCCCCGGTGCTCCTTCTCTCCGCGCACACCGGCAAGGGAACGGAAAAGATTCTTCCGCTGATCGAGAAGGTGGCCGCCGAGCGGCGCAAGCGCGTCACCACCGGCGAGATGAACCGTTTTCTGAGGACGGTTGACTTTGAACGCGCCTCGGTTCCCATGAGCAAGCGCGTGAGAATCCTCTACATGACGCAGGCCGGAGTGGCGCCGCCGACGTTTGTGCTCTTCACCGATCGCGCCGTGAAGCTGCACTTTTCCTATCAGCGGTTTCTGGAGAACCAGATACGCGCGGCCTTCGGGTTTATTGGTTCGCCTATCTGGATTAAGAACCGGGCGCGAGACTGATGTTCTAGTGGGCCTATTTGTTCGCGTTAGCGTGGATCAACAACAAGGCTAGTCCAGCCCAACTGCGCTAATATTGCAGTGATTGGAATCGAAACCGTGACCAATTCACCCATCAGTCTTTCTTTTCGTTACTCCGAGAGCGACTACGTTCGAGCTTTGCGCGCACACTATGCCGACCGCCTGCGCCTTTGGCTGGACATTTGCGTGGTTGTTTTGGTCGGGGCCGCGGGTATTTACCTCTGGCCGTCTCTGAGCAGCAAAGTGTTCCTTGGCGTTTCTATAGCATTTGCGGTCATTCTCTTTGCCGCCTTCTTCGTTATTCCACCGTTGATTTTCCCCGAGAACCAAAGTTCCGCGATGAGTACTCACTGACGTTCTCTCAGGAGGGCATCTACTTCCAGACAGCACACATCAACTCCCATCTGGCTTGGGATTTGTATTCACGAGCTCTGGTCGATGCCCACTCGTACCTGCTTTACTACGGATCCCGAACTTTTACAGTAATTCCCAAGCGAGTTTTTCAGAACAACGAGCAGCAAGAAGCGTTCGATCAATTGCTTGCCGGGCACGTCTCGAAGATTGTCAGAAGAAAATAATCCCAGGGTATTTGCCGCGTTAGGCCCGAATGTCATTAAGGGCGGGCGCGAAGCGCCTACCCCGCCATCGGCACATGCTTCCCATCCTCAGTCAGCAGCCCCACGCGGTCGACGCCCGCGATCCGGGCGATTGCGATCACGTCCGCCACGTCCTGGAAATCAATATCGTAATCGGCTTCGACGTAGGCGATCCGCTCCACGCGAATGGCGAAAATATCGCGCAGCCGTTCGCGCAAGCGGTCCCATTCCACCGCTTCTTCATTCACCATTACCTGCGGATGTTCCGCTCCCGGCTTCGCGTGATGGACCTGAATCACGATTGTCGCCTGCGGCGGCGGGATCGGGTTGCCGGTTGGACTGGGCTGCTGCGGGATCTCCGCCTGCAAACCGGTTGACCGCTGCTCGATTACCACCACCATGAAAACGATGATGAGCACCAGCAGAACGTCAATCAAGGGAGTGACGTTCATCTTTGGGCCAGTCGAAGACGAACCACCGCCTGCCGTGGAGAATGCCATTTGGATTTCCTCTCTCAGGCACGCGCGTGTCCTGAAACATTGGACACCTGCACGATCAAGAGAGTTCCATGACGTTGAATTTCCGTTGTGCGCCACAATCCAGCACAGGAGTTTTCGCGATGACGCATAGTGCGGACCTCAGCGGCTAGAGCCGAATCCAATACAATTGCGTTACCGCAGCGCTGAAGCGCTGCGCCACCCAAATCAAATGCGGTCGACTTCCCGCAATCTGTGATCAAGGAACATGGTGAAATACACCCATTGCTTAGTGTTTGGAAGCGTCCTTCTCACGACTACTCTTTCCGTGCTGAGTCCGCCTGCTCAAGCTCAGGACAACTACGAAATCCAGGTTTACTCCTCGGAAGCGACGCCGAAGAACGTCACCATGGTCGAAATCCATTCCAACTTCACCGTGGACGGCTCGAAGCAGGTGATCAACGGTGTGCTGCCTACGAATCACGCCATGCACGAAACGCTGGAGATTACACAGGGGTGGACCGACTGGTTTGAAACCGGCTTCTACGTGTTCTCGAGCATTCAGCCTGGCGGTTCAGGTGGCGGAGGATGGAACTGGGTGGGCGACCACATTCGCCCGCGCTTTACGGCTCCGGAGTCGTGGCACTTGCCGGTTGGACTGAGCCTCGCGCAAGAAATTGGGTATCAGCGGCGGAAGTTTGCCGAGGATAGCTGGAATTATGAGCTTCGTCCCATCATCGATAAGAAACTGGGGCGCTGGTACTTCGCCTTTAATCCGGCGTTTGACCGGGCCCTGCATGGATTGAACACGGGCAGGGGTTGGGAATTTTCTCCTAATGTGAAAGTTGGTTTTGATTTCACTAAGAAGATCACCGGCGGCTTCGAATACTACGGGGCGCTCGGGCCGGTCTCAAACTTCGATCCCATTTCCCAGCAGTCGCAACAGATTTTTCCTACGATTGACCTTAATCTTTCGCCGAACTGGGAATTTAATTTCGGCGCGGGCGTGGATGTTTCCAACTCCGCCGATCATCTGATCATCAAGTGCATCATCGGACGGCGCTTTAGCTGGGGGCGCAAGACTGGCGCCGCGCAAAAGTAGTGCGACGGGCATCCTTGCCCGGCCTTCGGCAGCCAGGCGGCCGGGCGAGGGCGCCCGGCTCTCCATCGACGAGATCAGCCGATCGGCTCCGCCGACGGCGGCAGCGGAGGCGCTTCGAACGGCGGCGATTCCGGGACTGGAGGCATTTCCGGAGCGGGAGGCGCGGGGGCCGGCGCGGGATGCAGCAGCGCGTCGAGAGCCGGATATCGAGCGGCAAGAAAATACATCGCGTACGCGGGGAAGAACACGGTGGCCGGCACGCACACCAGCGCGACCAGGTAAATCAGCAGAAAGAAGAGCAGGCTTCCGAAGATAATCGCCAAGCTGATCGTGGTTACGTTCCATCCCATCCCCGCCGCGCTGCCCGCGACCATGGCAATCACAGCCGGGACCACGACGAACAGCACCGGGACAATCGCGATGATGGTGAACAGGATTCCCGCCGCAATGGCGAGCACGAGCTTGAGGAGCAGGTAAACCGCATAGCGGCCCTTCTCTCGCCCGATCATCCCGAGCAGACGGTGCCAGCCGTCGGCGAAGTCGAGGCCCTCAAGAGCCATCAGCGGCACCAGGAAATCCTTGGCCAGCACCTGAACCACAGCGGCGGCCAGCGCGAACACTACGAACAGGCCCACGAGAAGAATCCCCCCGATCACCAACCGTGCGAGGTGTTGCCGCAGGTCCGTCATCCAGCCGGCGGCAAACGCCAGCGCCAACGGCACGCCAACCAGAAGCGCCAGAAACAGCCAGACGGCAATCTGGAACACAATCTGCCACAGGAAGAATCGGCCGCCGGCGCGACGCCATTTGCTCCATCCGCCGCCAATGGAACATTCCCGCCGCAGCACCGAGTCGAACAGGATGAACCGGAAGACGCTGTTGATGTAGAGGAACACAACCGACAAAACGATTAGGGCGAAGATTGCCACCACGATCAATCCGACGAACTGCCCGAGGTGCTCGGGAATGTGCGCGGGATTAAAGCGCGGGAAACCGGGCGGCAGACTCGACCGCATGAGGCCGCTGTGACTTCTTGGCGGCTGCTGGAGAAGCTGTCCGAAGTTTCCAAAGTTGCATCCGCCAACATGCAATTCCGCCGCCAGGATCCCAACCAGCGCCAGGCGAGACCATTGCCCCCAGCGGAAACGAGTAAAGAGTTGTTCCCGGACGTGCTGCAGGGCGGGCTGCACACAATCAACGGCGGAAGCTGGCAATGGATCACCTCGTGCCACGCCGCCAAGGTATCGCGGGGAGAGTTGCGGCGTCAATGACGAAGAAGAGCGCTACGGCTTCGAGCTACGAGCGAACAGGTTGGTCGCGGCTCATAATTCACGCAGAGTCAGGGAAGGGCACGGCTTCCGCCGCTGAGGGTGCCGGCAGCGCGGCCGGCAGCGCGCTTTGCCGCAGCCACTCCTCGAACTCCCGCAGGGCGAGCTCGCATTGCAGTCGATGGCGTTCTTTGCGGTCGCGGACCTTTCGGTCGAGCGCGGGCAGAAGGTCAAAAGTTATATTGGCGGGCTGAAAGTTCTTGGTCTCCGCCTGCGTGATGTAGTGGACGAGCGAGCCACAAGCTGTCGCGCGCGGTGGAGGCACAGGCTCGTCGCCGGTTGCCAGCACGGCCGCATTCAGTCCCGCCATCAGGCCGGTTGCAATCGATTCGACGTAGCCTTCGACGCCGCAGATTTGCCCCGCGAACAGCACATGGGGATGCGCCTTCATTTGCAACGTCGGGTGCAGCAGCGCCGGTGAGTTTATATACGTGTTGCGGTGAATCTGTCCGTAGCGCAGAAAGCGCGCGCTTTCCAGTCCGGGGATCAAACTCAGCACGCGCGCCTGCTCGCCAAACTTCAGGTGATTCTGGAATCCGACTAGATTGTAGGAATCGGCGCGCAGATTTTCCTGGCGCAATTGCACCGCGGCATACGGGATTCTGCCCGTGCGCGGGTCCTTGAGCCCGACCGGCTTCATCGGCCCGAAACGCAGCGTGTCGCGTCCGCGGCGGGCGATCTCTTCGATGGGCAGACAGCTTTCGAAGTAGTTCAGGTTCTCCCAGTCCTTCTGCTCCACCGATTGCGCCGCGAGCAGCGCATCGTAAAAGCGGTCGTACTCCGCTTTCGACATTGGACAATTGATGTAGTCGGGCGACCCTTTGTCGTAGCGGGCGGCCAGGTACACCTTGCTCATATCGATGGAATCGGCCTCGACGATGGGGCTGATTGAATCGTAAAAATACAGGTTGTTGTGTGGCGCGGGCGCCCCCGCCCGCGAAGGGTCCAGACTCAACCGCACAATTTCCTGTGAGAGCGCATCCGACGTCAGCGGACCGGTTGCGATAACAGTTAGTTGGCCGGCCGCGACCTGCGTGACTTCTTCGCGGCGAATCGTGATGAGCGGCTCGTGCGAAATCGCCTCTGTCACCTTCCGCGAAAACTCGGCCCGGTCCACAGCCAGAGCGTGTCCGGCAGGCACGGCTGTGCCCCGCGCGATCTCGAGCAGAAGAGATCCCGCGCCCCGCATCTCTTCTTTCAATAGCCAGGGCGCGGTGTTCTCGCTCTCGGACTTCAGAGAATTCGAGCAGACTAGTTCGGCGAAGTCGTCCGTCTGGTGGGCGGGAGTCGTGCGCCCCGGCCGCATTTCGAACAGTTCGACAGCGACGCCCCGGCGCGCACATTGCCACGCCGCTTCCGATCCCGCGAGGCCCGCGCCGATGAGGAGAACTTTCTTCATAACTTTCTTCAGAACTTTTTTCGGAATCCGATTTCACGCGACTCCAGCGCATCTCGCCGAATCTGTTTATTATATGGGGCGCGACTCAGGAGAAGATTCCATGGCCCGGATTAGTCTGATTGAACCTGCGCAAGCCAGTTCTGAAGTTAAGGAAATTTATGAGGGCAAGCTGAAAGGCAAGCCCGGCAGCATCCAGAAAGCGCTGGCGCACCGTCCCGCCATGCTCGGCAATTTTCTGGGATTCTATGCCAGTGTAGGACGTTCGCTCGACCGCAAGCTTTACGAAGCGGTGTATCTGCGAGTCTCGCTGATCAACGGATGCCATTACTGTTCGCAGCACCACATCCAGGGCGTCAAACGCGCCGGACTTACGCCTGACCAGATGAAGGGTCTGAAGGACGGAAACTATGCTGGATTTGGTGCGCCCGAGCAAGCCGCGCTCCGCTATGCCGAAAAACTGACGCGCACGCCCGACGGCGCCAGCGACACCGATTTCACCGAACTCAAGAAATATTTTTCCGACGAACAGGTGGTTGACCTGCACATGTTGATTGGATTGGCGAATTTGACCAACCGCGTCACCGGTCCGCTGGCGTTGGAAGTCGAATTTCCGGAAGAAAAGATCTAGTTGGTGTGGTGACGGGGCTCTGCCCCGTCCGAATGCAGCCCGGCGAAGCCAAACTGCTCTCGGCTTGGACGGGGCACAGCCCCGTCACCACACAATCACAGAATCTCCCGCGCGTCTCCCACTCGCCGTGTTACCCGCTCGCGATCCAGATATTCGAGCAGGGGAATCGCATACTTGCGGCTGACTCCAGTCATATCTTTGAAGTGGGCGACGTCAATTCTCGGCGTTGTGCTTTTGAGCGCGGCGATCTTGCGGCGAAGATCCATGAGCGCGCTCTGGTGGAAGACTAGCTCTTCTGAAATTTTGATCAGAACTTTGTCGCGCAAGAGCAAAGTGACGATTTTCTGCGCGCGGATTTTATCCACCTTTAGACCCGCCAACACTTCTTTCAGCGACGGAACTTTCAAGCCCGCGGAAGCAAACGCCTGCTCGATGATCTTCTTGGACTCGGCTTCCTCGTCTTTCATGACCACGCCGCGGCCGGGCAAGTGGACGAGTTCGCCCGCGACTTCGAGTTTCTTTTCTTCCGCTAATTTTCCGAGCACGCTATAGAACACTTCGGGGCCCAGGTTGACCCGATCGCGCAGCTCCTCTTTGCCCATCCCTGCCACAAGAGGATTCGCGTCGTGAAATTTCCTGAGAGACTGAAGTGCATCCCCTTTCGCTTCCGCGTATGCGGCCGGCGCAACCAGCACGGGATTGCACCACACCAATCCTGCCGGTGGGGCCAGTTTCATCGCTTCTTCGCGCCGGATATTCATTTCTCCGGGAACGTCATCCAGACGCAGGCCCGTAGCTCCCCGCCGTGCGACGCGCGCTGCCAGCACTTGTGCCGGAGAACCATCGCGCATGATTTTGAGAAATGCAATCGCATCTTCCCCGCGTTGCCTGCGCGCCGCAGGCGATCCGTCGAGCACAACGCCTCCGCCAATGGTCACTACCGGCGAAAACTGCCGCACGATGAAGCGATCTCCTGGCAGAAGCAGTATGGGTTCCGCGAATCGTAGTTGTGCATAGGCTTCGTCTCCCGGCTTCAACTGTTTCGTTCCATACAGGCGCGCTTCCGCGATCGATTCCGTCGTGTACGCGTGAAAGTGCACACGCGCGCCGTCCTTGAACGGCTTGGCTGAGGGGAGAAGGGAGAGGAATGCATCGACTCGCGACGTGGAATGAAAAGTATCCGCGGCCGCCAGCGTCATGCCGCGCGCCAGTTCTTCGGTGGTGACGGCAGCGAGATTCAGCGCCGTGCGTTGCCCCGCAACGGCGGCTTCCGCGGGCGAGCCATGCACCTGCACTCCACGAACTCGCACGCGCTTGCCTGCGGGAAACACTTCGAGTTCTTCTTCTTTGCGGATCGTCCCGGCGACAAGAGTGCCGGTGACGACCGTGCCGAAACCTTTCATAGTGAAAACGCGGTCGATGGGAAGGCGAGCCAGCGCCGCCGAATTTTTCGCTGCAACTTCGGAGGCGACCCGGGCAAGCGCGGATTTCAACTCGTCGAGGCCGGCACCGGTGAGCGAACTCACGGCGACTATCGGCGATTGCGCCGCATCGAGAGTCGTATCGAGAAAAGAGCCGCGCACGTAATCTTCCACTTCCAGCCGCACCACTTCGAGCGTTTCCGCATCCACCGCATCGGATTTTGTGAGCACGGTGATGCCGCGGCGGATCGCCAGCAGGCGGCAGATATCGAAGTGTTCGCGGGTTTGCGGCTTGATGCCTTCATCGGCGGCGATGACCAGCAGCACCAGGTCAATGCCGCCGACGCCTGCCAGCATGTTGCGCACAAAGCGCTCGTGGCCGGGGACGTCGACGAAACCTATGCGAATCCGGCTGCCGTCGGCGGCGGGGAGTTCGAAGTGAGCGAAACCGATATCGATCGTAATGCCGCGCCGCTTTTCTTCTTCCAGGCGGTCGGCATCGATGCCGGTCAGCGCTCTTACGAGCGCGGTTTTTCCGTGATCGATATGTCCGGCGGTGCCTACGATGACGGACTTCATCTGCGACAGTATAGACGGGAGGGTGTGTGGTGACGCCCTAGTTAGGAGGTTGTAAAAGAACGGCAAATTCAGCGGCTACCCGCGGCCGCAGACGTTGCAAATGGTTCTTTGCGGCGAGAGGGAGCCTGGCGGGTGTTGTCGTCATGGAAATTGGAAGCCAGCCTCGGCGATGCGGTTGCGTCCAACCATGCACAAAGAACCCGAAGCTCGCGTCACCAGAGTCGAGACTCCGGCGTTCAATGCAATCCTCCGCGTCGTCACAGGGAAGTACGGCGCGGAGGATTTCTGTTTTTCAGAATCACGGGTCCAGGATTATATGGATTTGAGACTCCGAGGCTCACCCCTGCCCAACTGTCGGCAGCCGGGTCAGTGTCCCGGCACCGCCCTTGGCAGGGAGCTCGTTCCAACCATCCTAAACAGTGCAGCTATAGCCACTTAATCCATAGCGAGCATGTGGCAGGCCATGTGCCATGCTCCCCATGTGGAGCATTGCCGTCCCTCCCCGGCCAACGATTCCACCTGCCCGGTCTGGCCGACCCAGGAGATTGCTATGGGTGTTCCGCGGCGCTTCGCGATTCCGAACGACTGTTTAAGCTGCACCCTGAGGCGGACTTGTGACTTCTGCAATCTGCCTGAGGCTCTGATGAGTGCGTTCAACACGATAGGGCACCTGACCCTGTATCCCAGCAACGCCACCTTGCTGGCAGAAGGCCAAATTCCGCGCGGCGTCTACATCGCCTGTTCCGGACGGTCCAAGCTCTCGGTGGAGTCCCGCGATGGCAAGACCATCATCCTGAAAATTGCCGGCGACCGTCAGGTGCTGGGACTGAGCGCGGTGGTCTGCGGGGGGCCTTCGCCGATTACGGTCACCACCATTGAGCTTTGCCAGATCAAGTTTGTGGAACGCGACAGCTTTCTGCGTTTGATTGAGAGCGACAGCTACGCCGCGCTCGCATGCGCTACCCTGCTGGCCCGCGACATTGCAACCTCGTTCGACGATGTCCACGAGCTGCTGCTCGCCCGCAGTTCGACGGAGAAGCTGGCACGCCTGCTGCTTTCCTGGGTCTCGGGCGAACCGCGAAACCGGGAACTCCGCGTGCCCACGGAATTTACGCACGAAGAAATCGCCCAAATGATCGGATCGTCGCGAGAAACGGTAACCCGCTTGTTGAGTGTTATGAAACGGAAAGACTTGATTCGGCTTGAAGGCGAAACGCTGGTAATTCCCAATCGGATCGCGTTGCAAGCCGTTGCGGCCTAAGAGTTCCCTCCCCGGGGCGGGCGAAGAATCGTTTGCGTCCGCCCCTTTTTTAGTTCTCAGTTCTCAGTTCCCAGTTCTCAGTAAAAAGCGCGTGAACTGTTGCTGAGAACTGAGAACTGGGAACTGAGAACTGTCTTTACAGGTTGAACAGTTCCCGCAGGCGGCGGGTCTGGGCGCGACTCACCGGAATCTCCGTCTGTTTCTTGTCGTCCATGCGCAGCTGGTAGGAGCTTTTGAACCAGGGCACAACTTCGCGGATGTGGTGAATATTGACCAGAAACGACCGGTGCGCCCGCCAGAATGAATTGGGATCGAGACTGTCGAAGAGTTCTTCCAGCGTGCGGCAGTTCGACTGGCCTTCCATGCCGGCATGGCCGCTGGTGGCCACCGTGATCACGCCATCTTCGATGGTGGCGTAGCAGATATCCTTGGCGTCGGTCAGGAATAATCTGCCCGCGGCTTTGATCAGAATCTTCGCCGTCTGCGGCTTCTGCGACTCCAGCATCCGCACCAGGGTTTCGAATTTGTCTTCCGGACCGGCGCCCGCTTCAATCTTTGCCCGTGCTTTTTCGACGGCCTGTGCCACTCGCTTCTTATCGAATGGCTTCAGAATGTAATCGACCGCGTTCACCTCGAACGCCTTCACCGCGTATTGATCGAAGGCGGTGGCAAAGACAATCTTGGGGAGGGGGACCTTACGGTCGAGCAGCTTCTTGATGACGCCGAAACCGTCCAAGCCCGGCATCTGAACGTCGAGAAACACCAGGTCCGGATTGTGCTCCTTGATCAGGCTTACGGCTTCCAGACCGTTCTTACCCTGTGCGACCACGTTCACGTCGCCGGCGTTCTTGAGCAGGTAAGCGAGCTCGTCGCGCGCCAGTTGTTCGTCATCGACAAGGATCGCGGTAAGAGGCATAGGGCTCCGAGCCGAACTGGTGACACCGGCCGATGCGGTGGCGATTGCCATATCCTTACTGGTGAGTATAACGCGGTGCCCGGCCTATCTGCTGCTTTGGAGGTCGTCCGAACAGCCAGTGGTGAAACTCCAGTGCCCGAGGCGAGCAGCCTAAACAGGCTGCGGAAAACTCAATATTGGACGCGCAGCCCCTAAAAGGGCGATTGATTTCCAGGACTTGCGGTATCGCTAGAGCGATGCCCTGATACGAACCGTGCTTGTGCCACGGACTGCCGGGGCCCTTGCCCCAGCCGCCTGCCTCTCCTCCACCCCGGCTGCTAACATCGCTTACGATGCTGGACCCGTCTACTCCCGTGCAGTATGTGAAAGGCATCGGCCCGCGCCTGGCCGAGGTGCTTGCCGCCAAGGGCCTTCGGACCGTCGACGACCTGCTGCACTACCTGCCGTTCCGTTACGAAGACCGGCTCAACCCGCGTTCGGTGGCCGAACTGCGCGCGGGAGAAATGGCGACGGTGATTGCCGAAGTCCGCAACTCAGGACTGTTTCGCACCCGCCACATGCCCATTTTCCAACTCACGGTTGGACAGGGCCGCAGCCGTCTGAAGTGTATATGGTTTAACGCTGCGTATCTTCAGGACCGCTTCCAAGCCGGGCAGATGCTTGCGCTTTACGGCAAGGTCGAAGAGGACCGCGACGGCGGACTGCAGATCGTACAGCCGCAATTCGAGGTTCTTGGCGACATCTACGAAGCGGGCGGCGCCGACGAGGCTGAAAAAAAGGCGGCCGCCTCGCTGGAGATCGGACGGATTGTTCCGATCTACGAATCGACCGGGCAGGGCAAACTTACGCCGCGGTGGTTCCGGCGCATTATTCGATTTGCGCTGGAAAACTTGAATCCCGATCTTCCCGATCCGATTCCGGCTGCGGTGCGCGGGCATTTGAGCCTGGCGTCTCCTCGGGAAGCGTTGTTTAAAATTCATTGGCCCGATGCGGGCGAGAGTTTTGCCGATCTGCAATCGTCGCGCACGGCGGCGCACATCCGGCTGATTTTCGACGAATTGTTTTTCATCGAGCTTGGGCTGGAGCTGAAACGGCGCGAGCAGAAGGCGCAGACCGGAGTGGCCTTTCAGATTAACGATGGCGTGCGCGCGGCGATTAAGAAAATACTGCCGTTTCATCCTACGGCGGCGCAGAAGCGGGTGCTGAAGGAAATCGCCACCGACATGCAGACGGCTTCTCCCATGCGGCGGCTGCTGCAGGGAGACGTGGGATCGGGCAAAACGATTGTGGCGTTTCAGGCCGCGATCATCGCCATTGAAAACGGCTATCAGGTCGCGTTGATGGCGCCGACGGAAATACTGGCGCAGCAGCATTATTTTTCCGCGCGGCAGATTCTGGAACGAGCGGGATACCGCATCGTGCTGCTGACGGGCTCGCTGGAAGAAGATCGCAAACGCGACGTGCGGCGGCACATCGCGCAGGGGAACGCACAACTTGTTATCGGGACGCACGCGCTGATTCAGGATCGCGTTGAATTTGAGCGGCTTGGCCTGGTCGTGGTGGACGAGCAGCACCGCTTCGGCGTGATGCAACGGCTGAAGCTGATGAAGAAGACGGAGGATGCTCGTGTGGTGACGGGGCTCCGCCCCGTCCCGCCGGGCGGGGGCGCCCGGCTCTCCACTGACGCTGAACCCGACGTACTGGTGATGACGGCTACGCCCATTCCGCGGACGCTTGCGCTTACTCTCTACGGCGACCTTGATGTTTCGGTGCTTGACGAACTTCCGCCGGGACGCACTCCGGTTGTCACCCGTTCCCTTCCCGACGAGCGCTCGCCCGAAGTTTGGGACTTTGTCCGCAAGCAGATCGGTGCGGGGCATCAGGCCTACGTTGTTTATCCGGTGATCGAAGAAAACGAAGAGCGCGAACTGAAGGCTGCCGAGCAGATGCACCGGCAGTTGCGGGACAAGATTTTCCCCAGCCTGCATGTCGGATTGCTGCATGGGCGTCTTGATGCCGACGAAAAAGAACGCGTGATGCGCGAATTTCAAGCGGGCAAGATTGAAATTCTGGTCGCTACTACGGTGATCGAAGTTGGCGTCGACGTCCCCAATGCTACCGTTATGGTGATTGAGCACGCCGACCGCTTTGGATTAGCGCAACTCCACCAGTTGCGCGGACGCATTGGGCGCGGCGCGGCGAAATCTTATTGTGTGCTGATGCGCGGCGGGAAAGTTTCCGAAGAAGGCGAGCGGCGGCTTGACGCCATGGTGCGCTCGAACGACGGTTTCCAGATCGCGGAGCTTGACCTTGAACTGCGCGGGCCGGGCGAATTTTTTGGGACTAAGCAGGCGGGGATTCCTAGCTTCCGCGTGGCTAATATCATTCGGGATCGGCAACTGCTGGAAGCGGCTAAACGCGAGGCTGCGTTTGTGATCTCCGGGCCGAATGCGGAGATATCAAAAGAAGAGATTGATCGGGCGCTGAGGGAGATGCGTTCGCGCTGGGCGCTTAGTTATGGGCTGGTGGAGGTGGGGTAGAACCGCATCTCACCAAGAAGTCCTCTTGAGGGTTAGTAGTGCAATGGCGATCCCTCGCCAACAATCGGTCGGCC
>CABEDA010000495.1_pt1 | contig 13230 bp, 9 predicted proteins | sample 3422771 | NCBI WGS metagenome assembly CABEDA01 (sample SAMEA5534329, study PRJEB31848) | metagenome | biome: tundra; feature: field; material: soil | place: USA | collected 2013-05 | depth 0.15 m
AAGCAACACCGTGCAGGTGGCGGACGAGGTGCACGCGGAAGTCGAGAGCCTGCGCAAATCGTTGCCGCCCGGGGTCGAGATTCATCCGTATTACGACCAGTCGGACATCGTGAAGCAATCGATCGCGAACGTCCGCGACGCCATCCTCATCGGACTCATCCTGGCTTCAATCATCCTCGTGATCTTTCTGCGTGACTGGGGCACTTCCATCGTCGCCGGGCTGATGATTCCAGCGACCATCGCGTTGACATTTATCGCGCTCAAGTTGATGGGCGAGAGTTTTAATCTGATGACGCTCGGCGGCCTGGCGGCGGCCGTGGGCTTGGTGATCGATACCGCCATCGTGGTGGTGGGGAACATCGTGCTGCACCGCGATGCGGGCCAGACGCGGCTGCAGGCGATCCACAGCGCGCTCGCCGAAATCACCATCCCCCTGATCGGCTCGACCATTACTCCGATTGTGGTTTTCCTTCCGCTGGTTTCCATCACCGGTGTAACTGGCACATTCTTCCGCGCTCTGGCCGTCACCATGTCGGTCGCGCTGCTCGCGTCGCTGGCGCTCGCATTGACCTGGACGCCCGCGCTCAGCCAGTTTCTGATCAAGAGAGCCGCCGGCGATTTGTCCGGCATGGCGGACAACGTATCGGACGACCACGAAGACACTCTTGACCAGATTGCTCCGGAGCCCGAGGTGGAGTCGATCCGGCGTCTGATGGAAGCCGAAGAAGCGTCGCTGAGCGGCTTTTTCCGCCAGGTGATTAAACTTTCACGAGCGTTGGTTGCGCCGCGCCCTGGAGCGGCCCCGCTGGCGCTTAACTCGGGATTCAAGTCATCCCCCTACAGAATGGGTGATGTTCCTTGGGAGTCGGCCCCTGGGAGCCTTTCCTAGCGATTGCGGCTTAGGATAACGGGCCCTCCAGTCGGGGCAGTGAACGGTGCAGAGTCTCGAAGGGCGCTGTGTGGTCGATTGATGCCGACCCGAGGAAAATGCGGCGCGATCTTTCGCACTCAAAGAGAAGCTGTTAAAATGTCTTGGACGAGGTTTTACTTTGTTTTCTACCTGGCCGACGGCGCGGATCATCGTAGGCAATACCGTAGTCTGCGCAGAAATTTGTAGGCGGTTTGAGGGCGGTTCCGCCGGTAGCCGCGCTTTTTTAGGGAACGGAGGGCAACCAATGCACGATATGCAAATCGTGCAAAGCGCATAAACACTGGTTATTTCGCATCTTGTTGATTTGGCGAGTGGGGACGTAGTTCAGTTGGTTAGAACGCTGCCGTGCCACTCTATTTCCAACATATCTACCGCCTTTTCAATCACTTGCGTGATAGGGACTCAAATCGCATTCTAACCAAGTCGACCTCAGTTCTCCTTGTTATTTGGCCTCCCAATACCACTTGGAAACACCGTAATACCCGATGCTTGGCCGTCACGAGCATTGCCGATGCCATTGACGTGTTAAGGCGCTTCATGTCTTGATCGCTCTGCTCTATCCAAAGGTGGGGACAAGAATCCTGGAAAACACTTCGCCTAATATTCAGAGCCTTTCGGTCTGTTATTTGGTGCAAATACCAACCCGGGAACTGCTCCATTCGTGGAAAGAAGGGCGTTTCTCAGTACCGATCCGCTCTCCTTAGCGGCCAACTTCCTGTTTGCCGCTCACTCGGGGGCCATGGGGTTATCGAAAGCACAAGCACTTCTTGGGCGAGGGCGACCAGATCGATTGCCCTCATACGGGCAATGCCCACATTGGGGCAGCCTGTTTTGTGGGTACCTCGCGAATGCTATGTCCTATCAGTGAGATAGCGACTGGGACGTTGGCAGACGATTTGCCAATACATATGAGATAGGGCGGCAGCACAAGGCCGCCGACACCGGGAAATGACCAATGTTTCGCGCAGAGTTTGATCGGTTTGCGAACAGTCCGACACTTCGGTTGGAGGGAAGGTTCGTCGGTGACTGGGCAGAACAGGCGAAGTCTCTCGTCACGAGGGGGAAGGTGCCTGCGGGACTGATCATTGATCTCACGGACGTGACCTACGTCGATTCTGTGGGCGAGGAAGTACTGATTTGGTTCCGCATTATCGGTGCGATGTTTGTCGCGGAGACTAGTTATGCCTTGGACGTCTGCGAACGACTTCACTTACTGCTCAAGGAAAACCCAAGTAATTCTTCCGGTGAGCGGCATAGCGGGACTGTTCGCAGGCCCTCCCCCGACCGTGCCCGGGCGAGTTGATGTTCGCCCGAGCAGGTCGATCAATGAGGAACACAATATGTCATGGTTCCACGCAAGAACAAACGGCGCAGAGAGTCGGGACCATGCGTCGGTGTCGGAGGTCCTGGCGTGTTTCCGAGACGAGAGAGATCTCATGTTTCGGCTCGCATTGCTGATTGTGGGCGACGCAACAACAGCAGAACAGTGCGTCGTCAATGCTTGCGAAACGACAGTCCAAGGACGAAGCCCCTTCCGCGATTGGCTGACCGAGTGGGCCAAGTCGGCGACGATCATGAGTGCAATATCCAAAGCCGCCAACACGATCCGCTGCTGCGAGCCAGCGTACGCAAATCTTTACTGCATGCATAGCGAGCATTTGTCCCAGCGCAGTAATGCCGAGTGCGAACGTGACATGAGTTTTGTCTTTGGAATCGATCCCAGCACCATCATCGCCGAACTTGATCCGCTGGCCCGAGCAGTTCTGGTTTTGAGAACGGCCATTCGAGCTTCGATCCAGGACTGCGCTCTGCGATTGAACGTCTCGCGGAGCACCGTGCTTGCGGCCAATTGTCGAGCGATGACCTGGCTTCATGACACGCAACGGCAGCGCCCGTCTGGCGAAGAAGCTGTCGTCCGAACGGGAGATCTATCCACCAGAGACCATGCACACGAGGGACTGTCAGAGTGAAGAATGCATTTATCGTAGCTGCCGCGATCATATTCTTTTTCTGCTCCGTCGCATACGCACAAGTTGAAACCGCGACAACGTCCGGCAGTGCAAGCTATGACGCGGCCACGGCTCAGTCGATCCAGCTAACTCTCGACGACGCGCTGCAGCGCGGACTGAAGCACGACCTTGCTCTGTTTCTTGGGGAGCAGCAGTCTCGTGTCGCGCAGGCCCAGCAGCGGTTGGCAGAAAGCCGCCTGCAGCCAAACGTAACCGGTGCCGTGAGTGAATCTGTTGAGCAGGTAAACCTGGCAGCATTGGGACTGTCACCAAGTTCATTTCCGGGCATCCCGTCCATCGTCGGCCCGTTCTCGGTGTTTGACGGACGAGCGAGACTTTCACAAACACTCTTCGATTGGAGTGCGATTGAGACTGTGCGCGCGGCGCGGCTGGATCAGCAGTCGGCAAGGCTTTCGTTTCAGGATGTGCGGGAACAGGTGGTTCAAGTCGTTACGACTCTCTATCTCCAGGCTGTCGCCGGAACGTCGCGGGTAAACACGGCAGAGGCGCAGCTCGAAACGGCGAAGTCTCTCTACACGCAAGCGGTGAGCCTCAAGAACTCGGGGGTTGCCGCTGGCATCGATGTGTTGCGCGCACAAGTGCAAATGCAGACGCAGCAGCAGCGTGTGCTTTCGGCCACCAATGATCTGGAAAAGGAGAAGATTGCGCTGGCACGGGCCATCGGATTGCCCAGCCAACAGCAGTTTTCAGTAGTCGATCCGCTTTCGTTCGCGGACATGACCCGGCCGAGTTTCAGCGAAGCCCGCAACTCAGCCCTGAACAATCGAGCGGACTATCGGCAGGCGAAGGCGTCCGTCGCCGCCGCACAGGCCAGCAAGCAGGCTGCACAATCGCAACGATTGCCCACAGTCCGCTTCGATGCCGACTACGGCACGCTCGGAAATCGTCCCGGCAGCTCTCACGGGACTTTCACGACAGCAGCAAGCCTGCAGTTTCCCATTTTCGACGGGGGTAGGATCCGCGCCGAAACCGAACAAGCGGATTCACTTCTGCAGCAGCGCGAAGCGCTTCTGACAAATCTCAGCAGCCGTATTGAGCAGGAGATCCGCGTTGCGCTGCTCGATCTGAACAATGCCTCGGCGCAGGTCCAAGTGGCGCAGAGTTCCGTTGAACTTGCTGCCCAGCAACTGAAGCAAGCCCAGGATCGTTTCCGCTCCGGCGTGGCCAACACAATCGAGGTCGTGCAAGCACAGGAGACAGTTGCCAGCGCAAATGAGAGTTACATCGGGAGCGTCTTTGCTTACAACCTGGCGAAAACGTCGCTTGCGCGGGCCACCGGAGTTGCGGAGAAGGACTTGGCATCGTGGCTGAGAACGGGCAGGTAGGCCAGGAGGAATTTTGATCAACGTAGTCACGATCGCGCGCGAGTATGGAAGCGGGGGTGCGGAGCTGGGACGATTGGTCGCGGCGAAGCTTGGCTGGGAGTTATTGGATCGCCAATTGGTGGACAGGGTTGCGCGTATCGCTGGGCTGGACCCGAAAACGGCGGCCAGTCTCGATGAACGGGCACACCGCTGGTGGCAGTTTGCGTTAGCAGGGGTAAGCCACGGAGCACTCTATAGCTATAGCGCGCCCGACTGCTTAGGCGTAATCGACGAGAGTTCCGTGCATGGCCTCACCATGCGACTGATCCAGAGAGCGGCCGACTCTGGAAAGTGCGTTATCGTCGGACGCGGCGCGCAGGCTTTTCTTCAGGGGCGGACCGACGTTTTCAACGTCCTTGCGTATGCACCGGTCGAGGAGCGAGCCCGCCGGCTGCGGGCGCGGCATGGGGACTGCTCGGATGTTCACGCGCTCATCCGGCAGATGGACGGACAACGCGCAAAGTATGTCCGCGAATACTACGGGAGGGACTGGCTCGATAGGACCCTCTACGACCTGTGCATCAACACTGCTCTGGGTCTGGAGGTTGCCGCCGAACTCATCACAACGGCAATCGGCCTCGTGAAGAAGGAAGAGACGCTGTAAGCCAAGGAGCGACCTAGTGGCGACCACAGACAGTGAAACGGTGTTGGATGTACCGGTGCAGGACCAGGGCAATAGTGCTGAAACGCAGAAGCCCAAGCAATCGCAGTGGCTTGTTACGCGCAGGATGAAGATGTTTCTTGCGATCGCCGGCGTGAGTATTCTGGTCGGCAGCTTGATTGCGTGGCGCTATTATGCAGCTCGCGAGACTACAGACAATGCGCAAGTGGATGGATACATCACCGTGGTCTCCGCACGAGTGAGCGGAACTGCGCAACAGGTGAACTTCAATAACGACGATGTGATCGAGAAAGATCAGGTTCTAGTCCAACTCGACCCCGCCGATTACCAAGTCGCGCTGGAACGGGCAAGAGCGGAATTGGCCGAAGCACAGCGCAATGCAGTTGCCGCCCGGACAACTGTCCCACTCACGTCAACTACGGCCAACAGCGCCATCGCAACCGCGAAGCCCGGTGTAACCTCCGCCGAGCGCCAGGCGTCTGCTGCCCACGCCCGTGTGCGTGAAGCTCAAGCCGAACATACGCGCGCCGCTCAGGATCTCGAGCGGATGAAAGCGCTGATCGCACAAGATGAAATTTCGCACCAGCAGTACGATGCTTCGGTTGCCGCCGAGCAAAGTTCGCGAGCAACCCTGGATGCAGCTTTGGCCGAGGCTTCGGCTGCCGAAAGCCAAGTCGCACAGGCTCGCTCGCAATTGAACGCAGTGGAAACCGCGCCCGAGCAGATCACAATCAGTCGCTCCCGCGCGGGCTCTGCAGAGGCATTGGTGGCACAGAAAGAAGCGGCCGTGAAACGCGCGGAACTCGACCTTCAATACACGACGGTCAAAGCCCCAAGCCGCGGTATTGCCGGACAGAGGAATGTTCAGGTCGGCCAAGTGGGCCAGGCAGGCGTTCCTTTGCTTGCGCTGGTCAATGTGGACGATCTCTGGTGCACGGCGAACTTTAAAGAAACGCAATTGGCGAACATGCGGGTCGGCCAGAAAGCCCAGTTGCATGTGGACGCGCTCCAGCGCACCTTCCCGGGTCATGTGAGCAGCGTTGGGGGCGCTACGGGTGCGCGGTTCAGCCTGCTTCCCCCGGAAAACGCCACGGGCAACTACGTGAAGGTGGTGCAGCGCGTGCCTGTGAAGATCTTGTTCGACAAAGATCCAGAACTCCAGAGGATACGGCCCGGCATGTCTGTCGTCGTAACCGTCCCGACGAAATAGGTGATCCCTGCCGTGGAGATTTCAAGACAACACCATGCCGCGCTGGACCTGCCGCACATTAACCCATGGCTGGTTGCAATCGCCGTCATGGTCGGGACCTTTATGGAGGTTCTCGACACCACCATTACGAATGTCGCCCTTCCCCAGATCGCTGGGAATCTTTCGGCGAGCGTGGACGAATCCACTTGGATATTGACCTCGTATCTCGTCTCCAACGCTGTCGTTCTTCCGCTGACGGGATGGTTATCCAACTACTTTGGACGGAAACGGTTGCTTATAGCTTCCGTTGCGGGATTTACACTTTCGTCATTGGCTTGTGGTTTAGCGCCGAGTCTTCCATTTTTGATTCTCTTCCGCGTGATCCAAGGCGCAGCCGGTGGCGGACTTCAACCTTTGTCTCAGGCAATTCTGCTGGAAGCGTTTCCACCCGAGCAACACGGCAAGGCGATGGCATTTTGGGGCATAGGGATTCTGGTGGCGCCACTGCTCGGCCCCGTGGCCGGAGGATGGATCGTCGATAACTATAGCTGGCGCTGGATCTTCTACATCAATATCCCCCTCGGCGTGATCGCAATCGTGCTGGCATTGTTGTTTGTCTTTGACCCGCCGTACATCAAGCGAAATTCAAGCAAGATCGACTACTGGGGAATCGGCTTCCTCGCACTCGGAGTCGGCGCTCTCCAGATTGTCCTCGACAAGGGGCAGGAAGAAGACTGGTTCTCGTCGCACATGATCATGGTCTTCACCGCGGTCACAGTCGCAGGACTCTCTCTGTTTTTGATTCGCGAGTTCACCACCGAGGATCCGGTTGTCGATCTGAGGGTGTTTCGCTATCGAAATTTTGCAGCCGGCGTCCTGCAGGTGACCGTGGTGGGTGTGGTGCTATACGGAACCACCGTCCTGATTCCCCTCTTCCTGCAAACAATCATGGGGTATCCCGCCGTTGATTCTGGCATCGCGACCCTCCCGCGAGGTTGGGGCTCGATTGCGGCAATGGCGGCCGCGGGGTTCCTGGTGTCCAAAATGGACGGTAGGTTGGTGATGTTCGTTGGGTTCCTGATTGGCGGGTGGTCCACATGGGCGCTCGGAGGGATCAATCTGGCTGCGGGACAGCAGGATCTATGGTGGCCTCAGTTCTTCCAGGGCATCTCGATGGGCTTCATTTTTGTGCCGCTCACAACCCTTACCTACGACCGGATCTCGAAAGAAGAGTTAGGCAATGCGACCGCCATTTTCAACTTGCTTCGGAACATCGGAGGAAGCATCGGCATTTCCTTCGTAACCACGATGATCGCCCGTAACACACAGGTGAACACGAACATCCTGGGCGAGCACGTCACTCTGCTCAATCCGGTCAGCGAATGGTTCGTAAGCGGCGCCCGCGGCCTGTTGATATCCAAAGGGCAAGACTATGCTGGGGCTTCCACACGGGCTTACGCCATCGTTTTCGGAATGATCCAACGTCAGGCGTGGCTGTTGTCGTTCAACAAGGTCGTTCATCTGCTGGGTATCTTGTTCTTTCTGATGATCCCTTTCATGCTGCTGATGCGTAAACCATCGCGTACGGGCGGAAGCATTCCTTTGCACTGAAACTCGATGTCTGGTGGAAGCATGGCTCATCCGTCAGCGCCCGTACTCTTTTTTCGCGATACCAAGCCGCCGCATCTTGTTTTGCAGGGTAGTGCGTTTCAATCCGAGGCGCTCGGCAGCGCCTCCCTTGCCGGAGATCTGGCCTGACGCCGCTTTCAATGCATCGATGATCGCGTTGCGCTCGGCCTGCTGGAACGTCGACACGGGAACGGCACTGCGAGTGGAGTCGCTTCTAAGCTGCGCCATCGGCACATTCAGTTCCTGGCCGTGAGAAAGAATGACCGCGCGTTCGATGAAATTCTCCAACTCCCGAACATTGCCTCTCCACGGACTGTTCGTCAGAGCTTCCATGGCTTGCTTGGGGATCGTCTTAATCGACTTCCGCATCTGTCGCGATAACTTGGATACGAAATAGTGAACCAGCAGCGGAATGTCTTCGGGGCGCTCACGAAGAGGCGGGATCTCAATCGGAAATACATTCAATCGATAGAAGAGATCCTCGCGAAATGTTCCCTCGCGGATCATGGCGGATAGGTCGCGGTGAGTGGCGGCAATGACACGGGCATCCACTTGTATCGTCTTGGTACTGCCGAGCCGCTCAAACTCCTGCTCCTGGACGGCGCGCAATAATTTCGGCTGCAGTTCCAGGCTGATGTCGCCGATTTCATCCAGGAACAGCGAGCCACCGTCGGCCAGTTCGAAGCGTCCACGCTTTTGCATCAGAGCGCCCGTGAACGCCCCTTTCTCGTGGCCGAAGAGTTCGCTTTCCACCAGCCCCGACGGAATGGCCGCGCAGTTCAGCCTCACGAATGTTCGCTCTCGCCGGGAGCTGAGATTATGGATCGCTCGCGCGATCAATTCTTTGCCGGTCCCGGTTTCTCCGTGTAACAAGACCGTCGAATCGGTGGGCGCGACAATAGAGACTTGCTCCAGGACTCTTTGCAGCGCGGGACTCTTTCCGACGATGTCCTCAAAGTTGTATTCCGACCGAATCTCCGATTCCAGATACAACCGCTCGTCTTCCAGACGATCACGCGACGCCGTGAGTCGTCCATACGCCAGTGCATTGTCGAGCGCCAGAGCGATCTGGCTGCCGATCTGAGAAAGGAGATCCAGGTCCAGCTGTCCGAAACTATTCTCGCGCCTGCTCCCCAGTGCCATGACCCCGATCGGGCCAACGGCCGTAATGAGCGGGGCGATCGCAAGGGTCACGATGGACTCCCCTTGCAGCACCTCCGCGGACACAGTGGGCAGGTTCGCAATCTCCGGAGCCGTCATAACCGTGGGCGTACGCGTCCGCAGCTTCTCCAAATCTTCTTGAGAAATCTCGGTGGCCGGAACGTCGCCCAGGAATCCGCGACTGAGCGGAAAATCCAAGGCCGCGCATTTCAAACGATTGGATTGCTCTTCGAAAAGCCAAAAGCTGGTGAAATCGTTAGCAAAATACTTGCGGATTGATGCCGATGCAGCCCGGAACAGCTCGTTGACGTCGAGTTTGGTGACGATGTGATTGTTAATTTCCAGCAAAAGCCTGAGCCGGTCGCGTTCCCGTGCTAACTCGCGCTGATACGCTTCCGCCGCATCGTTTGCCATTGCGCTCTCCAGTGCGACGGAAACGTGTTCGGCGACGGAGCCCATGAGTTCTACATCGTCAGAACCGAACTCACCTTTTTCCCGCGTACCGAATATCAATGCTCCGAGTTTCTTCCGGGAAGTCGACACAGGAAAGACATAGGCACTATGCAGGACTGCGGGGTTGATCTGGGAAGCAAATTCAGGAGTCTTCATTGCCTCCTGCTTCGCATCGGGAACGAAGACCGGCACTTGTTCTTCAAGTGCGCGCGCGATCGCCGTCCCCACATAAGGGATCTCCGTCCCGACTTCGATACCCGGATCATGAGCGCCACGCTCAAGAGCGTGGAGCATTAGCGTTTGCTGGGAGTCATCAAGTAGAAGCAGTGCGACGGACTCAAATTTCACCACGGTCGATAGCAAACCAGTGAGACTGCGAACAACAGCCTGAACATTCGGCTGCGCTGCCGCTGCGCTCGATATTTTCAAGAGCGTACGGTACCTGCTCTGGCCCTCAGCGTTAGCTTGCTGGTTTTGTTCTGTCATGCTTTGTTCATTCATGCGCTCGTAATTGTTCGCACTGCTGATCAGACACCGTTAATAGTTGCCCGTTGCCTTTTATTGAGTGTAACGGAGCCCTTGAGTTCTGCGCATCGTACTCTGGCCTGGAGCATGAATCTTCTCGGAATTTTTCCCGGTCTGCTTCGCAACCGTCAGCCGGGACCACGGTCTACACAACGGGAAGCGAGCGCATTTGCACAGAAGGCAGCTTGATCGTGACGTTGAGAAGCGAGGACAGGGTAAACTACCAGGCTCGCTCGCCAGCCGCGGGATGCGATCGGAGAAGTTCGCCCCACAGGCGGTCGAGGCGATGTGCACCATGACGGCGAGGCATCCCAGAGATGGCGTGGTAACTAGGGCCGTCCGCGATAAAAACGCTTCAACTGCGGCGCAAAACAACTGACTGATGCACACGTCAGTGACGTCAACCAACAGGCCGCCGAAACGCGTGTAGAGCGTGTCGTGTAGGGTGTCGAATCGGGAAGCTCCCAACTCTACGCGATTGCTCCCGGGTTGGCGGCAAACAGGAAGTAATCCAAAACTGAAGACTGTGCCGGATTTGTCCTGATAAGTCGGCTTATCAGATGAAACAGCCTAAACTGTTCCCGAATCGTTGTTCAACTCGACCGTCCGGCCACACAATGATGGGCACCAGTTTGCATATCGGCGCGCTTCGTCTAATGTCGCCTGACTGAGTTCCACGCGGCGCTCGTCATAGACGAGGCCCTCAGCGTCCCATTTCTTCAATAGCTTGATACAGGCGTCGCAGCCGCGGATGGTATACACGATTGGAATGTTGTTTTGGTGCGCCACAATTCCACTCCGAGTGATCACGCAGCATCCGGTAAGTGCAGAGCAGTCGCTAGAAGTTGACGTATTTCCTTGACAGCATCTCTTCGCCACTGATCGGCATACGGCTCGATCCTCGAGATTACTTCCTGAAGGAACACTTGCCTTTCTGAATCAGGAAGGTTCCCGAAGGAGGCTGACGCTGGCAGATTCAGTTTCGTTTTCGCTTGTTCCATGGCGAGCGCCAGTCCGGCATGAGCACTCGCGGAGCGTTCAGTGAAATGCGTAATGTACTTTGTGTCGGCTGTATAGAAGACGAACACGGGAATGGCGCGCGATTTCCCGTTGTTGCTTAGAAATTCGTCCATGATGTCCGGATTTTCGTCACGAAGAAAAATTCGCAAGTCGATCCCAGCTGACTCCGCGATGCGCACCGCGGTTGGCAGCTCTCGGTAAACATCGCCGCACCATGCTTCCGCGATCGCAAGCAGCTTTCGTGGACCATTCGGAAGCTCGCTGACTTTTCGAAAAAAGAGCAGATCCTCCTCGGTGAGCACTGGGTTCCCGTAGTTTTGCTCGAACTTGTCACGATTGACCGTAGCGCCGGCCAGGAAATCACCATAGCTGAGGCCCTGGTCAAATCGAGCGGAGGAAACGACCATGGTTGCAGTTGGCATGCTGATCACTCCTCTCAACGGATTCCATTCCGAGACGCCACGCAGATCAAACGCAGCCCCCGAATAACCGATTCCGGACGCAAGCCTGACGTTGCAAATTCATCTTCGGCGTCGACTCGCGAGTCTTTTCCAACCGCATGTCTGGGCGTCGACGAGTCTTCGCGGCGGCCCGGGCTTACGTTAAATGCGGGGTACATCGGCAAGGCGATTACTGTTTTGGAACGGGATCATCCAGCCAGGGTATTCAGGAGGCAGTGCGCTTACCTCATCGAGTCTCCCGATCTCGTCTGCGGTGAACTGGATCTCAACGGCAGACAGATTCTGACGAAGCTGATCGACGCGTTTCGCTCCTATGATGACGGATGTGACAAACGGCTTGACGAGAATCCAGGCCAGGGCGACGGCGGCTACGCTGGTCTCATGGGTCTGCGCGATGGGGCGAAGGACGTCGAGGATACGCCAGGTACGCTCCTTATCCACAAGCGGAAAATCAAAAGCGGAGCGGCGCGAGTCCTCGGGCTTTTGATTTTCGCGGGAGTATTTGCCTGAAAGGAGTCCGCCGGCCAGAGGGCTCCAGACCAGGAGTCCCGTGCGCTGGTCCTGCAGCAGAGGCACAATCTCCCGTTCGAGATCACGGCCTGCTATGGAGTAATAGGCCTGGAGCGTATCGAGCTTCGCAAGATTCTTTGCTTCGGAGATGCCAATGGCTTTCATGATCTGCCAGGCATACCAGTTGGAGCAGCCGATGTAGCGAACCTTTCCCTGGGAGACAAGGGTATCGAGAGCGCGGAGGGTTTCCTCGACTGGCGTGACAGAGTCAGCTCCATGGATCTGATAGAGGTCGATGTAGTCGGTCTTTAGACGTTTAAGGGAGGCCTCAACGGCGTCCATGATGTGTCCCCGCGAAGCGCCGACATCGTTACGGCCGGGGCCGGTCCGTCCGAAGGCCTTCGTGGCGATAACGATGTCCTTGCGCGCGATGCCAAGATTGGCGATGGCCTGAGCGAGAACTTTCTCAGATTCGCCATTGGTGTAGACATCTGCCGTATCGACGAAGTTGATGCCTGCATCCAGTGAGAGCCGGACAAGTTCATCCGCAAGCTTCTGTTCCACGCCCGCAACGGACTTCCACATGCCTTCGCCAGGGGCGAAGGTCATGGTGCCGAGGCAGAGCTCCGATACGAGAAGGCCGGTGTGGCCGAGGGTGTTATATTTCATGGGCACCTTTGCCTATTGGGATTCATCTTGCACTGATTTAGATGCGATCAGCCGCCGGGCGATTCGCTGTGATTCTGCTTGTGAATAGTGCGCGAAGAACACCGGACTGAGTTGGACGCTCGCTGACCTGATACTGAGGTCAGATACTGAGGTCTCCGGGAGATGGAATGAGTCCGTCAGGTCAGCCCTGGAGCCTCGCAGGTTACGACAGGGCGCGTGCTGGAGCGGCACATGGAAGGGGTCGCGGAGGCCGTAGAACGCGCCTGCGAAGCTAGAACCGGTCTCCAATCATTCGGGAGAAATCCGTCGGGGAGGCGGCGAGCCCGTCTCCAAAGGCATCCACGTTTGCTTTTCCTACCTAGTTGGACTTTGGCTTATCCAAGATGCCTAGAATCTTGTATGTTTCCGACTGCATTTTCTTGCCATCTAGGCTGACGGGCCAAATCAACTTTGCATTGTCACCATTGAAGTCAGCTTGAATACTCTCGACCAGAGGCGTGCGGCAACTCCTCCGATTTCCTACACGACCAGCCATGTGCTCCGCAAATTTGCTTTCGCAGTTGACAATTGCTAGTCGGCCATCGGGAAGCTGTAATGTGAATGTCGCACCATGAACCTTGAAGGATTTTCCTACTGCAACATTGTTGTAGACCGCAGCGTAGTCAT
>CABEDA010000500.1_pt1 | contig 13114 bp, 7 predicted proteins | sample 3422771 | NCBI WGS metagenome assembly CABEDA01 (sample SAMEA5534329, study PRJEB31848) | metagenome | biome: tundra; feature: field; material: soil | place: USA | collected 2013-05 | depth 0.15 m
CCTTCTTCAACCTGATTCGGGTCTTCCTTGGTAAAGAGCTTGTCGTAGATACGCACTTCGGCGTCGATCGCATGTGCGGCGGAGACCCAGTGGATAGTTGACTTCACCTTGCGCCCATCTGGAGCATTGCCGCCGCGCGTGGCCGGGTCGTACGTGCAATGCACCTCAGCCACTTCTCCGCTGTCATTCTTAACCACCGACTTCGCGGTTATGAAATAACCGTAGCGCAGCCGCACCTCGCGCCCGGGCGACAAGCGGTAATACTGCTTGGGCGGATCTTCGCGGAAATCGTCCTGCTCGATGTAGAGCACTTTCGAAAACGGCACTTTGCGCTTCCCGGCGCTTTCGTCCTCGGGATTATTGACCGCCTCGACTTCCTCCACTTGACCTTCCGGGTAGTTATCGATCACAACCTTCAATGGCCGCAGGACGGCCATCACGCGCGGCGCTCTTTTGTTCAGGTCTTCGCGGACAAAGTGTTCGAGCATCGCAAGTTCCAGCGTGCCATTGGTCTTCGAAACCCCGATGGCCGCGCAGAAATTGCGAATCGCCTCCGGGGTGTAGCCGCGACGCCGTATGCCCGAGAGCGTGGGCATGCGCGGATCGTCCCAGCCGGTGACGTGTTTTTCCTGCACCAGGGTGAGCAGCTTGCGCTTGCTGAGCAGCGTGTTGGTCAGGCTGAGGCGATCGAACTCCATCTGCTGCGACGGAAAAATGCCGAGTTGCTGGATGAACCAGTTGTAGAGTGGGCGGTGATCTTCAAATTCGAGCGTGCATACGGAGTGGGTCACGTGTTCGATGGAGTCGGACTGTCCGTGCGCGTAGTCATACATAGGATAGATACACCACTTGCCGCCAGTACGGTTATGCTCGGCGTGCAGGATGCGGTACATGACCGGATCGCGCAGGTTCAGGTTGGGCGAGGCCATGTCGATTTTGGCGCGGAGCACGCGCGATCCGTCGGGAAACTCGCCTTTGCGCATGCGCTCAAAAAGGTCAAGGTTCTCTTTGGCTTCGCGGTTGCGATGCGGACTATCTTTGCCAGGCTCGGTGAGCGTGCCGCGATGCTGGCGAATTTCCTCCGCGCTTAGATCGTCCACATACGCTTTGCCCTCACTGATCAGCTTGATCGCCCACTCGTAGAGTTGATCGAAGTAGTCGGAAGCGTAGTAGAGACCGTCCCACTCGAAGCCCAGCCAACGGACGTCCTTTGTGATGGAGTCCACATACTCCTGCTCTTCCTTTTCCGGATTGGTGTCGTCGAAGCGCAGGTTGGTCTTGCCGCCGAACTCGTCGGCTAATCCAAAGTTGAGGCAGATGGATTTGGCATGGCCGATGTGCAGGTAGCCGTTGGGCTCGGGAGGAAAGCGGGTCTGGACCTGACCGTCGTATTTTTTCGTCTCCAGATCCTTGATGATCTGGTCGCGGATGAAGTTCGAGGGGCGGGGCTCGGACGGCGAGTTCGCGCCGCCTTCGTTTACGCTCATACCCTTTGTATTTTATATGGGAAGAGCGGATTCGCGGGTGCTGGCGGGTTTATCGGCTGTCGTACAGCCCCCCGTCCAAGTAACCTACGTGATAATCTGCGTCGAGATGGCAAGATGCGTTCAATGCGGTCGTCAGCTTCCAGCTCTCAGTTTCGGCAAGAAGCTTTGCCAATGGTGCGTGCAGCATGAGGCGGCGCAGCGCGGCGAGGATTCCCCCATCCAAAGAGTTGAACCCGCGCCCTGGCTGCGGTCGCAGTCCAGTTCGATGGCGGTCACGCAGGCAATTTTCGGCATCAATGTTGCGGTGTTCGTCGCCATGACATTGGCGGGCGTTTCGATGCTCGACAATCCTTCGGGCCAGGATCTTGTGCGCTGGGGAGCAAATTTTGGGCCCTTGACCGTCAGTGGCCAGTGGTGGCGGCTGCTGACTTGCGTTTTCATTCACGGCGGCTTGCTGCACATCGGCTTCAACATGTGGTGTCTCTGGAGCCTCGGCAGACTGGCGGAATCGGTCTACGGCCACTGGACGTTTGCCGCGGTGTACCTGATTACTGGATTAGCGGCGAGCCTCGCGAGCCTAATTTGGAATCCCGCCATCCTAAGCGTGGGCGCTTCCGGGGCGATTTTTGGGATTGCGGGGGCTCTGATCGCATCGTTTTATCTGGGCGAGTTTTCCCTGCCCCGCGCCGCCTTGGCCGGAACGCTGCGCAGTGTGGTCGTGTTTGTGGGATACAACCTCTTCTTTGGGGCGGTGATCGCTCGCACCGATAACGCGGCGCATGTCGGCGGACTGCTCATGGGGTTGTTGCTAGGCGCACTGATCGCAAAGGCCGCTCCCGCGCATGACGATTTGTTGCGCCGGATCGCAGTGCTGCTCGTTGGGGCTCTGCTCCTTGTGGGCGGCGTAAAGTGGCTGCAGCACTCCCGCGCTTATCTGCTTCATGCACAAAACGGGGTGGGACTTCTCGACCGGGGAAAGACGGGCGAAGGGATTGCGGAGCTGCAGAAGTCAGTTGGCCTGCGGCCCGACTTTACCGCTGCTCACGGGGCTCTGGCGCGCGCCTACATCGCAAAGCACGACTTCGAGAATGCGGCGGCTGAAATGAAGCGCGTGATCGCGCTGAACCCACGGAGCGAAGACGCATATTACCGGCTCGGGCTGATCTACCTCGAGCAGAAGCTTCCATCAAAAGCGCAGGGCACTTTTGTTCAATTGCTCAGAGTCAACCCCAACAGCGCCGATGGACACGCAGGACTGGCGGCCGCTTTGTCGGATCAGCATCGCGATCCCGAAGCGCTCGAAGAATACAAACGAGTGGCGGCGCTCGATTCCGGCTATCAAAGCGTGTACTACAACATGGGCGTCACCGAGGTACGGCTCAAGCTTTACGACGATGCCATCGCGTCCCTGTTGAAGCAGCGGCAAACCGCTGACGATGCCGAAAGTGAAAACCTGCTGGCCGATGTCTACGAAGCCAAGGGAATGAAGAGTGAAGCCGAGGGCGCCCGGCAGAAAGCGCAGCAGTTTCAGGCTTCTCACTAACCAATACGCGCGCGGCACAACTGCAGCTTCTCGACCGCCTGCCCGATCCGCTTCAGGGTTGTTTCCCGCCCCAACACTTCCAACGTCTCAAACAGCGGTGGGGCGTTCTTACGCCCGCAAACGGCCACGCGGATCGGTTGAAACATTTGGCCGGCTTTTACGCCCATCTCCTGGGCGGCGGCGCGAAGGGTTTGATCCAGGGGGTCGTGTTTGAATTCCGTTTGCGCCAGTGCTTCTCGCGCCCGGGTTAAGACTTTGAGCGCCATGGCGTCGTCGCCCTTTTGCGGGATGAGTTCGGCTGGGTCGTAGGGCGGGAGCTGGTCTAGGAAGAAGAAATCGGCGGCGGTGAGAACGTCGCGCAGGAGCTTGATGCGCTCGCGGATGAGCGGTGCGATGGCGTGCATTCTTTCCGGCGCAATTGGGAATCCGGCGGCGTGGACAATAGGGAGCAGACGAGCGCTGAGGTCGTCAATCGAGAGCCCGCGGATGTGCTCGGCGTTGAGCCAGAGGGCTTTGGGGTCGAAGGTTTCTTCCGGTGTCGTCGCGGGCTCCTTGAAATTCACCACCGCGTTGGCGCGATTGATGCCTTCGAGCGAGAAGGCATCGGTGAGTTCCTTAAGGGTCATCTTGTCGCGATCGTCTTTTGGCGACCAGCCGAGCAGGCACAGAAAGTTGATGAAGGCCTCCGGAAGGAAGCCGGCATCGCGGTACGTGGTGACGCTGACTACGGGACCGTGGCGGCGCTTAGAGAGCTTCGATCCGTCGGGCGCGACCAGCAGCGGAAGATGCGCGAACTGCGGCGGCTTGACGCCTGCCGACTCCCCAGCCGCTGCAAAGATCAGGACATGTTTGTAGGTGTTCGAAAGATGGTCCTGGCCGCGAATGATATGACTGATGCGCAGATCCACGTCGTCGGCACAGGAGGCGAGGTGGTAGGTGGGCATGCCGTCGGAGCGGAGGAGCGCGAAGTCTTCGACGTCATCGGCGGATTTGATTTGCTCGCCGTAGACCGCGTCGGTGAAACGCACCTCTTCTCCCAGGCCGCGCGGGACGCGGAAACGAAGGGCGAAGGACTCTCCGGCCGCGGCTCGGCGGTCGCTCTCGGCGCGGGAGAGTTCGCGCATGCCGGGGTTGAAGAGCCAGGTTTGATTGGCACCGGATTCTTCGCTGTCGTTGATCTGGCCAGCACTGGTGTGGGCAGGGGTGAAATCGCGATACGCCAGTCCCTTCTGAAAGATCGCGTCGGCGATCTGGCGATGCAGGGCAAGGCGCTCGGATTGCTTGTACTCCTCGTCCCACCCGAGGTCAAGCCAGCGCAGACCTTCGAAAATGGAATTGACGGAGGCTTCGGTGTTGCGCTCGACATCCGTGTCATCCAGGCGGAGGACCATGGTTCCTCCATTGCGACGGGCGTAGAGCCAGTTGAAGATGAAGGTGCGGGCACTGCCGACGTGCAGAAAACCGGTGGGGGACGGGGCAAATCGAACACGAAGCATAACTTTTGAGTATAGCGGGAGTGGGGCTATGGCTCTAGCTGCAAGCTGCGGTGCCTCTGCGGTGCCAAGATTCTTCCGGCTGGAGACAGGGCTGGCCCCGTCTCGCTGCGGGAGACGCGGCAAGCCGCGTCTCTACGGAAAATCACACTGGTTACTGCCGGTTACCAAGGTAACTCTTCGAGAGAAGATCGCCAGGGCAGATTGCATCTCATAAGATAACTTTGAAATCGCCATGCTCGAGGGTGGAACCCGCCGAAGACACCTATTGTTTCGATCTGTCGGGTATGACAGGATTAAGGCATCCAGAGTTCCATCCGGGCCCGATTACGACCGATGAGGGAACGTTAGTCTATGCATAGCGTAGCCACAGGTCTGGTGGCGGTCCCTGGGGCCGTGGCCCTGTTGGTGCTGCTGGTCTTTACCTACCTGTACGAGCAGAACCGTCACACCTATTTTCGCGCGTGGCAACTGGCCTGGGCGGCCTATACGCTGCATTATGCCGTGAAGGCGGTGGAACATTTTTATGGCGTTTCCGCGATCCTGTATCTGCTCAGTTCCCTGCTGCTGGTAGCAATGGCGACGTGTATCTTCGTCTCGACCCGGCTGATGAAAGAACCCTTCCAGCTGAAATGGTACGACGTGGCGCTTGTGGTCACCGGGATTCTGCTGGCTTATATCGGCGTGCGGGCGCAGATGGCGACCGGAGTATTCGTGGAGAAAGCGGACCTGGTGCCGAAATATCTGCGTCTGGAATTGGGACTGGCCGCGACGCTGTTCTACTGCTCATTCCATTTTTACCGATACGCTTTTCGCAGGAATTCCGTGGCCTTCAGGACTCTCGCGTTTTCGCTGGCGCTGTGGGCCGCGCTGATGAGCGCGGGGCAACTTCGTCAGCCTTTCCTCGATATGGTTGGGCAGCTGGGAGGTTTCCTGGGGCCGATTCCGCAGATGCTGCTGGCCATCGCCATGGTGATGGTGTTGTTTGAAAACGAGCGCAATGCGGTGCAGGAAAACGCGTTGGCGTTCTCCACCCTGGGCGTCGATCCGCGCCGATTGCTCTCGGCATCCGACCTGGTCCCCAGCTTGCAGACTTTTGTGGAGAGGTTAGTGGCGCCCTTGCCTTCGCGTCGCGCCATCTTTTTTGTTTCCCAGCAGTGGCGCGGCACCGTGCCTTCGGTACAAAAAGGCTTTTCCGCGGAGTTTCTCGAAAAGCTGCAAAAAACGCAGTCCGGGGATTACATCGCCGAGCTCGCCTACCGCCGCGGTGGAGTGGTCACGTTCCACAACCTCGCCGAACTGGAAGAGCCTTTGCCGGCGCTTTCGGGAGGAAAGTTCGGGGAGTGCAAACAGTTGCTGCTGGCGGAGGGAATCACCGACCTGATGGCGGTAAGCCTGCAGACGCGGGAACACAACTTCGGGGTCATTTTGTTTCCGCACGCGGAACGGCGCATGTTTGGCTCTTCGAATTTGCGGTTGCTCATTGGGCTGGCACTGCAGATTGCGTTGACATTGGAAAACTATGTCGTCATGCATGAGGCGCAGCGGCGAACCAAGGAATACGAACTTCTCACCGAGATCGGGCAGGCCATCAGTTCTCATCTCAACCAGGACGAGGTGCTGCGCACGGTGCAGGCGGAACTGGGGCAGATTTTCGACACCAGCGATTTCTACATTGCGTTTCAGGAAGAGGACGAGATCCACTTCGAGCTTGAGATTGAAAGCAACGTTAGTCGTCCCAAACGCTCGCGCAAGGCCAGCAATGGATTGACCGAGTACGTCATCCGGACGGGTGAGCCGCTGCTGATCGAGTCCGATCTGGAACAGATGCGGTCAAAACTGGGAGTCGACTTTGTGCCGGAGCGGCCGGCCCGGTCGTTCTGTGCCGTGCCTATTTTTTTGGGCGGCAAAGCGGCGGGAGTCATGGCGGCGCGGAGTACGGAGCGGGAATCGCAGTTCCTGGCCCGGGACCTCGAGGTCATGCAAACCGTAGCCGGTCAGCTCGGGGTGGCGGTCGAGAATGCGCGCCTGTTTACCGAGGAGCAGCGCCGTGCCCGGCATCTCGCGTTTCTGAACAGCGTTTCGAAAATGGCGATCTCGAGCGAAGACGCCGAGCAGATGATGGCCGACATCGTGCGCGAGATCCAGAAGAACTTCCGCTACGATCACATCGGCATCGGGATCATGGACTACGCCACCAAGGAAATCGAGATCAAAGCCGAGGCGGGAACGACATCGCAAACCCTGGGCCGCCGGATCGCGGTGGGCAGCGGAGTTCTGGGAAAGGCGGCGCGCACCGGGGTGAGCGCGCTGGTGCAGAACGCCGGCCCGGGACAACTCGCCGGGGTGCTGCCGGAATCGCGGGCGGTGCTCTGCCTGCCCATCAGCTACGGCGAGACGCTGCTCGGCGTGCTCAATGTGGAGAGCCGGGATGAGAATGCCTTCGCGCCTCAGGACGTTCTGATCCTGAATACGCTCGCCGACCTTCTGGCGACGGCCTTGCACAACTCCTTCGTCTTCCAGAAACTGCAGCAGCAGTCGATTACCGATGGGTTGACCGGCATCAAGACGAGACGCTTTTTCTGGGAGGCGCTGAGCTCGGAATGGAAGCGCGCGTCCCGTTCAGGCCGGCCGTTTTCGGTGGTGCTCATCGATTTGGATAAATTCAAAGAGGTTAACGATTCGCTCGGCCACCTGGAAGGGGATCTAGTGCTGGCTCGCGTTGGCCGGCTGCTCGAACAGAAGTGCCGCCAGTCGAACGTGGTGGCCCGCTACGGCGGAGACGAATTCGTCATCCTCATGCCGGAGACAGGGATCGAGCAAGCACAGGTGCTGGCGGAGAGATTACGGCTGTGGCTCGCTACCGATCTCATGCTGGAAGAGCACCATATCACCGGCAGTTTTGGGGTTGCCAGTTTCCCCGTACATGGATTTTCGATGGAGGACCTGATTCGCATCGCGGATGCGGGCATGTACGTGGCCAAGCACGGGGGCGGAAACCAGGTTTCCACCTCGGATGCGTTCGGTGAAGATTCCGCTGTCCAGCGGCAGCTTGTCTTCCGCTATGTCGAAGGATTCCTGCAGCGCGAGCACAACGGCCCGGAGCACCTGGAAGAACTGGTCAACACGCTGCGCAAGCTGTGCGGACGCGAAGGGGATGCGGACCAGAAGGCGATCAGGCAGGCCGTCGAAGCCTTGGCGCGCGCGGCCGAACTGAGGGAACAATACGCGGCAGGACACGGCGAGCATTGCGGGCATTATGCCGGGATGATCGCGCGCGGGCTCAACCTCTCTGCCGAGGAAGTGGAAGAAGTCACCTTCGCGGGACGGGTGCATGATTTGGGCAAGTTATTTATCGATCATCGAATCCTGAACAAGCCGGGCACACTGACGGAAGAGGAATTCGCTGCGATCAAGACCCACGCGCAAGTAGGCGCGGAGGTGCTACGCACGATTCCTGAACTCGAGCGCGTGGCCCAGGCCATCGAGGCTCATCACGAAGCCTTCGACGGGAGCGGCTATCCTCTCGAACTGAAGGGCGAGAATATACCGCTGTATGGCCGCATCGTCGCCGTGGTGGACGCCTACGACAACATGACCAGCGAGCGCTCTTTCAGTCCTCCGAAAACCGAGGAGCAAGCGATGACGGAACTGGGAAAGCTGAGCGGCACGCGCTTCGATGGCATGATCGTCCGGTTATTCAGCCGCCTGCTCAAGATGGAAAGAAGCCCCAGTCTGGGCGGCTCAACCTAGAAAGATCAGTTGCCAGCGGCCAGTTGCCAGTGAAAGGGACGCCGGGACAGGTTTGACTGGCCACTGGCAACTGATTCTCTACGTCAATGTCAGGACCAGCCTCGCATCCTTCCCCAGGTAACTCTTCCGCCGAAACCAGTCTTCCATCGCATCCTGGAGCTGGTCAAGCGGGACATGCGTTCCAATTTCCAGGCGCCCGTCGGCCACCGGCAGCGTGTCGTCAAAAACCGACGCGTTGGTAAAGTTGCGCATGCTGAAGTTGTCGAGCCACTTCAATGGACAAGGCTGGAGTTGCCCCTCGAGCTCGTATTCCACGCGGAGTTTGCGGGCGAACATACTCCGATTTAAGCACAGACAGGGCCCCCAAACGCATTACCCATCCCCTTACATATCGGGGGGCAAAGTCTCCGACCTCTTACCGAGCGGGCTCACTTTGCCAAACCTGCTGACCTTTCCGACTCTGCTGATGCTTACCCGAAGCCGCTTGTCTAAGCGGCCCTGCTAGAGAAGGAATGGATCATTGCAGAGCGAAGGGATCATGAAGAAATAAAAGAAGGGGCACGGCCAAACCGTGCCCCTCTGCCGATTGGTGGTCGCCTGTTCCCTAATCTCCGACCAGTTCCGTGTGTTTGCGAACAGTCGGGAAGGAAGACGAATCATCTTCCTGAGCATCGACGACGGCAATGGCTGCGATATTCACAATTTCTTCCACCTCGGCATCGCGCGAGAGCACGTGCACCGGTTTCCTCATGCCCATCAGGATGGGCCCCAGTTCCCGGCACCCACCCAGCTTTCCCAGGAGCTTGTAACCGATGTTGGCCGAGCTGAGCTCAGGAAAGATCAACACGTTGGCGCCGCCGGTCAGAGAACTGAAAGAATAGACCTTCTCGATCAGTTCAGGAGAAAGGGCGACATCGGCCATAACTTCGCCGTCCACGATGAGCGAAGGATCCATCTTGCGAATGAGCTCCACGGCTTTTCGCACCTTCTCGCACTGGGGATGCTTGGTGCTCCCAAAGGTGGAAAACGACAGCATCGCGACCCGAGGCTCCAGGTCGAACCGCCGTGCCAAATGCGCCGCGCACAGAGCGATCTCGGCCAGATCTTCCGTACTGGGTTCGATGTTTACGGTGGCGTCGGCCAGGACGTACACCTGGTGCGAGCGCGTAATCATCACGTAACAGCCGGCGACTCTCCGCAATCCTTCCCGCGTGCCGATGATCTGCAGCGCGGGACGAATGGTATCGGGATAATGTTGGCTAACTCCGGAAACCAAGGCGTCGGCGTAGCCCATGTGGACCATCATCGATCCGAACACGTTTGGATCCTTCATCAGGGTGTGCGCTTCGGTCATGGTCACACCCCGGCGCTGGCGAAGACGGAAGAGCTCTTGGATGAACGCTTCACGCATCGGTGAGGCATAGGGATCGACAATCTTGGCGCCTTCCAATCTGACGCCCAACTCCTTCGCCTTCGCTGCAATTACTTCAGGAGCGCCCAGCAGGGTGGGGAATGCAATCTTCTCCTCCAGCAGGTTGTGCGCGGCGCGAAGAATCTTTTCATGTTCACCCTCGGGAAATACGACCGTCTTCGGCCGCGCCTTGGCCTTCTGGATCATCAGATACGTGATCTCGTGGGCCTTGCCCAAGCGGCGCTCCAACTGGTCGCGATATTGGTCCAGCGCGATGGGCTTGCGAGCCACGCCCGTTGCCATGGCCGCTTCCGCGACTGCGGTGGCCTCCCACAGCAGCACGCGTGGATCAAAGGGCTTCGGGATCAGGTAGTCTGGACCAAACCGGAGCCGATCGACGCCGTAAGCGCGGCAAACCGAGTCCGGCACATCCTCCTTCGCCAGGTCGGCAAGCGCCCGCGTCGCCGCCAGTTTCATTTCCTCGTTGATCGCCGTGGCTTGAACGTCAAGCGCCCCACGGAAAATGGACGGAAAACCTAAAACGTTATTCACCTGGTTGGGGTAATCCGAACGCCCCGTGGCAATGATCACGTCACTGCGGCAGGCTTTCGCATCTTCGTAGCTGATCTCGGGGTCGGGATTCGCCATGGCAAACACAATCGGCCGCTCGGCCATGGACCGCACCATGTCCTGCTTAATCGCGCCCTTGACCGAGCAGCCGACCAAGACATCGGCATCCTTCACGGCTTCGGCCAGCTTGCGCAGGTTTGTGTCCTTGGCGAAACGCTCCTTGTAGGGGTTCATGCCTTCCGTGCGTCCCTTGTAGACCACCCCTTTGGTATCGCAGAGTGTGAGGTTCTCCCGCTTCACGCCCAGCCGGACGTAGTGTTCCGCGCACGCAATGCCCGAGGCTCCGGCGCCGTTGAATACCACGCGAACTTCCTCGATTTTCTTGCCCACGACTTCGAGCGCGTTCAGCAGCGCCGCTCCCGAGATGATCGCGGTCCCGTGTTGATCGTCGTGAAAGACGGGAATCTTCATCGTCTTCTTGAGTGTCTCTTCGATGTAAAAACACTCCGGCGCTTTGATGTCTTCCAGATTGATTCCGCCGAACGTCGGTTCCATCAATTGGCAGGCTTTGATGACGTCGTCCGGATTGTGGCTGTCAATCTCAATATCGAAAACGTCAACGTCGGCAAAGCGCTTGAACAAAACCGCCTTGCCTTCCATCACCGGCTTGCCGGCCAGCGGGCCGATATCGCCCAACCCCAGCACCGCCGTACCATTGGTCACCACCGCGACCAGGTTTCCGCGTGCCGTGTACTTGAAGGCATCCTCGGGATTCCTTCGGATCTCCAGGCAGGGTTGGGCCACGCCCGGAGTGTAGGCCAGACTCAGGTCGCGCTGCGTTTCGCACGGTTTCGTGGGAGAGACTTCGATTTTTCCCGGGCGCGCGCCGAAGTGATAATCAAGCACCTGCTGTTTCGTAACCGCCATGAGTGCCTCCTCCTCTTGTGTTCAAGAGCCAAATTATCTGTGATTTCGAGGGGTCTTTCCAAGTACCGAGTCCCAGATCGAACCGCCACGAGATTTCAAGTGCCCCCGCGGCGGCCAGTCGATTATCCGAGCGTGCGAGGGGGAAAGAAGTGTTCAGGATCACAACCACTTGTGACATAGACCCCGACGTCGGGTACAAGGCTCTGAAAAACAACTGGATCGGCTAGTCCGCAGCAGGCACCGGAGACTCGGCCGGGGCCACCACCGCGTCCAGATGCTTGAGCGTCTCATCGACGGTAAGCGAATACATTTCACGGCCTAAGCCTTCGCCCGATTCCAGCGCCGTCTTCAGAAAATGGCCCGCGATTTCTTTCGCCAGAGAGTCGGTGATCAGTCTCCCGGTGCGCTTCTTGTACTCGACCCATGCCGGGTGCGGCAGCGCCACCCAGACCGGGCGCCCGTCGACCAGGAACTTGATATCGACCGCATCGGCGTGGCGGGTGGCGATGGCCACCAGCAAGGCTTGGTAGATGCAGTGTGCTTGTCTGTTGGTCCAGCGGTCGGTGGCGGTGAAGTCAGTGAACATCAAGGACTCAAAAAGGCAGCACCCGTAACTATATCGCCGGACGGGGGTGGGGAGCAAACGGTTGTGGTGGCGGCGGTAGGACTCGAACCTACGACCTACGGATTATGAGACCGTCGCTCTAACCACCTGAGCTACACCGCCACATTGTAAACAAAATACTTATACTAGGTTTTCATCGGCTTTTCCATCTGCTATTCGGGCGGAATACGCTGAAATAAGACGTAAAAGACGATGGTTAACATAAGGTAAGTGACCGAAAGCAAAGACGTCGGACTAGTTCTGACGCTACAGGTCGGACTAGTTCTGACTTAAAGGACCGTCGCTCTAACCACCCTGAGGAGCTACACCGCCACGGTGTAAAACACGCCAAGCCGCAGCCCAAGGAGGCGCTGCCCATTATCACTTTCGACCATGACGTTAACCTTTCCGACCTCCTCCTTGATTATTCCCTTCATTTCGTGGAAGCTGCGATTGATCTGATCTTTCGTGCTGGTTTGTTTGCTTTTCCTTCGCCCTCGCAAAACGCCGATTGCCGCCGCCTCTGGATTGGGTCTCGGCTTCATCCCGAAAAGCGGCACACGATTCACACTGGAACTCGTGTAGGACAGGCTGAATCTTTCCCCGACAAGCTTTCAACATACCTGGCAAGTGAGCATTTTTGCTCAGACCTTCTGAATCTTGAGTTGCTAAGGTCGGAATCGACCTGGTGCGCCAGAATTTCTTCGCGGAATTGTGCGCGACTGTACACACAGCACGAAGCAAGCAAGAGATGCGGCGCAGAGGCAACAGAAACGAGGATGCCATGAAGAAAGTAATGTTCGTACTTGCGATGTTGGGTCTCGGCACGTTGTGCTGGGCGGGATCGGCGCGGGAAGATGCCACCGAACGGCTGGACAATGCCACCAGTGTGATGCACGAAATTATGGGGATACCAGACAAGGGAATCCCGGACGAAGTGATGCAGCACGCAAAGTGCATAGGGGTTATACCGCACATGGTCAAAGGCGGCTTTGTCTTCGGAGCTAAAGGAGGCAAAGGCGTAGCCACCTGCCGCACGGCGAATGGCTGGAGTGCGCCCGCGTTCATCACGATTTCGGGCGGAAGCTGGGGGCTGCAGATCGGGGTGGAAGCTGTGGACGTGGTAATGATTTTTCAGAATGACAAAGCGATGCAAAGGCTGCTCTCCAGTAATTTCCAAATTGGAGGGGACGCTTCCGCGGCAGCGGGTCCAGTGGGACGCCATGCCGAGGCCGGTACGGATTGGAAGATGGATACGGAGATCCTGACCTACTCCCGTGCCAAGGGTGCGTTCGCTGGGCTCACGTTGGAAGGTGCGTCGCTCCG
>CABEDA010000512.1_pt1 | contig 12667 bp, 10 predicted proteins | sample 3422771 | NCBI WGS metagenome assembly CABEDA01 (sample SAMEA5534329, study PRJEB31848) | metagenome | biome: tundra; feature: field; material: soil | place: USA | collected 2013-05 | depth 0.15 m
CGCGATCTTGTTCTTGGCCACTTCGCGATCCAGGTTCTTCGCAATGGTCGCGAGCCCCCGATCCAGAAATCGCTGCTCCACATCGCACAGCACCACGTTGAACCCGCACCGCGCCAACACGTGGGTAATCCCGTTGCCCATCGTGCCTGCCCCTATCACTCCCACCCGCTGAATAGCCATGATTGCCTCGCTCGCGATTGCCTGAGACGCGATTGCCTGAGAAAAGAAGGAAACTGGAAAGTGTAGCAGAGTGAACTGTGGACCCGAGCGGCCGGCGGTCCCATCCTCATCGATCAAAAGGGGGGATCGAAGGAGGTTTCCACCACTGGAGTTGAACGCCACTTTTCCAGAACCCGCCCAGTGCAGAACCACCGAGAAAAAAGAAAAGGCCCTGCCAAGCAGGGCCTCTGAGTTTCTTGAGAGGCTTTGCGAATTCATTTGCCAAAAAAAGGCCCCAGAAATCCAGCACCTGGGGCCTGTATCCATCGTTGGAAGCTGTATCGGTCAGCTTACTGGTTGGCCGCGGTCTTGTATTCGGCGGAGCCGATCGCCGTTCCCCAAGCCCCGCCTGTAGCATACTGAGCGGAGAACCACAACAGGCCCACAGTCGCGCTGCTGAGATCCGGCGATGTGGCGCTATAGTCTCCCCAGCGTCCGGAAACCGCCGGTGACGCGCCTCCTACCAGGTAACTTCCGGTGCCGTCCATCAGGCTGTCGCCATAGGTGACACGCCGGGACGTATAGACCATGCCCGGATAAACGGTATCCGTGGAGAAGTCGAAAACCATCACCACATTGTTTTCCGGGTCTGGCTGCAGCGTTGCGTAGTAGGCCGAGCCGTTATTGGCCCAACCGCCGCACAGGAAACAGTCTTCCTGGCGCTCCACCACTGCCGTTAGCTGACCGTTATTGTCGGTTTCGGGATGCACATCGAACCAGATGGGGCCAGCCACCGCCGGACTGACGGCCACTCCCGTGTTGAAAGAACCGAACAACTCGCCTGCATTGTATTTGACTTGCCCGGAAATAAAGGTGTAGTCGGTATCGACACACCCTCCCTGTGATGCCGTGCAGCCCGGTTCGCCGGCGTTGGGTGGAAACGAGTAGTTGTGGGTGGTGGCGATGGCTTTGCCGGTGAGGATCGGGCCGTTGCTGACACCGTTCAGGAACTGAAAGGGGTTGTTCGGGTTAGGCTTGGTACCGCCAGTGGGGCCGGATTCGGACCAGACGACGAGCCCGTTACAACCGCTGGAACAGTGCCCGCCTCCCCAGTCATAGTTGAAGGAGTTGGTCCAGAAGATCGAACTGGGATTGGTGGTTTTTGACGTAACGTTGTTGGGTTGCAGGGTATCCACCAAGGTTCCGCCATCGTTCAGCCCGGAAATATACCAAAAGCTGTAACCCCCTCCACTGTACAGCTCGTCCTTGGGCAGGATGACGATTACGTTGTTGGTGTAACCATCGTGATGGCAGTCGTTAGCGCCGCTCCAGAGGTTGAGGCCGATGTAGATACCTCCCTTGGTGGCATGGAGTCCCCAGTTGGTGCTGTCTTGTCCGAGGGTGGGGAAGTCCGGACAAACGCCACTCGCCTGTTGCAAGTTATTGGAGTAGACCCACCAGCCGCCGGTCGGATTATTGGTTTTGCTGACCGCCCAGGCTACGGCCCCCACATTGGGGGGTCCACTGGGGCTGCCCGTGTTGGTCTCGGTGAGTTCCAGCACAAAGTAGCGGCCAGAATCCCAGTCGTAGAAGGCGCGAGGATCCGTGGTGTAGCCAGACACACCGAAGAAAGTGTCGGCAGACTTGGGGAAGCCACTCTGTAGGACGCCCTTCTTGCTATACACGGCAATGGAATTGTTCACCATCTGCACGATGTAGGTCGGGCCCACCGCCAGCGACATGTCCGGCGGATCCCAACCGTCGTTGCCTTGGGCTATGAAGCCGCTGGTCAACCCTACCGAATCGGGATGAATGCTTCCGGCGGGACCCGCGCTACGGGTGCGCGAAGGCAGCGATCCAATTTCGCCCGCCGCTGCCCGCTTCGCCACCAATCTCTTGAGCGCTTGGTATTCTTCTTCGCTGAGGCCCGAGAGTGGACGATCATGATCCGTTCCCTCGGTCGATGCAAGCGCATGTGTCAACTGAGGCACCTCGCTCATTTCGACCGATTGTGCTGGCGACCCTGAGCCCATGCCTTGGTTTCGGACAGCAACGTTTCCGGTTCCTGTGTGATCCGCCACCACCCCGGGTAGTCCCCGCTGGAGGGCCGATTGCAGCGCGCTGTCAGATATGCCACCTGCCTTTACCTGGGCCACCGCTTGGGTCGCTGAAAAACTGGCGAGGACCATAGCGATCGCTACCACGCCCAGGCCCTTTAAGAAGCTAATCCCCATTTCCTTGCTCTTGTCGGACATCTCTAAATTCTCCTTTCGCGATTACTCGCGATCTGCTCAAACCTGGTTCTTTTCTTTACGTTGACTCCGCGCGGCGCGGAGGTCATGGCTCTCGTCGGGACACACAAGGTTCCTATTGGGTGTGACAAAACCTGTCACCAAATACGTTTGCGAACGGTTTTTTCCCACAACAGTCCCTTGCTTTTTGAGGAAGCCTGACTACGGATTATTAGACGGGGAAGAGTCTGACCGTACAGCCCACACTAGCGTCACTCATTATGACGACTTCGCTATTACTGTCAAGAGAAATCGTACGGTGGGCCCAACTTTTTCACTGCGCTCAAACATGCAGATATAGTGCAATCTCTTTCAGAATCGTTTCAAGAAATGGGCCACTGGACTGCCACCAGCGGAGGAGACTCCAAGATGTTCGGGGAAAGGTACGACTTGTTTTGCTCAAAGCCCCAAGCGAGGCCGAAGGGCGCCGCTGAAGCGCCACACGAAATGCGGCCTTCAGCTCCTGAGCGCCGTATCTCCGTTACTTTTCTTTGGCGACATTCAGCCGCGTTTCCGCGCGCTGCAAGGCGTCTTCCGCGCGTGTGTAATCGATCTTGGGATCGTTGCTCTTGAGCCGCTCTTCGGCGCGGTCTTTGGATTTTTGCGCGCGCTCTACGTCGATTTCCTGCCGACGCTCGGCGGCTTCGGCCAGAATCGTCACCTTGTCGGGCAGCACTTCGGCAAACCCCCAGGCCACCGACAGCGTGTGCGTCACTCCGCTCGCCTGGTAAGTAATCGCACCGACGCCAAGCTCCGTAATCAACGGAGCATGACCGGGAAGAATCCCCAGATACCCGCTCGACCCCGGGATCTGCATTTCCTCCGCCGCGTCCTTCACCACCAGCTTGGCGGGAGTAACGATTTCGAGTTGGAAAGTATTTGTCACAGTTCTCAGTTCCCGCTTCTTAGTTCTCAGTTCGCAATCGGCGGTGGCCCATACTGGCTAAGTGCTAATTGCTAACGGCCGAGTTACGCTGCTGTCCCTTTCATCTTTTCCGCCGTCTCGACCACTTCGTCGATCGTTCCCTTCATATAGAACGCCTGCTCCGGGATGGCGTCGTACTTCCCTTCCACGATGCCGCGGAAACCTTTCACCGTGTCGGCGATCTTCACATAGCGTCCTGGAGTGCCGGTAAATTGCTCGGCCACAAAGAACGGCTGCGAGAGGAACTTCTGGATCTTGCGTGCCCGCGCCACCGTCAGCTTCTGGTCTTCGCTCAGTTCGTCGATGCCCAGAATGGCAATGATGTCCTGGAGGTCCTTGTACGTCTGCAGCGTCTTCTTCACCATCTGCGCCACATCGTAATGCTCCTGTCCAACAATCCGAGGATCGAGAATGCGAGAAGTGGAAGCCAGCGGATCCACCGCCGGATAAATTCCAATCTCCGTAAGCGCGCGGGAAAGCACGGTGGTGGCATCCAAGTGAGCAAACGTCGTAGCGGGCGCCGGATCGGTCAAGTCATCGGCCGGCACATAGATCGCCTGTACCGATGTTACCGATCCCTTCTTAGTCGAAGTAATCCTCTCTTGTAACTCACCCATTTCCGTAGCTAAGTTGGGTTGATATCCAACCGCACTGGGCATGCGGCCCAAGAGGGCGGACACTTCGCTGCCGGCTTGGGTGAAACGAAAGATGTTGTCGATGAAGAGAAGGGTGTCGGAGCCTTCTTCGTCGCGGAAATATTCCGCTACGGTCAGAGCGGTTAACGCTACACGGAGACGCGCTCCGGGAGGCTCGGTCATCTGGCCGTAGATCAACGCGGCTTTGGATTCAGCGGGCTTGCCGGGTTTGATGACTCCCGACTCGCTCATTTCCAGCCAGAGGTCGTTGCCTTCACGGGTGCGCTCGCCTACACCGGCGAACACGGAAAATCCACCGTGCTGCTTGGCGACGTTGTTAATGAGCTCCATGATGACGACGGTCTTGCCGACACCGGCGCCACCGAACAGGCCGATCTTTCCGCCTTTCAGGAAGGGCTGGATGAGGTCCACCACTTTCACGCCGGTCTCGAACATTTCCGCGGTGGTCGACTGTTCATCGAACGCGGGCGCCAGGCGGTGAATGGGCATCCTCTTTACGAAGTCAATGGGACCGAGATTGTCGACCGGTTCGCCGATGACGTTCATTACGCGGCCCAGCGTGCCACGGCCGACCGGAGCCGAGATCGGTCCGCCTTGGTCGATGGCCTTCATGCCGCGCACCATACCGTCGGTGGCTTCCATGGCAACGCAGCGTACCCGGCCTTCGCCTAAATGCTGCTGCACTTCGAGAATGACGTTGATGGGCAAAGGCACGGTAAAGCCCTCGCTAACCACGCGAAGCGCCTGATAAATGGGAGGCATCGCCGCTTCGGTGAACTGCACGTCCACGGCGGGACCTGCGATTTGGATTACGTGTCCGATATTTTCTGACATAAGACCTCAAACCCAGCAATTAGCACTTAGCATTTAGCACTTAGCTTGGAGCCATCAGATTTTGCTAAGTGCTAAATGCTAATTGCTAAGTACCGACTTACTGCGCTGCCGCTCCGCTTACGATCTCGATAATTTCTTTCGTGATCTTGGCCTGGCGCGCGCGATTCATGACCAGCGTGAGCGAATCGATCATGTCGCTGGCGTTGTTAGTGGCCGCATCCATGGCTGTCATACGGGCGGCGTGCTCGGCGGCAACGGATTCCAGTAGCGCATGAAAAATCTGGATGCCGAGATACTTCGGCAGAATGCCCCCGAAAAGCTGCTCGGGCGGCTGCTCGTAAATGTAATCGACGGGCGACGCCCCAAATTTGGCGGCGGCCTCATCGACGGCGCTGGTATCGATTGGACGCAGCCCGACGTGGGCCGACTTCGCCGCTTCGATTCGCTGCTTGCGTTCCTCTTCCGAAGCCTCTTCCGCCATGCGGACGTCGACTTCGCCGATCTCCTTGATGGGCAGCAGACGCTCGGCGACGAGGCGTTGCGCGATGACCGACTTGAATTCGTTGAACAGAATGTAGACGGCGTCGATCTCGCCGCGGGTATAGCGGGCAATCACGCTTTCGCTTAGAGAGGCCGCGAAATTGTGTTCGACCTTGCCGAGAACTCCGATATATTCGCCGACGATCTGCACGCGACCGGCGCGCGGTGGAGCAACTTCCGTACCCGGTTGGACGGGCGAGGCGCCCGTCGCTCCACCGGCTTCATCGGCGGAAGATGCTTTCGCCGGTGCCATGGGATAGCGGCGGCGCATGAAGTCGCGGCCCTTGCGTCCGATGCATTCGATGTCGATATTTTGCTCTGGTTTCGACTCGATGAATTTCGAAACCATCTTCAGGATATTGGTGTTGAAAGCCCCGGCGAGGCCCTTATCTCCGGTAACGACGATGAGCAGGATGCTGTTTTCCGGGCGCTCGGCGAGCAGAGGATGACGCGGATCTCCGGTGACGGGATCGTAGATATCGGCTCGCGACACCAGCGATTTGAGAACGTTGGTGAGCATCTGCGAATAGGGACGCGCGGCCAGGGCGCCTTCTTGCGCGCGGCGCAATTTCGCCGCCGAGACGGTCTTCATCGCCTTGGTGATCTGCCGCGTGTTGACCACGCTGCGGATACGGCGCCGAATGTCGAGAACGTTTGCCATTTGCGAGTTCTCAGTTCTCAGTTCTCAGTAAATTCTCCCGGAATTCCGTTCAACTGAGAACTGGGAACCGGGAACTGAGAACTTCCTATTTCGCTACTGCTTGCCTTGCATCCACAAACTGCTGTTTTGCTTCTTTGATGACTCTGGACATCTCCGCTTTCAAATTGTCGTCCAGAATCTTCTTTTCCATGATCGTGTTGAGCAGGCCGGGATTCGTGGTTTCCACGTACTTGTACAGATCTTTCTCGAAGTCGCGCACCTGTTCTACCGGCATGTCGTCGAGCGCTCCGCTAGTGCCGGCGAAGATGATCAGGATCTGCTTCGAGAAGGAGAGTGGCGAAAACTGGTTCTGTTTCAGCAGCTCAACCAATCGCTTTCCGCGATTGAGTTGCTGTTGGGTGGCTTTGTCGAGGTCGCTGCCGAACTGGGCGAAGGCGGCGAGCTCGCGGTACTGCGCTAGTTCCAGCTTTAGCGTTCCGGCTACCTGGCGCATGGCCTTAATCTGGGCGCTGCCGCCGACGCGACTTACGGAAAGTCCGACGTTCACGGCCGGGCGGACGCCCTGGTTGAAGAGGTCGGTTTCCAGATAGATCTGGCCGTCGGTAATCGAAATTACGTTCGTCGGAATGTAAGCCGAAACGTCGCCGGCCTGGGTCTCGATCACGGGGAGCGCGGTAAGCGATCCTCCGCCGTTCGCGTTGCTGAGCTTAGCGGCACGTTCCAGCAGACGCGAGTGGAGATAGAAAACGTCTCCAGGATAGGCTTCGCGGCCGGGCGGACGGCGGAGCAAAAGCGAAATTTCGCGATAGGAGGCGGCGTGCTTGGAAAGATCGTCGTAGATACAGAGCGCGTGGCGTCCGTTGTCGCGGAAAAACTCGCCCATGGCGCATGCCGCGTACGGAGAAATGTACTGCATGGGAGCGGGTTCGGAAGCCGACGCAGCGACGACGATGGTGTATTCCATAGCGCCGGCATCTTCGAGAATCTTGACCACCTGCGCAATCGACGAGCGCTTCTGGCCGATGGCGTTATAGATGCAGATCAGGTCATTGCCCTTGCTGTTGATGATGGTGTCGAGGGCAACGGCGGTCTTGCCGGTCTGGCGATCGCCGATGATGAGTTCGCGCTGTCCGCGGCCGATGGGGATCATGGAGTCGATGGCCTTCAATCCGGTGGCCATGGGCTCGCGCACGGGCTGGCGGGCGATGACGCCGGGGGCAAGGCGCTCCAGCGGGATGAACTTGTCGGTCGAGATCGGACCCTTGTCGTCAATCGGCTGCCCCAGCGAGTTGACGACGCGGCCAATCAGGGCGTCGCCGACCGGCACGCTCATGATGCGGCCGGTGCGCTTGACTTCGTCCCCCTCTTTGATCTCGGTGTATTCGCCGAGGATGACCACGCCCACCTGATCTTCTTCGAGGTTCATGGCGATGCCGGCGACCCCGTGCGGGAAGCTGAGTAACTCTCCGGCCATGACCTTGTCGAGGCCGTAGACACGGGCGATGCCGTCACCGAGGGTGATGATGGTGCCAACTTCGTCGACCGCGATCTTGGATTCGTAGTTCTCGATTTGCTCGCGGATTAATTGGGTAATTTCGTCTGCTTTGATTTGTGCCATAAAATCAGTTCTCAGCTCTCAGCTGTCAGCTGTCAGTTTCAACCTGCATATCAGCGCCTTAACTGAAAGCTGAGAGCTGATAGCTGACGGCTAACTCACCAACTGCTCCCGAATCTTTTCCAACTGCCCTTTTACGGAACCGTCGTAGATGGTGCTGCCTACCTGCACGACCGCTCCGCCTAGTAGCGAGGCATCTTGTTCGTATCTGGCTCGGACTTTTTTGCCGGTCATTCTTGTGATCTCGGCTTCTAACATCTGCTTTTCCGGGTCGCCCAGCAGCCGAGCGGTGCTGACCTGCGCTTCCGCGAAGCCCTGGCGGTCGTTCAATTCCTGTTCCACCTGTTTCAGGATTTCGCTGAACAGCGGCAGCCTCCGGTTATCGGTAAGTACGGCAACAAAATTCCTCACCTGTCGTGTAGCGCCCAGGCGCGCGGTGACGGCGTCCAGAACGGCGCGCTTGCGGTCTCCGGGAATGGAAGGATTTTCCAGCACGCGGCGCAGTTGATCGCTTTCCTTGAGCAGGGCGTCGACGCTGTGCAATTCCTGTAGGGCGCGCGCGGGATCAAGCTGGTTGCTGGCCTTCATGACCACATCGGCGAAGGCGCGGGCGTAGGTGCCAACGACGGAAGCCATGTCTAGCGGCCGTCCTTTCCGCCGTCATCGTCTTTGCGCGAGGCGGGCGAAGCCAGCTTCGCGGCGAAGGTGCGGACCAGGACCTGGTCGGTATTGGAATCGACGTTGATCTGCTGGCGGGCGAGGGCAAGAGCCAAGTCGGCGGTGTGCGTGGTCAATTCGCGGCGGGCTTGCTTGGCGGCGGTCGCGATTTCCTGCTCGGCGGCGAGCACTACCTTGCGAATATCTTCTTCCGCGGCTTGCTGCATGCGAACTTCCTCGGCGTCGCCTTCTTTTTCCGCAGTGGCTTGCATCCGCCCGATTTCCACATCCAACTGGCGCAGACGATTCTCGATGTCCGCTAAACGGCGACTCGCGTCCTGGCTGGCGGCGCGCGCTTCTTCCAAAGCCCGCTGGATGGACGCGCTCCGGTTGCGCAACACGCCGGGCACGAACTTGCGCACAGCCCAAAACACGATGACGGCAATGATGGCGAAGTTCAGCCAGATCAGCAGGAGATGCGCCCCATGCACGCTCAGACCCGTTTTACGGGCCAGCCAGCGGACGGGGGCGGCGTGCTTGAGGTCTGCGTGTTCTTCCTCCTCTTCTGCTCCGGTGGACTCGCGGGTTTCCTGGGCGAGTTCTCCGCTGATCGTCTTTTGCCCGGGTGCGGCTTGCTTATCCTCTTTCTTTGCGGGTTCTGCAGATGTTGGTTGGGCAGACTGGGCAGAAGGCTGCGCTGCGGATTGTTCCTGCGCGCTGGCAAGTTGCGCGGTAAGCAGCGACGCGAAGACCAACAATGCGACAACCAGCAACGGGCGGAGGAATCCCGCGATCGTTCGCCCGCCAGCCCGCCGGCCAGCCCCTAAAGGGGCGGTTAATCGTGAGTTTATGGCATCGCTAAAGCGATGCCCTGATACAAGGCCAAGACAAGGCATTTTCATTGGCCACCGGCCTGACTGGGCGATGCCACCGGGCGCAGCACGGTGCGCACGATGTCGCTGGCAAGCCGGGCCGCGTCCGCTTGCAGCTTCGCCATGGCTTGCTGCATATCCGCTTCCATGCCGGCGCGGGCTTGCTTGACTTGTTCCTGGCCTCGGGCACGGGCTTGATTCACGGCTTGGCTGCGGGACTGGATCGCCAGCTGGCGGCGGGCTTCCTGGTTCTTGAAAACTTTCTGGCGGGCTTCGCGCAGGCGTTGCTCGTAATCGGCGGTGCGGGCCTCGGCGGCAGCGATATCGGCGCGCGCTTTATCCATGGCCCCCTGGGTCCGGCTGCGGCGCTCGGCGAGCACGGCGGTGAGCGGCCGATGGACCAGAAAAGTGTAAAGAATGTAAAGCGTCCCGAGCAGGATGACCGTGGGCACGGCTCCGAGCAGTAATCCGCCTAGTTGGTGGAGTGTCTGTTCCATTTCCTGATGATCAAATCGACGATCGAACCGACGATCGAGTCCTTGCTGATCCTGCTGGCTATTTCTGCCTTGAAGAAGAAGAGCCGCTTTGAAAACTGATAAACGTACACCGCGGCGAGGGAAGTGTCAATGATTCCGAGCACGACTGGGGCTGATTTTTCCAAATGGGAGCCCACGGGCGGGGGAAGTTGGCCCTTGACAACTCAACCGGAGGGGCTACGATGGAAGTATCACCTCCGATCCCAGTCCGGATCGAATGGGCCGATAGCCAAGGAAACGTCACCGCTTCTTGGCTGGCGGCCCATTTTAAGTTTTCGAGCTTTCTCCCTGATAAATATCACCCGTAGAAACGGGGCTTGCCCGGGGCTTGCCCCGTCTCAGCGTGCCAAGACGCGGCAAGCCGCGTCTCTACGATGCGGTTGAAAAATATGACGACAAGTTGACACGGGTGTGACAACAGCTCCGCTCGGGACGGCGAGAATGATGACAGGTAGCCTGGGACTAGAAGTGGTCTGGCGGGGACCCTCTCTCTCCACCCCGCCAGACCTTATTGTTCTTGTGGCGGAAATGTTGGTTGGCGGTTAGTACACGTCTGCGGGCTGAAGCAGGGTGGCAATCCGCTCGAGGATTAGGTGCATGCTCAGGTTGGAGTCGACGGCGGCGTCCACCTCGTGATGGTGGGTACCGGCGTGCATGACCAAAACCTTCGTCCCTTCGTGGGCCTTCTTGACCATGTAAGGAAGGTGATGGCGATCGTCCCTGGACAAGGTGGCGCCGAGGATGACGAGATCAAAGGCATCGCGGCGCAGGGCTTCCTGCACGGCTTGGCGGTTGAGAACCGTCGTCACGCCATGTCCAGCCTTGCGCATTTCCTCGGCTTGAGCGGTGAGAGTGGGTTCGTCCGACTCGGCGTAGAGAATCTTGATCGTAGATTGGCGAACGGATTGGCGAGCGAATTTCTGAGCAGTCGCGGACAAGGGCCCTCCCTGGAACTCCACTGATGAGGGTAGCAATTGGGGAGGAGCCTTCCGAGATCACGGAAGACCAGGACCAGACGGGTCGACTACGTCGTGGGGACAGCCGGAACCAGGTTCCTTAGAAGTCAGGCGCCGCGCCCGCAAGCGGCGCAAATCCGGGGCAGAGCCGACAGGCCTTTCAGTTCGACGAGGGGTGCGAGGTATTCGTCGCGAATCGGTTCCTCTTTCATCAGGTCGGTACTCAAGTACTTCTTGTTGTCGTCGGGAAATACCGTCACCACCACCGCATCCCCCAATATTTCCTGCACCTTGACCGCCGCCAGAAAATTACACCCCGACGAAATTCCCACTCCCAAACCCAGCCTTGATGCGAGTTTCTGCGCCATCAGAATCGAATCGCCGTCCGGCACCGCCATGATTCCATCCAAGGCCGCCAGTTCCATGATCGGAGGAATGAATTCGTCCGAAATCCCCTGGATGCGGTGTTTGCCGACCTTGCGCCCCAAGGAGAGCGTTGGGGACTCCGCGGGCTCGACAGGATGAACCCTGATTTTGCCATTCTTGCGCCGCAGAAACCGCCCCACGCCCATCACCGTGCCGCCCGTGCCAACCCCGGCGACAAACGCGTCGGGCACCCGTCCGGCGTCTTCCAGTTGCTGCCAGATCTCCGGTCCGGTCGTGGTTTCGTGCGCTTCGGCGTTGGCATCGTTCGAGAACTGGCAAGGCAGGAACACATCTCGACGGCTGGCCGCAAATTCCTCCGCCATGCGGATGCTGCCCAGAAATCCTCCCTGCTCGCGGCTGACCGGCACGATCTCGGCCCCATAGCTTATGATCAGGTCCTTGCGCTCCCGACTCATCCAGTCCGGCATGAAAATCTTGACGGAGTGACCGAGAGCGCGGCCGATGGCGGCAAACGCGATTCCCGTGTTGCCGCTGGTGGCCTCGGCAATCGTATCGCCCGAATGCAGTTGCCCGCTTCGATACGCCTCCCTCAGAATATGCAGCGCCATGCGGTCCTTGATGCTGCCCGTCAGGTTCAGCTGCTCGGACTTGGCATAGATCACACGTTGCCGCCCGCGAAATTCGAACGAGATCTCCAGCAGTGGCGTATTGCCGACCATCTGGGAGAGCCCCGCGAGCCGAGCGCTGTTGGAAGCATCAAACAATGGGGGTGAAATCATTTCTGTCCACTTTCAATCACCCGAGAACCTTCCGCATGGACCCGCATCGCGGTGACGCCTCCGGCTCTTTTCTTGGAGTTCAACGTCCCAGGCATCGGTCCGGTTGAATGATAAGGATGGCGGAGAGAGTGGGATTCGAACCCGCCTGCAAACGTAAACTGAAGGACTTGCAGCGCACAGGTAGCGATCTAAAGCATTGTAAGTGCATGAAAAACCAAGAGGCGGGTTTCAGAGGGTTTCGGAATCTCACAACCCGTCACCCACTATTGTAATTATACGCAGGCTGGCCGTGATTTACGGCCTTCCCGCAAACCCGTCTTGTCCCAAGTTGTTCCAAAACACTAATTGGCTGGACCTGGAGTTGCCTCACAACTTCCCTGTCTTGAACGACAATCAAGAAGGCGCCGGAATTTTGGGGGCGGGAGACGAGGAAGTCTTTCTGCATCGGTTGGCGCGGACCAGTTCAGATCTTTTCCGACACTGGAAGTCACCTTGGTCAGCTCAGTCGCGTTCACACCTGGGACAATGTGACAACAATGGACTTCGGAAACGAACTAAACTCCAGCGGCCCGCTTAATGGGAACCTCACGGTGACCATCGTTTGATAGTCTGACTCACCTCCAGCGTTAGCACTCTACGCTGTACCGCGATACCCGACTTATGTTGTCCGGCATAAGGCGAATTTTGGTCCCGCGAATCCCCCCTAAAACACGGACCTGTTCGGTATCTTTGACCTGGAGACGCGGGAGAATTCGCCGCGCGCTGTGAACTTATTTTTTTCAATCAGACCCTCCGTGCA
>CABEDA010000003.1_pt1 | contig 12563 bp, 11 predicted proteins | sample 3422771 | NCBI WGS metagenome assembly CABEDA01 (sample SAMEA5534329, study PRJEB31848) | metagenome | biome: tundra; feature: field; material: soil | place: USA | collected 2013-05 | depth 0.15 m
AATGATCAGCATCTCGAAATTGCCGACGGCGGTGCGAGCGCGATCCAGAACCCGGAGCTGATTGCCCCGGCCAAGGACGATTTGTTCAGCTCGGGCACGCTTGGACGATATTCAAAGACTTTAAATTCGGTTTATGAAAACAAATCCGCCACGCCAGAAGTTGCGGCGGACTAGAAACATAAGGTCAACACCACGCGGGCGAGGGCGCCCGCGCCACACGCAATGAGCATAACGACGTTCATCATCATCTCGATCATCAAGTCGCTGGCCGTCATCGGTGTTCTGCTGACGGCGGTGGCGTACAGCGTCTGGCTGGAGCGCAAGGTGTCGGCGCGCATCCAGAACCGCTGGGGGCCCACGCGGGTTGGGCCTTTCGGCCTGCTGCAACCGCTGGCCGACGGCGTGAAGTTTATTTTCAAAGAAGATTTGACTCAGCCGCATGTGTACAAGCCGCTTTACATCGCGGCGCCGATGATCTCGCTGGTCTTTGCCATTACGTCCATTTCGGTGATCCCGTTTGGCAACTGGGTTGACGTCGGCCCCTGGGGCACCTACCTGCAGATTACCGACTTGAACATCGGACTGCTGGTGGTTCTCGGGATTACGTCAATGGGCGTGTACGGCGTGGCGCTTGCCGGATGGTCCTCGAACAACAAGTACTCGCTGCTCGGCGGACTGCGGGCCAGCGCCCAGATGATCAGCTATGAAGTTTCGCTCGGCCTGTCGCTGGTGGGAGTGCTGATTCTGGCGGGAAGTCTCAGCCTGCGCGACATTGTGGAGGCACAGCGACATTTACACTGGAACATTTTTTTCCAGCCGGTCGCATTCTTCATATACTTGATTTCCGCCTATGCGGAGACGAACCGCACGCCGTTTGATCTGCCGGAAGCCGAGTCGGAACTGGTGGCCGGATATCACACCGAATACAGCGCCATGAAGTTCGCCATGTTTTTCATGGCCGAGTACGCGAACATGGTGACGGTGGCTTGCCTGGCGACGCTGATGTTTTTCGGCGGCTGGCTTGGCCCCGTGTTTGGACCGCCGATCCTGCAAATGATTTTGCCGGTGGTTTGGTTCTGCCTGAAGGTTTTCTTTTTCATGTTTCTGTACGTCTGGGTGCGCTGGACTTTGCCCCGCTTTCGCTATGACCAACTGATGGCGTTCGGGTGGAAGGTGCTGCTTCCCTTGGCGGTTGCGAACATTGTGGTTACCGCGCTGATTGTGGCGTGGAGAGCTTGAAAGCAGTTGCCAGTTGCCAGTCCTCAGTTGCCAGTTTTTGATTTTGGGGTTACTGAGAGCTGATGGCTGAGAGCTAGTAAACAATGCTTCACTTAATTCTATTTCTATTCTTCGGCGCGATCTGCGTGGCAGGAGCCATCAACCTGCTGGCGCAGAGCCATCCCATCAATAGCGCTTTGTCGCTGATCGTGGTAATGGGCTCGCTCGCTGCCGAGTATCTTTTGTTGGGCGCGGAATTTTTGGCCGCTGTTCAGGTGATCGTCTATGCCGGCGCCATCATGGTGTTGTTTGTGATTACCATCATGCTGCTGAACGCCGGCGCAGAAGAGCGCACCCAGGGCAGCCGCGTTGCGATTTTGCTCGGCATTCCCGGGGTGCTGATCGGGGCCGTGCTCGTGGCTTGGACGCTCGTCGGACGGTCGTCCACCACGCAGTCCGTGTCGATCGGCGCGTTATGGGGCGCTCCCAAGGATATTGCCCGGCTTTTGTTCCACGATTTTCTGCTGCCCTTTGAAGTCACGTCGGTGCTGATCCTGATCGCCATCATGGGAGCGGTCGTGCTCGCCAGCCGTCCCGAAGGCGCAGCCCGCGGCGCGAGAAAGGACGAAGGATAAGAATAAAGATGGTCCCTCTTTCTTACTATCTCGTGCTGAGCGGAATCCTGTTCGTCTGTGGAGTGTTGGGGTTCCTGGTCAAGCGCAACATCATCACCATCTTCATGTCGATTGAGCTGATGCTGAACGGCGTCAACCTTTCGTTCGTGGCTTTCGCCGCGCACTGGCACGCGCTCAGCGGACAGGTCTTCGTTTTCTTCGTGATGGTAGTGGCCGCTGCTGAAGCCGCGGTGGGCCTGGCGATCATCATTGCCGTCTATCGCACGCGTGAAACTTTGAATGTGGATCGGGTGAACCTGCTCAAGCTATGACGCCGCAGACTCTTAGTCCGTTACTCTGCACGATTCCGCTTCTCCCGCTTGCCGGGGCGGCGATCAATGGTTTTTTTGGCCGCCAATCGTCAAAGAAGGCGATCACGGCGGTTGCCCTGTTCTTTTGTGGCGCGGCGTTTTTCGTGGCAGTCTTGATAGCGGCGAATTTCTCATCCGCATCCGCGCCCTATTCCTTCCGCCTCGCGCACTGGCTCCGCTCGGGAAGCTTTAGCGTTGATTTCGATTTCTACCTCGATCAACTTTCGCTCGTCATGCTGCTCGTGGTCACCGGCGTCGGCTTCCTTATCCATGTCTATTCGGTCGGCTACATGTGGGACGACGACGGCTACTACCGCTTCATGTCGTACATGAACCTGTTCATGTTCTTCATGCTGACGCTGGTGCTGGCGAAGAACTACCTGGTCATGTTCATCGGCTGGGAAGGCGTGGGCCTGGCGTCGTATCTGCTGATCGGCTACTGGTTCACCAAAGATTCGGCGGCGGCGGCGGGCAAGAAAGCGTTCATCGTCAACCGCATCGGGGACTTTGGATTTCTGATTGCGCTCTTCCTGATCATCAAGCATTTCGGATCGCTCGACTTCACGCACGTCTTTACGGCGGTGCGGTCGTTGCCTGCGGAAACGGGCGGCGCCGGGCTGCTCACGGCGATCGGACTCTTGCTCATGGTCGGCGCGGCGGGCAAATCGGCGCAGATTCCTCTTTATGTGTGGCTGCCGGACGCCATGGAAGGCCCGACTCCGGTTTCAGCCTTGATCCACGCGGCGACCATGGTGACGGCGGGCGTTTACATGGTGGCGCGGTCGTCCGCGATCTTTGAGCGCGCGCCGATGGCGATGACGGTGGTTGCGATCATTGGAACGCTCACCGCTCTGTTTGCGGCAACCATCGGCATTGCACAGACTGACATCAAGAAGGTGCTGGCCTACTCCACCGTCTCGCAACTCGGCTACATGTTCATGGCTTGCGGCGTGGGCGCGTTCTCCGCCGGCATCTTCCACCTGATGACGCACGCGTTCTTCAAGGGGCTGTTGTTCCTGGCGGCTGGTTCGGTCATTCACGGCATTGGCGGCGAGCAGGACATGCGAAAGATGGGCGGACTGCGGCGGTACATGCCCTGGACGTTTGCGACGATGACGATCGCCACATTCACGATTGCGGGGTTTCCGCCTTTGGCGGCATACTTCTCGAAAGATGAAATTCTCTGGAAGGCTTATTCCAGTCCATACGGAAGTTGGGTCTACTGGCTGATCGGCGTCATTACCGCGTTTATCACTTCGTTCTACATGTTCCGGCTGTGGTTTTTGACATTCTTCGGTGATTACCGCGGGGCAATCGCTCATGAGGGTCACGACTCGTCGCGGGCGGGGGCGCCCGCGCCACACGGACATGAGCATGGTCATGGCGAACCCCACGAGAGCCCGTGGGTGATGCTGAGCCCGCTGGTCATCCTGGCAATTCTGTCGGCTGTCGGCGGGTGGGTCGGAATCGGCGGCCGCTTCGAGCACTTCCTTGCTCCGGTTTTCCAGACTGGAGCCTCCGCAGAACTGGCGCACGAAACCGCGGGTGAAGCTGCGGGCCAAGGCACGGAAACACTTCTCATGCTGATCTCCGTCGCTGCGGCCATTCTTGGACTCCTGCTCGCTTGGACCCTGTATCTCCGGCGCCCACAACTTCCCGCGCGCATCGCCGCTTCTCTCGGTGCGTTCTACCAGGCGGTCGCCCACAAGTACTACGTCGATGAACTTTATGCCGTCCTTTTCATCAAGCCGCTGGTGGACGGCTCGACCGAGATTCTCTGGCACGGCGTCGACCAGGGAGTGATCGACGCCACGGTGAATAATTCCGCGACGGCTGCGCGCCACGTATCGGACAACGTCCGCCACATGCAGTCGGGCAATCTGCGCTCGTACGCGGGCTGGGTGGCCGCTGGAGCTGCGGTTGTGATCGCCTACATGGTCTGGATGGGAGTGCGGTGAATATGGGTTCGGTGAATATGGAGAGCCTCAGCCCCATTATTCTTTCGCTGGTGACGTTCATCCCGGCCGCGGGCGGGCTGCTGATTCTGCTGATTCCCCGCCGCGATCGCGATATCAAGGTCTTTGCGTTGGTCATCTCCATGCTGGCGTTTGTGGCCTCGCTGCATCTGCCGGTATATCTGCACCGCGATCACAACCCCTTCAAGTTCGAGATCGATAAAGTCTGGATCACGATTCCCAACATTCATTACCACATGGGCATTGACGGAATTTCCGTCTGGCTGGTGGTGCTGACGACTTTCCTCACGCCGCTCTGCGTGCTGATTTCGTGGACTTCGATTCACGAGCGGGTCAAGGAATTTTTCATCCTGCTGCTGATTCTGGAAACGGCCCTGATCGGCGTCTTCACCTCGCTCGATTTGTTCCTGTTCTACTTCTTCTGGGAAGCGACGCTGATCCCGATGGCGCTGCTGATCGGCATGTACGGCCACGGACGGCGGGTCTACGCCGCGGTGAAGTATTTTCTGTTTACCATCATCGGCTCGATGTTCATGTTGGCGGCGATTCTTTGGCTGTACGCCAAGACCGGCAGTTTCGATTTCGCCGTGATTCAGAACGCGATTCGCAGCGGCGGCGTGCCCGGTTTCGAACACGCCTCGCTGTGGCTCTTCCTCGGCTTCTTCATCGCCTTTGCGGTCAAGGTCCCTCTCTTCCCTCTTCACACCTGGCTGCCCGACGCGCACGTGGAGGCACCCACCGCCGGATCGGTGCTGCTGGCGGGCGTTCTGCTGAAGATGGGCACTTACGGCCTATTGCGCTTCGATGTCGGCTTGTTCCCCGAGCAGGCTCACCGCAACGCGCCTTGGATCATGGTTTTGGCGCTGATCGGCATCATCTACGGCGCGCTGGTCTCGCTGGTGCAGCCGAATATGAAGAAGCTGATCGCCTATTCGTCGGTCAGTCACCTCGGCTTCGTTGTCCTCGGAATCTTCAGTTTCACCGCGGCCGGGCTGAATGGGGCCGTCTTCGTCATGCTGGCGCACGGCGTTGCTACCGGTGGGCTTTTCATGCTGGCGGGCATCCTCTACGAACGCCGCCACACCTACGAGATTGCCGACTTTGGCGGACTCGCGACGCCCATGCCCAAATACGCCACCTTCTTTCTGGTCACCGTACTGGCTTCGGTCGGATTGCCTTTGCTGAATGGTTTCATCGGCGAGTTCCTGGTTCTCAGCGGAGCGTTCCAGGCGCGCCCGATCTATGGAATCCTTGCCGCGACGGGTGTGATCTGGAGCGCGTGTTATTTGCTGTGGATGTATCAGCGCGTCTTTTTCGGCAAGGTGACGCACGAAATCAATAGCAAGTTGCCCGACCTTAACCTGCGGGAGAAGGCTGCACTTTGGCCGATTGCGGTTGCCGCGCTGGTGATGGGCGTTGTGCCCCTGGTGTGGCTGAGCGCGATTGATCCCGCGGTGCAACGATACGCTCTCGGCCCCGTCACACAGTTGGCCAGCAAGCTGGTGGGCCAATGACAATGATTGGGACAACCATAATGACGGCGGCGTTCTCACACTCCTTGCCGGGCCTGCTGGCGCAGGCGCAGACTTCCCTGCCGCAAAGTGCCGACTACATGCGCATTCTGCCGGAGCTGGTGCTCTCGATCTTTGGCATGTTGATCATGGTCGTCGACCCGCTGCTCGACGAAGAAAACAGCCACCAGTCGCTCGGCACAATCGCACTGATCGGCGCTTTGGCCGCGCTGGGGTCGACGTTCTGGATGGCGCGGTATCCCGGAACCGCTTTCTGGAACATGGTTCGGGTCGAGGGCTTTAGCGTCTTCTTTCACGTCCTCGTCATCGCCATTGCGGCTGTGGTGATCCTCAGTTCTTTCGAGTATTTGAAGGTGCAGCGCATCCGCGCCGGGGAGTACTACGGGCTCATCCTGTTCGGCACGGTGGGCATGTGCCTGATGTCGTCGGCCATCGAACTCGTTCTTATTTTCATCGCCCTGGAAATCTCGTCGATCTCGACCTACGTGCTGGCAGGCTTCCGGCGGCGCGACGCAGCGAGCAGCGAATCGTCGCTGAAGTACTTTCTGCTGGGATCGTTCGCTACCGCATTCTTTCTCTACGGCGTTGCGCTCATGTTCGGCGCGACCGGATCGACCAACATCGACGTCATCAGCCAGGCGCTGCGCGCCGGAAACGTACCCGTTCTGGCGTATGTTGCGACGGCGCTCATGTTTGTGGGCTTGGGCTTCAAGGTTGCTTCTGCGCCTTTCCATGTGTGGACTCCCGACGTCTACGAAGGAGCTCCGGCACCGATCGTGGGACTGATGTCGACCGGCCCCAAGGCGGCCGCATTCGCAGTGTTGCTGCGCGTCATGTTTGAAGCGAACGCACCCGGACGCTTCTGGCTGATCTGGGTCTCGGCCGCGCTTTCCATGACGCTGGGAAATTTGGGAGCCCTGGTGCAGAACAACGTCAAGCGCCTGCTGGCGTATTCCTCCATCGCCCACGCCGGATACCTGCTTGCCGCGTTTGCGGCACAGCCGGACCTGGGTGCATCCGCAGCCATGTTCTACACTGCTGCCTATGCTGCGATGAACGTGGGAGCGTTCGCCGTTGTCAGCCACTTTGCGAACGCGGGCGAAAAGTATGTCGCCATCGAAGATTACGCCGGCCTGGGCAGGCGGTCTCCGGCCCTGGCCGCGACCTTGACCTTTTTCCTGATGTCATTGATCGGCATTCCGATCACGGGCGGCTTCTTCGCGAAGTTCTACGTGCTGACCGCTGTGCTGCATTCGAATCTGGTCGGCCTGGCGATCATTCTGGTGCTGAATAGCGCCATCGGTGCCTATTATTACCTACGGATTATCGTAATGATGTACATGCGGGAGCCACGGGGCGAGGTCCCGGTTACGCCGGTGCCCACCACGGCAAAGCTCGCCATTGCAGTTTGCGTGCTGGCTACGCTTTACCTCGGAGTGCTGCCGGGCCGCGTGCTCGATTACGGCGCTCGGTCCGCCGGGCAACTTGTGCAGGTCACAGCGCCCACAGCTGCGGCGAGTGCTCTCGCGGCAGAAAAATAAATCGTGCAGGGGCGTGCGCGTTGATGGAATGTTGACCCGGTCTAAACCTCGCTCGTAGATTGGGTTTTGACCCGGCCAGTGAGCGCCGGCGGTGGAAAAGAACGTCTCCCGGTGATGATTGACAATCGCCGCCCGAGTCGGCATTATTAGCTACACGAGTTTTCCGGGAAGTTCATCCCGGGTAGGCCCGGAGGATTTATGGTTGAGTTTGTTCGCAAGGTTTGCAAGGACGAACAAGGGCAAGACATCGCTGAATACGCGGTCATGCTCGCGGTCATCCTGGTATTGGTGATCGGCACCGTGCGCCTGATCGGGACCAATGCCAACAACGCGTTCTCCACCGTGGCCAGTTCTCTACAGTAACCTCGGTTCCACGAGTTTTGGAAGACATCGGGATTTGCCTCTATGACACGATTTAGCAACTTCCGCTTTTTTAGCCGCCTTGGATTTCCATTCGCGGCGGAGGTGCAGAATCGGAGCCATTCAGCAGGGTAAGAAAACAGCTCAAGAGATTCCGCCAAAGCCGCGATAGAATCGCGGCTTTTGTTTTTGGCGGCAAATAGAAAGGTCATCGCCATGATCGTGAACATGTCCGACAGCGCCACCGAAGAACAGATCGACCACATCATTCAACGTATCCGCGAAGCCGGATTCCAGCCCCACGTCACCCGCGGCACCGAGCGCACCATCGTTGCGGCCGTCGGCAGCGGTGGGCGCCGCCATGAAATCGAGGCGCTTTCGGTCGCGCCCGGGGTGGACAACGTGGTCGCGATCGCCCAGCCCTTTAAGCTTGTCAGCCGTCAAACGCGGCCGCAACTTTCGGTCGTCGACGTCAGCGGCGTAAAGATCGGCGGGCCCGAAGTGGTCATCATTGCCGGTCCCTGTTCGGTGGAATCGCGCGAGCAATTGCTGGAGACCGCGCAAGGAGTGAAGCGCGCGGGCGCCACCATGCTGCGCGGCGGCGCCTACAAACCGCGCACCTCGCCGTATGAGTTCCAGGGCCTGGGAATTGAAGCGCTGAAGATTTTGCGCGAGGCTCGTGAACTCACGGGCCTCCCGGTTGTCACCGAGGTCATGAGTACCGAAGACGTGGATTTGATCTGCGAATACGCCGATATGCTGCAAGTGGGCGCACGCAACATGCAGAACTTTGCGCTGCTGCGAAGGCTGGCTACCGTCAAAAAGCCCATCCTGCTCAAGCGCGGCCCTTCGGCCACGGTGAAGGAGTGGCTGCTGGCGGCCGAATATCTGCTTTCTGGCGGGAACGATCAGGTCGCGCTTTGCGAACGCGGAATTAAGACCTTCGAAACCGCCACGCGCAATACGTTTGACCTTGCCGCCGTCGCTCTCGCCAAGGAACTCTCGCACCTGCCGGTGGTGGCCGACCCGTCGCATGGCACCGGCAAGCAGAGCCTGATTGCGGCGGTTTCACGCGCTGCCGTCGCCGTTGGAGCCGACGCCCTCATCATCGAGGTGCATCCTTGTCCGGAACGAGCCCTTTCCGACGGGCCCCAGTCTCTCGACCTCCCACAGTTCGAGCGCGTCATGCGCGGATTGAGCGCCCCACTGCGTCCCGTGCTGGTTTTGGACCAGAGTGCGGCCCCTGAGGGACGTGCCTCTTGAGCTGAAAGGTATTTATGAACCCAGCTCTAACTACTCCCCCGTGGCAAAGGTGCGGCGCGAATCTCCGGATCGGCCGAGCCTTGGCCGGTGGCTCTACTTGACGTCTCCGCACGCCGGCCCGAGGTATCTGGAGCTGAAGGTGAAGTTCATGTTCATGGTTTTACCGTTGGCATTCGTGACCGCTTGCATCTTTCCCTTGACGTTATCGGAACCGATCGCCTCCACCAGGAGAGTTCCATCCATCGACCCCTGCTCCTCACCTTTGCAGTGAATCTTCATTTCGAGCTTGCTGCTGGTGGAATTCAGAACGGTGTGGGTACATTCTTTGCGGTCGTCACTGAACGCCGATTGCTTTTCAAGTTTCTCTTTGGTGATGCATTCCTTGCGGACGTCGGTGCTTGCCCCGCCCTTCATCATGGCTTCCATGCGGGCGCGCTGCTCGGGAGACATCTTGGCCAGGGCGTCGGGAGGAATCGCGGGCATGGCGGGCATGCCGGTCATGGAATGAGTCACGGTCATTTCCCACAGACCCTCCTTGACGTTGAGCGGGGTGATCTTGTCGGCCGCGAACAGCGTTAGCGAGAAAACGACGATCGCGACAAGAATAAAGTTAGTTCGCATTAGGGCTCTCCCAGTGTTGTGTGCTCTCGTTCCGTCGAACAGCATTACATACCGCAGATTGCGGGGCAAATCAATTCGAAAGCAGGGGTGCCCCGCTCTTTTCGGTTCTGTAAGGGACGGGTATGAGCGCCATTCTCGCTGTGCAGCGCCAAGCTTTGCCAGCGGCGGACGGAATGTGTTACAAGCATCGAAACGACGGAGAGTGGAATGCCAGCTCGGGACTACGTTCTTTGGGAAGTAGATGTGCAGGCCGATTTCATGCTGCCGGGTGGCAAGCTCTACGTTCCCGGAGCCGAGAAACTTCTGCCCAATATCCGCAAGCTGACGGACGCTGCGCGGCGCGGCGAAGTGTTTCTGGTGTCGCATGGAGACTTTCATCCGGCCAACGACCCTGAGTTTGAGCACTTTCCGCCACACTGCTTGAAGGGAACGGCTGGGGCCGAACTGGTTCCGGAAGCGCTGACGGACAATTTTGTTCGGGTAGAAAACGATGTCAATGCAAAGTTGCCGGAAGATCTTTTCCAGTATCGGCAGATTGTCCTGGAGAAGCAGACGCTCGACATTTTTGAGTCTCACCATGTTGACCGTTTGCTGGAACGTTTAGGCGACGCTGCGGAATTTGTTGTGTTTGGAGTGGTAACAGAATACTGCGTCAGTTGCGCGGTTAAGGGCTTGCTGAAGCGAAGGCGGCGCGTGGCGGTCGTCCGTGACGCGATCGCAACCCTGGCCCCGGAAGTTGGGAACAGAACGCTGGCCGAATTCCAACGCTTGGGAGCGACGATCGTCACAACTAACGAAATCCTCCACAAGCTTGAAGCCGTTTCTCTATAAGTTCGACGATCCCTCAGGGGCTAAAGCCCGCGTATTCTCTCTGGACGGCATGGGTGAAGCCATGCCCTACCCAAACCCGATCTCAACGGGGGCTACTTGACTACAGCAGCATGCCGGCAATCGACGCCGACATCAGATTGGCCATGGTGCCGGCCAGCATGGCGCGAATGCCCAGTTTTGCCAGTTCTCCTCGTTTATTGGGAGCGAGCGCTCCGATACCGCCTAACTGAATTCCAATCGAGCTAAGATTGGCGAAACCGCAGAGCGCGAAGGTCGCGATGGTGAACGACCGCGGGTCGAGCATGGCCTTCTGCGGCCCAAGCATCGAAAATGCTACAAGCTCGTTCAACACCATGCGCGTGCCGAGAAGATTGCCGATGGCGGCGCAGTCATGCCACGGAATTCCAATGACCCACGCGACGGGGGCAAACAATACTCCGAATATCTGCTGCAGGCTGGAAGGAAACCAAGTGATTCCCAGCCAGCTATGAACGCCGCCGAGGATCCCGTTGGCCAAGGCGATCAGCGCCAGGAATGAAATCAGCATGGCGGCGATGTTGAGCGCGAGGCCTAACCCGTCAGTGGTGCCGCGCGCAATCGCGCCCAGCAGATTTTCACTCTTCTCGGCGCCCACTTCTTCCTCGCTCATGACGACACGGCCGGCGGTCTTCGGAACTTCCGTCTCAGGCACGAGCATTTTTGACATCAGAATGGTGCCGGGGGCGGTCATGATTACCGCGCTCAGAAGGTGTTTGGGTTCGATGCCGAAGGCAATATAGGCAGCCATGATGCCGCCGGAAACGTGGGCCATGCCGCTGGTCATCACGGTCATCAGTTCGGAACGAGTGAGGTCGGGAAGAAATGGGCGGATGGTCAGCGGAGCTTCCGTCTGGCCCATGAAAATACTCGCTGCCACGTTCAGCGACTCGGCGCCGCTGGCGCCCATGAAGCGCGTCATCACCTTGGCGGCGAGTTTGATGATGAATTGCATGATCCCGTAGTGATAGAGCACGGCGAAAAAGGCGGCGATAAAAATAACCGTTGGCAGGACCTGGAATGCGAAGAAGAATCCCATCGGCGAGCCTTTTGCACCGAGCGCGCCGAAAACAAATGAAGATCCTTCGAAGGCATAGCTCAGCAAGCGATTGACGGCATCTCCCGCCTTCTGGAAAAGCAGGCGTCCAATCTCAATCTTCAGGACGAAGATGGCGAACACAACTTGCAGGCCCAGGCCCCAAACAACCGTCTTCTTGTTGATCGCGCGACGGTTGGTGGAGAAGGCGTAGGCGAGGGCCAACATGGTGAGCAGACCGAGAATGCCAGTAAAACGTCCCATCGTTATCCCCTTGATGAATCAGTGTTCCCCTTTATAGATGGCGCGATGAACCAAGGACGGTTTGTGCGCGGGCGCGGCGTCGGCGATTTGATAGCTCTCATGCAGCAGCGTTTTTGCGCGCGCGGCCTGCTGGTCGGAGTGGCAGTGAATGGTGCAGAGCGGCTCGCTGGCCGAGACTTTATCGCCAATCTTTTTATGAACCACGATGCCTACGGCGGGATCGACCGAATCTTCTTTGCGTTCGCGGCCTCCGCCGAGGATGACGCAGGCGGTGCCGACCAGTTCGCAGGCGATGGCAGTCACATACCCGGCTCGAGGACTGGGCACGTCCACGCGGTGATCCGTGCCGGGCAGACGGGTCGGATCGTCGATCGCGCCGATGTCGCCTCCCTGCAACTCGACCATCTGGCGGAATCGCTCGAAGGCTTGGCCTGACGCAATGATCTGCGCGGAGAGTTGTTTGCCATGCGCGACCGTCTTGGACATGCCCCCGAGAAAGAACATCCAGGCTGCGAGTTCAAGGCAGAGCTGGCGCAGATCCTCGGGGCCGCCGCCGTGGAGTACCTCGATGCACTCCTGCACTTCGAGCGCGTTGCCCACCATGCGGCCAAGCGGTTGGTTCATATCGGTAATGAGCGCAACCATCCGCTTGCCCATGCGCTCGCCAGTTTCGACCATGAGTTCAGCGAGGAAAACGGCGTCTTCCTCTTTCTTCATGAACGCGCCGGAGCCGGTCTTCACGTCGAGCACGAGGGCGTCGGTGCCCTCTGCCAACTTCTTGCTCATGATCGAAGCGCAGATTAGGTACGGACTCTCGACCGTGCCGGTGACATCGCGCAATGCGTACAACTTGCGATCCGCGGGAGCGATCTTCTCGGTCTGCCCAATCATGGAGCACCC
>CABEDA010000006.1_pt1 | contig 12532 bp, 10 predicted proteins | sample 3422771 | NCBI WGS metagenome assembly CABEDA01 (sample SAMEA5534329, study PRJEB31848) | metagenome | biome: tundra; feature: field; material: soil | place: USA | collected 2013-05 | depth 0.15 m
ATCTGCTCCTTCAGAGCCTCGACCGACGGAAACTTGATCTCATCGCGCAGACGATCCAGGAAATGCAGTTCGACTTCCGTTTCCGCCGAAAGCGCGATGGGATGGAAATTCAGCAGGTGAGTTTCAATGGCAAAAGAATCGGCGCCGAACGTAGGCCGGTTGCCAACATTCGTAACCGAATCAAAACACTCCTCGCCGATTCGCGTACGAGTGATGTAGACGCCATCCTTGGGCACGAGTTCTTCATAGTGCGCCAGATTGATAGTCGGGACCGTGTATTTCGCCCCATATCCCCGACCTCGCCCTGCGGTGGAGAGAATGCTGAACGGGCGCGCCAGCAAATGACGTGCCCGGCTCACGCGGCCTTCAGAAAGCAGCTTGCGGATGTGGCTGCTCGAAACGTTTTCCCCGCGCAGGCGCATCTCGGAATAGTCGTGAACCTCAAATCCCATTTCCAGGCCGAACTCGCGCAGCAGTTCGATGTTTCCTGCCGCTTTGCGCCCGAAGTGGAAGTTGTAGCCTTCGTGAACTTCGTGGGCATGAAGGCGCTTTTTCAGAATTTCATGGGCGAACTGGTGCGGCGTCATCAGCGAAAGATCGCGCGAAAAGGGAAGCAGCACCACCGCGTCGATCCCGGTCGCTTCGAGCAGGCGCAATTTTTCCGGAAGCGGAGTCAGTAATTTCAGGTTTTGCTCGGGACGCAGAATGCGGGCGGGGTGTGGCTCAAAGGTGACCACCACCGATCGCACGTGAGTGGCTTGCGCCCGCCACACGATTTCGCCGATAACATTACGGTGCGCGCGGTGCACGCCGTCAAAGTTACCGACGCTCACGAGTGCGGGACCGAAGTCGCGCGGGATGTCGTCGAGTTTGTGAAAGACTTGCATCTCTATCCTGTTGAATTTGAAATACTTTACCGATAAGTCCTTATTATTCAAACACCTGGCGGAGGTTGATTCCTAAGTCTTTGATTTCAAAAGACCGCAGGGAGAGGGGTCTTAACTCACCTTCTCCCATGGTCTCGAAATCCAGTTTCGTCCCAACTCGCCAAACCACAACCTGCAGGATAACTAAATCTCAAACTCCAGCTTCATTCCATCAAACGCCAATCGTACTTCCGGCGGCAACGCGGCGTTGGTCGCCTCGTGCTCCAGGTCGTGGCAGATGTGCGTGAAAAATGTTCGCTTCGGTTTTAGTTCTGCCGCGATCTTCAGCGACTGTTCTACGGTGGAATGCGTGGGATGCGGCTTGTGGCGCAGCGCATCCAGAAAGAGAATGTCGAGGCCGCGCAGTTTCTCCAGCGTTTCGGCCGGGACCTCGCTGTGATCGGTCAGGTAAGCAGCCGATCCGAAACGGAAACCGATAATCGGAGTTTCGCCGTGGATTACCGTCACCGGCTCGAAGCGCGCGCCAAACAGTTCAACGGGGCCCTCGATGGGAAGCAGATCGACCAGCGGCAGTCCGCCAAACTTATACTCCGCTTCGAAAATATAGCGGAACATACTGCGCAGAAAATCGCATGCTCGCGGCGTCGCATAAAGGGGCAGCTTACCCGGCTTGTGACGATAGGTCAGCGGCCGCAGGTCGTCGATTCCGAGGATGTGGTCGGCGTGAGTGTGAGTGTAGAGGACGGCATCGAGGTGCGTGATCTCTTCGCGCAGCGCCTGCTCGCGAAAGTCGGGCGTGCTGTCGATCATGACATTGCGCCCGTTGTAGCTGATCATCACGGAAGGGCGAGTGCGCCGGTCGCGCGGATCCTGCGAACGGCAGACAGCGCAGTCGCAGCCGATGGTGGGAACTCCCATCGACGTGCCGCTGCCCAGTACCGTTAGAGTCGCCCGCATCAGCCGTTGGTTCCTGTAACTGGACCGGGCGTCTGCGGAGGCTTCGCCAGCGCGTTGGTGACTTCCACGTAGGCCATGCGCAGTTCATAGAGGCAGTTCTGCAGAAATCCCTGCTCCCTCGAAGTGAGATTGCCCTTGGTTTTCTCGGCGATCATGCCCAGGGTGTCGATGGTTTGCCGCGCGCCGATCAGATCGACTGCGGGCTGGCCGCCCCGTTCCTGCATCAGGCCGAGCTGCATCATGGCAGTCATGTAGAGCGAGGCCATGAAGCGCTCAAAGCTTACTTCGAGTTCCTTCGCCGAGTGTCCGCTCAGCTCGACTCGAGAATCCAGATCGCGCGACGACTGCCGGTAGGCATCGTGCTGCGCCTGTTGCTCGGAGGCGGTGGGCGGTTCAGGGACCGCCGATTCGGGTGCGGGAGCTGTGGGCGTGGGCACAGCTTCTGGGATTGTGGACACAGGCGCGGCCACGGTCGCCGCGACCGGAGTGGGCGCTTGTTCTTCCGCGGAATCGCGCAGTTCTCCGTCGGAGGTGAACAAGCGCCTGTCGCTTACTTTGAATTCGCTTTCTTCTCTTCGTTTTTGAGCCATAGGGTTTACCGTTCTTGGTTTCCTTCGTGTACCGGAGCCTGCCCTGAGCGAAGTCGAAGGGTGCCCTTTGTGGTGGCGCTCGGCCAATCGACCCACTACGTGAAATTCAGGCAAGCGGAAGCGCTGCCGGTTTCAGCTTCGCCGTGCCCGCGCGCAAATCTTTTCCCACGGCCTCGCGTCGCAGGTAACCGAGTGCGACCGGGCGATCTCCCTCCGCCAGCGGCAAAATCACGCTGCTGGTGATCTCGCCTACTTCCTTCTCCTCTTCTCCAGGAAAAATCTTCGCGCCCGGTTCGGGCAGCGTACCCTCGACCGCGAACGCGGTGAACTGCCGGTGCACGGCGCCGCGCGAGCGGATGCGCTCCACAATCTCTTGCCCGAGGTAACAGCCTTTGGTGAAATTCAAGGCGCGGGTTTGCCCGGTTTCCTGCGGCAAGTCGCGCTCGCGGATGTCCACGCCAAATTGCGGGATGCCGCGCGAGATGCGGAACAGATTCAGCGCAGCCGTGCCCGTCGGACGCGCACCCGCGTGGACCAGCGCGTTCCAAAGATCGGCTCTTTGTTCCGGGTTAATCCAGACCTGCCACGATTCGCGCGCTTCCTCGCCCGAATGCAGCAGCGTGACGGTTTTCTGTTGCCAGGTAACGTCGGCGAATTGTAAATGTGCGAGGGCGGGAACGGCGATACCGGCGCGTTCGAGAACCGCGCGCGCTTCGGGTCCAGTCAGGCCGAGCGCGGTCAGTTTGTCGCTGACGTCGGCGATCTCCACATCATCGGCGATGATGAAGTGATCGAACAGCTGCAGTATTTTGTCCCGCTGTGTGTGCTCCGTATCCACCAGCAACGAGGCGCCGCGCTGAAAGGCGTAGAGGTCCGCCTGAATGCGGCCCTGCGCGTTCAGCATAAAGGCATAGACGCCGTGGCCGGGGGCAAGATCGCGCACGTTGTTGGTGACCATACCGTTCAGCCAGCGGACGCGGTCGCCGCCGGTCACCGCGATCTTGGCGCGCCAATTCAGGTCATAGAGGCCGCAACCCGAGAGCAAGGACTGGAACTCGGCGCGAGTATCGCCGAAGTCGGATGCGGTGGCCGCGCCGCCGTGCTCAGTTGGATTCGCCCCGGGAAGTGTTGTGGAAGTCATAGGGTCAAACCTTGATTATAGCGAAGGGGCGTTCTCTGGACGGCAGAGGCCCCCGACGGTTTGAGCGATGAGGAGGGTTGTTCATCAAGAATCGGGAACGGCGGATGGCCGGGAAGATCTGGGAGGTTACGGGGAAAGTCGATGTTCGCCGCTCGGTCCCTAAAGGGGCGTTCTGTTTCGAACGGTTTGCGGTATCGCTAAAGCGATGCCCTGATACGACCCCGAGTTCTTCCGCAGCCTGCTCGGGTGTTTATGCGAAGCCGTCGGGTTGACTGACCGCGCCGATATGCGCCTGTTCATCGATAAACAGGCGGCCGGCGGTGAGCGCTTTGCGGTCAATTTCGAGCAGGCTGACTTTTTTCACTTTGTCTTCGAGCACGCTCATTGCGGTTCCGGGGGCCAGACATTCGGTTTCTTCCAGCAGCGCGCCCAGCATCACGATGTTGGTTGCCATGGTCGAACCGATTTTGTCGGCGATCTCGGAAGCCGGCATCGCGATTACCCGCACGTCGGGCGCGGTAAAGTCGGCGGGAACGCTGGCGCCGTTGTAGAGGATGATTCCGCCGCTCGGTACCTCGTGGGCAAACTTTCGCAGCGAAAACTCGTTCATGGCCACGAGCACATCGGCGTGCGAAATCAGGGGCGACCCGATCCGCTCCTTCGACAAGCAGACATGGCAGTGCGCGCTGCCCGAACGCATCTCCGGCCCATACGAGGGCAGCCAGCTCACTTCCAGTTCTTCGCGCATGCCCATTTCAATGAGGAGTTGCCCCAGAAGCAGCACGCCCTGTCCGCCAAAACCTGCGATCTTGATCTTGACATCTTTGAAATGGTGGGCATGTTTCGGCAGGGAAAGACCAGGGGCCCCCGCTTTCGCCGTGATCCCAAGGACGTCGGCCACGGGGCGCTGCGGCGGTTCAGTGCCTACAGGTATTACCGGCCGGCGGTCGCGGAAAACATTCAGCGGAAAGACTGGCATCATCTTATCGAGAACATAGCGCCGCGCTTCCACCGGTTCCTTGCCCATAATGGTCGGGCACGGGGACAGGATTTCGACAAACGAGAAGCCCGTGCCATCGCGCTGTATCTCGAGCGCCTTACGGATCGCCCGCCGCGCTTTCATGATGTTTTTGTTGTCGGAAAGCGCCACACGTTCGATGTAGGCCGGCGCTTCCAGTGTGGCGAGAAGTTCCGCCACGTGGATCGGGAAGCCTTCGTTCGACGGCCGCCGTCCCCAGGGCGAAGTGGTGCTCTTTTGCCCGACCAGGGTAGTGGGCGCCATCTGTCCACCCGTCATGCCGTAGATTCCGTTGTTCACGAAAAAGACCGTGATCTTCTCTCCGCGGTTGGCGGCATGCACAATCTCCGCCGTGCCAATGGCTGCCAGATCGCCGTCTCCCTGATAGGAAATAACGATTTTGTCGGGACAGGATCGTTTAATTCCCGTGGCGGTCGCGGGCGCACGGCCATGCGGCGCCTGCACATTCCCGACGTCAAAATAGTAGTAGGCAAATACCGAGCAACCCACCGGACTCACGAAGATCGTCTTGTCCTGCAGACCCAGTTCCTGCAACGCCTCGGCAATCAGCTTGTGAGCCACTCCGTGTCCGCAGCCGGGACAGTAGTGGGTCTGGTGCTTCAGTTCCGATTTGCGCTCGTACAGGTCGTAGAACAGCGGCGACTTGGAATGTACGGTTTCGTAGGCGTCTTTTTCGGGGCTGGCTTCGGGCTTGGGTTCGGACTTTACTTCAAGTTTTACATCGAACTTCGCTTCAGGATCTACCGCGCTGGTTCCTCGCTCGTTTGCCATTTTCGTTATCCTTTGCGAACCTGATACCCACGCCCTCGTCGATACTCAGCGCTCAAGAGAGTGTGCGTGCGAACTCGGTCGTCCCTCCGGGACTTGAATCATTTGTTCCGCTCTTCCCAGCGCTGAAGCGCTGGGCTAAGTTCGGTCGCCCCTCCGGGGCTCTTCAAGCCGTGCCCTTCCCGTTTCTTCAAACCGCCACCACTACTTCAGACCGCCACCATTACCTCAAACCGCCACCACCTTAAACCGCCACGGGCATGCGGGTGAACACTTGTTGGCGCAACTCTGCGATTGAGGGCACGTTGCCGCCTACCCGGCCGTAGAACTCCACCGGCACCTTGCCGTTCAGTGCCAGACGCACATCTTCCACCATTTGTCCGTTGCTTAATTCGACGACCAGAACCTTTTGCACCTTCGCCGCCGCTTCCACCAGAGCCTTCGTCGGATAGGGCCACAGAGTGATGGGGCGGAACAGCCCTGCTTTCACGCCTTCCTTGCGCAGCGCTTCGACGGTAGAAAGCAACACTCGAGACACGATGCCGTAGCCGACCAGCAGCACCTCGGCGTCCTCGGTGTGGTAGAGTTCCGAGCGCTGCTCGGTTTCCTGCGCACGGATGTACTTGGCTTCCATCCGGCGCTGGTGTTCTTCCAATTCATCGGTTTCGAGATAAATGGAGCTGAGCAGATTGGCCCGCGTCTCGGGGGTTCCCTTGACCGCCCAGGATTTTTCAGGCAGTTCCATCTCGCGATCTTTATCTGGAATTTCCAGATCGAGCGGTTCCATCATTTGCCCGACGAAACCGTCGGTCAGCACGACGGCCGGATTACGGTATTTGTCGGCGAGATCGAAGGCAAGCATGGTCAGGTCGGCCATTTCCTGTACCGAGGCGGGAGCCACTACGAGATTGCGATAGTTGCCGTGGCCGCCGCCCTTCACCATGGCGAAATAGTCGCTCTGTTCGGGAGCAATGTTGCCGAGGCCGGGTCCGCCGCGCATGACATCGACGATCACGCAGGGCAGTTCGGCGCCGGCCAGATAGGACATACCTTCCTGCATCAGGCTGAGGCCGGGCCCGGAAGATCCACTCATGACGCGGACCCCAGCCGCCGCTGCCCCATACACCATGTTGATGGCGGCGACTTCGCTCTCCGCTTGTAGAAACGTTCCGCCGACTTGGGGGAAGTAGAGCGCGGCGGACTCGGCGATTTCGCTGGCCGGAGTGATCGGATATCCATAGTACGCGCGACACCCAGCGAGGATAGCTGCCTTCACCACCGCTACGTTGCCTTTACAAAGCTGCCGCAAGTTCGCCTCCTTGCGCCGGCGCCTTGGCCTTCGCCTTGATGCGGTACACGGTGATCGCGCCCGGCTCCGGGCAGCAATAAAAGCAGATGCCGCAACCCGTGCAGTCCTGCCCGGTGTAGCGCACGGGATGAGCCCCGTACACGTTCAACGCGGTGGTCAGTTCCAGGCACTTCGGCGGACAGGACTCCACGCAGAGTCCGCATCCCTTGCATTCTTCGGTTTCGATTGTGACCTTACCGCGCGCTTGCACTGCCATGCCTCACCTCGCTGTCGTTCACCTCTTTGCCGTCAACTTTGCCGTCGACCTCGCCGCCACGGTTTCCCCGGCTAAAGGCCGTGCACCGGCTGAATTTGGAAACCGGCATCAGCCGCCACCAAAGGCCGTTGTAGCCACCTGGATGTCTCGCAGTATTCGTAAAGCTCTTCCCGAAACTTGGGGTGGGCAATGTCAATCAGCGCCTGCGCCCGTTCCCGGATGGTCTTGCCGTGCAGATACGCTACCCCGAATTCGGTGACCACGTAACGAATCAGTCCGCGCGAAGTAACCACTCCCGCGCCCGGGCTCAGCATGGGCACAATCCGCGAAATCCCGCCATTCTTCGCAGTCGAGGAGATGGCAATGATCGGTTTCCCACCCTTCGAACGGGAGGCTCCGCGAATGAAGTCCACCTGTCCGCCAATGCCGCTATAGAACTGGTTGCCAATCGAATCGGAACAGACCTGGCCGGTGAGATCAACCTGCAACGCCGAGTTGATCGCCACCATGTTGTCGTTGCGGGCAATCAATCCGGGATCGTTCGTGTAGGACGTGGGGTGGAATTCGAAAATCGGATTATTGTCCAGAAAACTAAACAAATGTTTCGAGCCCAGAGCAAATCCCAATATAATCTTCCGCGGCTTGAAGTTCTTGCGCGCACCCGTGAGCACGCCCGCTTCGATCAAAGGAATCACGCCATCGGAAACCAGTTCGCTGTGCACGGCGAGATCCTTGCGATCCATGAGCATCGGCAGCACGGCATCCGGGATTCCCCCGATGCCCGTCTGCAGCACCGCTCCGTCGTCAATCAAACCCGCGACGTTGCGGGCGATCGCCGTGTGCAAGTCGGTGATGTGCGGCGCCTTCATGGGACACAATGGACGAGAGGAATCCACCATGGCATCAAGATTGGTCACGTGGATGAAGCTGTCTCCGTAAGTGCGCGGCATTTGATCGTTGATCTGCGCCACCACGTACTTCGCGCATTTGGCTGCCGTCAGCGACGTATCCACTCCCACCCCGAAGCTGCAGAAGCCGTGCGAGTCTGGAGGAGAGAGTTCCAGCAAGGCCACATCCAGGGGCATGGCCCCGCTCTCGAACAGGTTTTCAATCTCACTCAGGTAGATGGGCGTATAGTCAGCCCGCCCTTCGTTGATGGCCTCGCGCACGTTGGCGCCGATGAACACGGCGTTATGCCGGAAGTGCCCCGCCATCTCCGGCGCCACATAAGGGGCCGCTCCCATCGTCAGCATGTGAACCACTTGCACGTCCTGCACAAAGGGCCCGCGGCGCATCAGTGCCTCGACCAGAGTCTCCGGTTCGGCGCACCCGGGCTGAATGTAAACCGTCATTCCCGATTTCACGCACTGGAGTGCCTCATCCGCCGTTTTCAACTTGCTCTTGTAATCAAGTTCCCACGACATCGACATTGTCTTGCCCTCGGGTCTGTGTTGCCCAGACCCCGCCAAGTCCGTACCGGACGTACCCCCAAGGCGCAACCCGTCGCCCTGCTGCCCGCGCACACGCCACCACTTTTGATTGAAAACCTTCTCCACCCCTAGGACCGTGACCGTGCGCAACCGGCATAGTGAGGTGCGTCACATCAGCTCCTATAGCTTAAGCTCCTGCAAATCAAGCCTTTACCAAGTGCCCGGGGCGGCCAAATATTCATGGATCGATTTCGCGGCGCGCCGTCCAGCACCCATAGCCAAAATCACCGTCGCACTTCCGGTGACGATGTCACCACCGGCGAAAACCCCTTTTCGCGAGGTGCGCTGGGTGGTCGGATCGGCTTCGATGTAGTTCCGCTTGTTCGTATTCAAACCCGGAGTCGTGCTCTGGACGATCGGATTAGCGCTCGTCCCGATCGCGATGACCGCCACGGCAAGGGGAATTTCGTATTCGGAGCCTTCAATCGGAACCGGACGCCGTCTGCCAGAAGCATCCGGTTCGCCCAGGGCCATCTTCTGGCAGCGGGCACCGGCCAACCAGCCCTTGCCGTCGTCGAGGAACTCGAGCGGAGCGGCCAGCACCTGAAACTCGATGCCTTCCTGCTGGGCGTGCTTCACTTCTTCCTTACGGGCGGGCATCTCCGCCTCGCTGCGGCGGTAGAGAATGAACGCCTTCCCCGCTCCCAGGCGCAACGCCGACCGGATCGCATCCAGCGCCGTGTTGCCGCCACCGATCACGGCCACATTCTTGCCGCGGAAATCCAGCATGGGCTCGTCGTACCTGGGGAACTCGTAGGCATGCATCAGGTTGATGCGCGTCAAGAATTCGTTTGCCGAATAGACGCCGTTTAGATGTTCGCCGGGAATGCCCATAAACTGCGGCAGCCCAGCGCCGGTGCCGATAAACACGGCATCGTAGCCTTCTTCTTCCATCAGTTCGTCGATGGTGACGGTGCGTCCCACGACTACGTCGGTTTCAAACTCCACGCCCATGGCGCGCATGTAATCGACTTGCTGACGGATGATCCCCTTTGGCAGGCGGAATTCTGGAATGCCATACACGAGCACGCCACCGATCTCGTGCAATGCCTCGAAAACGTGCACCTCGTGCCCCTTCTGCACCAGATCCCCCGCCGCCGTCAGGCCGGAGGGGCCGCTGCCCACGATGGCAACTTTCTTTCCCGTCGGCGGCGCCTTGGGCAGGTTGCTGATATCGAGGTGACGCTGTTCATAGTCGGCGACGAAGCGCTCCAAATATCCGATGCCCAGCGGCTGAACCTTCTTGCCCATCAAACAGCCGCCTTCGCAGTGGTCTTCTTGCGGACACACACGCCCGGTGATGGCGGGCAGCACGTTATCTTCGCGGATCTTGGCCGCCGCGCCCATGAAGTCGCCGGCGACGATCAACTGCACGAACTCTTTCACTTTGACGCCCACCGGACAGTCGATCATGCATACCGGCTTGGCGCACTCGAGGCAACGCGCCGCTTCCTGCCGCGCCAGTTCTTCGGAATAGCCCAGGTTCACTTCGGTGAAATTGGTGGCGCGCTCCAGCGGAGGCTGCTCCAACATGTGCTGCCGGGGCACCTTCATCCGCTCTTTCAGGGGAAGGGGATTCGCCGATTTCTGTTTAGGTGGCTGCTTCGTGGGTTCGGTCACCGGCCGTCTCCTTCGACCGCGCAGGCACCAGTCTGTCCGGCGTGAACCGTATCGAGTTGCGACTGGGTTTCGCGCTGAAATTCTTCCATCGATTTCTGCTCCGCCGCACGGTACATGGAATTGCGCTGCACGAGCACGGCGAAATCCACACGGTGGGCATCGAATTCGGGGCCGTCCACGCAGGCGAACTCGCTCTTGCCGTCGATCAGCACGCGGCAGCCTCCGCACATGCCGGTGCCGTCGATCATGATCGGATTCAGGCTGACGATGGTGCGGATGTGTTCTTTTCGCGTCATCTCCGCCACCGCCCTCATCATGGGGATGGGACCGATGGCCAGCACCAGGTCGATGCGCGTGCCGTTCTCGATCAACTGCCGCAGCTTGTCGGTGACGAAGCCCTTGTCGGCATAGCTTCCGTCATCGGTCGTGATCATGAGCGAATCGCTGACCTCGCGCAGTTCGCGTTCCAGAATGACCAGTTCCTTGTTGCGCGCGCCAACGATGGAGATGACGCGGTTGCCGGCGCGCTTCAGCGCCGCCGCCGTGGGATAAGTCATGGCCGTGCCTACGCCGCCGCCCATCACCACTACGGTACCGAAGTTCTGGATCTCCGACGGTTTTCCCAGCGGCCCAACCACATCCAGAATGCTGTCGCCCGTATTCAGCGAATTGAGAAGGTTGGTGGTTTTGCCGGCCGACTGCACCACAATGCGAATGGTGCCGCGCTCGGGATCGGAGTGTTCGATGGTGATCGGAATGCGTTCGCCCTGCTCGTACAGCCTCAGGATTACGAACTGCCCTGGTTTTTGTTTGCGTGCAATGCGTGGCGCCTCGATCACGAACCGCTTGATGCCGGGCGCAAGGAACTCCGCGTGCTGGATCTTGAACATGTTTCCCCACGGTTGCGTTACAGTCTATTGTCCTGAATGCGCGGGCCGCCGGCTGTGACATGCGTCACTTGTGAAGGGGAGTAAGATCACATTTCAGCCATCAGCCGTCAGCTATCAGCTATCAGCTTTCAGTTGTTGGCTTTTAGCTTTTGGCTCTTGGCTTTTGGCAAACACGACTCTGACTTGAGCTAAGCGAAGGGCCTGCTTTTCTACAGTGCGGCGAACAGCAGGTCCTTCGCTTCGCTCAGGATGACAAAGGTTAGGTGAGTTGAAGTCGAAGATCGGCTTTCACCACCAGTTGCCCAGGGCTGAAAGTCGAAAACTGATAGCTGATGGCTGACAGCTGACAGCGCTCATCATACCTTCAGCACGTGCTGCAGGCCCTTGACGGCTCGCATGTATTGGGCGCGTTCGAAGGCTCCCGGATCGGGGCAGTGGAGCTGGCTCATGCTGCCTTGCATCTGTTGCACAGACTCATATTCGTGAACCTGCATCCACTCCTGAACGCCTTGTTCGACATGACGAAGATGGCCGATTCCGTTGCTGATCAGAGCCGAGCACATCATAGTGACATCGGCGCCCACCATGAGCAGCTTGATTACGTCTTCGGCGCTGTGCACACCGCTGGTCGCTGCCATGCTGGCCTGGATGCGGCCATGAAGAATGCCGATCCACGTCAACGGCAGCCTTAACGCCTGCGGGGAACTGAGCAGCACGTTGGGGATAATCTCCAATTCTTCCAGGTCGATGTCGGGCTGGTAGAAGCGGTTGAACAGCACCAGGCCGTCGGCGCCTAACTGGTCGAACTGCTTGGCCACATGGGCGAAGTTGCTGAAGAATGGACTCAGCTTGACGGCCACCGGGATGTGCACCGCACCCTTTACTTCCCGAAGAATGTGGGTATAGATTTTCTCCGTCCCGGCGCCGGAGATGTCCATGTTGGTTGGGATGAAGTAGAGATTGCACTCGATGGCGTCGGCTCCGGCTTGCTCGATCTGGCGGGCAAACTTGGTCCAACCGCCCAGGGTCGCGCCGTTAAGGCTGGCGATGATCGGGATGTCCACCGCGGCTTTGGCCTTGCGAATGTGATCCAGATAGCCTTCGGGGCCGGTGTGGAATTCGCTGGAATGGGGAAAGTACGTGAGCGACTCGGCAAAGCTCTCGGTGCCGGCGTTGAGGTGGAGTTCAAGATCGAGAGCCTCCTTATGCAGTTGCTCCTCGAACAGGGAATAGAGCACGACGGCGGAGGCGCCGGCATCTTCGAGTTTGCGGATGCCGCTGATTTCCTGGGAGAGCGGGGAGGCGGAGACGACCAGCGGCGTGCGCAGTTGCATGCCGAGATACTTTGTGGTTAGGTCCATGATGTTTCCTCTTTGTTTGCTGTGTCGCTGTTTAGAGCAACTCCTACTTTTCGGTTTCTCCTGGCACTGCTGGAATCGCGGCCGGCTCCGGTTTACGCTGCGCCATGTATTCGTACAGGCGATAACGAGTGTCGGCATCTTCCTGCGCTTCCTGCCACAGCCGTTTGGCGTCTTCGGGCTTGCTCTTGAGCAGCATCTTGAAGCGCGTTTGCTGCAGGAAGTAG
>CABEDA010000008.1_pt1 | contig 12512 bp, 11 predicted proteins | sample 3422771 | NCBI WGS metagenome assembly CABEDA01 (sample SAMEA5534329, study PRJEB31848) | metagenome | biome: tundra; feature: field; material: soil | place: USA | collected 2013-05 | depth 0.15 m
GCGATGGCCCTTGCCGTGAACCGTGCAGCCGCGGACTCCGGCCAGCACGAATTCCTGCTTCTCGGGATCGCGCAGAAATAGGTTGATTTCGACGCAGCCGAGCGACGCCGCGACCTCATCCACAATACGCGGCACCAGTTCTTCAATGTCGAGAGTGGATGTGATTCGTTGCGCAAACTTCTGCAGACGTACCAGTTCGGCGAGCTTTTCCGCAGTTGTTTCAGGTGGAGGCGGACTGGTGAAGCCGAAATCGGTAAGCGGGCTGGTGGCCATGCGAAACCTTCCTCCCAGTCGATTTGTAACGCTCTGTAGGATGGTAAAAATCAGGTTTCGGATTCTCTTTTTGTTCGATTGGTGGTTGATTTCGGCGTTCGATTTGACGCCGGCTGCTTGAGCCGTTTGATTTCCTCCAGGCGTTCGCGAATCCGCTTTTCCACTCCTTCATTCGTCGGACGATAGTACACGCGGTTGCGGAGACTGTCGGGCAGGCACTGCATGTCGGCGACCTTATTTTCGGTGTCGTGGGCGTATTGATAGTCCTTGCCGTAGCCGAGGCCTTTCATCAGGCTGGTCGGGGCGTTGCGCAGGTGGAGCGGGACGGGCTCGGCAGCGGTTTGTTCTACATCCTGCTGAACCGCACCGTAGGCGGTGTAAAGCGCGTTCGATTTTGGCGCGACCGACAGATACACGACCGCTTGCGCGAGAGCCAGATTGCCTTCGGGCATGCCGATGAAATCGACGGCGTCGCGCGCGGCCATGCACAACGCGAGCGCGCTCGGTTCGGCTAGACCGATGTCTTCAACCGCCATGCGGACGACGCGGCGGGCGATGTAGAGCGGATCTTCTCCCGCTTCCAGCATGCGGGCGAGCCAGTAGAGGGCGGCGTCGGGATCGCTGTTGCGCACCGACTTGTGCAGCGCGGAGATGATGTTGTAATGTTCTTCGCCGCCTTTGTCGTAGAGCAGAACCCGCTTCTGGAGGGCTTCCTGAATGGTTTGTTCGGAAAGGGCATTCACTCCGGCCTGCTGCGCGAGCGCGGCGGCAACTTCGAGGACGTTGTAAGCGCCCCGGGCGTCGCCGCTCGAGTAGGCGGCAATCTTGCGAAGACTTTCGTCAGTGGCTTCGAGATGCATCTGGCCGAGGCCGCGTTCGGTATCGCTGAGCGCTCGGCGCAGAAGCACGACAATCTCATCTTCCGTCAACGGCTTCAGCACATAGACGCGGCAGCGCGAAAGCAGCGCGGAATTGATTTCGAAGGACGGATTTTCGGTGGTGGCGCCGATCAGGCGAATGCTGCCTTTCTCCACGTGCGGCAGAAAGGCGTCCTGCTGCGCTTTGTTGAAGCGGTGAATTTCGTCGACGAAGACGATGGTGCGCGTGCCGTACTGGCGGGCGCGGTCGGCGTCGCTCATGACCTGTTTGATTTCCTTGATGCCGGCGAGAACGGCGGAAAACTCAATGAAGTCCGCCTTGGTGATGCGGGCAATGATCTTGGCGAGGGTGGTCTTGCCCGTGCCCGGAGGTCCCCAGAAAATCATCGACGTCGGGTCGTCGCGCTCGATCTGCACGCGCAGCGGTTTGGCCGGCCCGACCAGGTGTTCCTGTCCTACGAATTCATCGAGCATGCGCGGGCGCATGCGATCGGCCAGGGGGCGCGCGCCGCGTGCGGACTCGTCTTGGTTCGGGATGGAAGCGAATAAGCTCATCGAAAAAGTAAAGAGTCAAATTGCAGAAGTAAGACCTCCGGGTATGAGTATGGGTTATTTCCGTCGCATGCGTCGAATCCTGAGATTTTACTTTTGCATTTTGACTTCTGACTTCTGACTTTTCGCCGCTTCGTACAACACAATGCTGGCGGCGACTCCGGCGTTCAGCGATTCGACTGGCGAGGCTTGCGGGATCGCCAGGGTTTCGTCCATTTCGCGCGCGATTTCACGGGATAGGCCGGCGCCTTCGTTGCCGATAAAGATCGCGAGCGGCAGAGTCCAGGAGATCTGGGGCAGCGGAGTTCCCTGATGGGACGAAGTTGCGAGCAGGCGAACGCCGCGCGCGCGCAGAAGCGGGATCAGTTCCGCGGAAGAGATCCGCAACCAAGGCAGGCGGAAGATCGAGCCCGCCGAACCGCGCAGAACTTTCGAGTTGTAAGGACTGACCGTTCCTTCGGTCAGAAAAATTCCGGCGGCGCCAAAGGCTTCGGCGGAGCGCAGAATCGTGCCCAGGTTGCCGGGATCCTGCAAGCCCGCTGCCACGACGAACGGGCCTTCGCTTGAGCGGTCGAGCAGTTGAGCGGCAGAAAGAGCCGGCAGTTTGAGCAGAGCCGCCACGCCCTGGGGCGCGTCGCTCGGCACGATCGAGTTGAAGAGCGCGTTCGGCAACACAAGGGTTTCGGTGCGAGCGCCGATCTGGGGCAGAAGTTTTTCGGCGAGAGGGCGGGCCGATTCGCTGAAGAATACGCTCTCCACATGCCGGCCGCTGCGCAAGGCTTCTTCGATCAGCTTGACGCCTTCGATGGCACACTCGCCCTGGGCGGTCACCTCGGCGCGGCGGAAGGCGAGCCGCAATTCCTTCAGCCTCGGGTTGTGGCGGCCGGCGACGGGGCGCAAACGGTCCGCTGGACTGTGAGTTCGCGCGGCCTTCGCGTCTTGCTTCATGGGTTGGTTCCAAGATCAGGATGTATGGTACATTTCATTGTTTGCACGGACAATGTCTATACCGACAATGTCATACGCCGACAATCGGGAAGGAACCAGAGTGCGCGCGGAAATCCTGAAAATTGATGCGGTAACGCCCGAAGCTTCGCTGATCAAGTACGCCGCCGAGCAGATTCAAGCCGGGCAGGTGCTGGGGATGCCGACCGATACGTTCTACGGTTTGGCGGCGGACCCGTTCAACCTGCGCGCGGTGGAGCGAGTCTATGAGATCAAGTCGCGTTTGCGGCACAAGCCGCTTTCGCTGCTGATCGAGAACGTGGACCAGGCGGAAGAATTTGCGGGTCCCTTGCCGGACGATTTCCACCTTCTGGCGCGGCGTTTCTGGCCGGGGCCGCTTACCATGATTGTGCCGGCGGCGTCGCATCTGCCGCTGAAGGTAACCGCGAACACGGCGAACGTAGCCCTGCGCGTGCCCGCGGCCGAGATTCCGCTGGCGGTGGTGCGGGCAGCGAAAATTCCGATCACGGCGACCTCCGCCAACCTGAGTGGCGCTAAGGAATGCACGACCGCCGAGGAGGTGCAGGAACAATTGAAAGGACGCATCTCGATGATCGTGGACGGCGGGAAGTCTCCGCGGACCATTTCGTCGACCATCGTGCACTTCAAGCAGGATGGTACCTGGCAGATTTTGCGCGAAGGCGCGATTCCCACCAAGGATATTATCGAAGCGTTATCGTGAATGAGGTCTCAGGTTTTAGGTCTTAGGAAAGACGCTCTATAAACTTGTTGACATCACAGGCAGGTGGGATTTGGATTTCCTGCGATCTGCGGTCTGTTCTCCCTTTTGAAACCTTGAAACCTGGCTCCAAATTGATGCGTCCCTGGCCGCTGTTGTTGCTGGCGGCGGGGGGAGCGCTGTTGCTGTTTTTCGGCGTTACCGGCTTGCGCATTGTGCACGCGGCCGCCGAAGCGCCCGCGAAAAAAGCGGATGTGATCGCTATTTTCGGAGCGGCCGAGTATGCGGGCCGTCCTTCGCCTGTGTACCGCGCGCGCCTCGATCACGCGTACGAACTGTTTCAGGAGGGAATGGCTCCGGTGGTGATCACGACCGGCGGGGCGGGACAGGACCCGGACTTCAGCGAGGGCGGCGTGGGGCGGGACTATCTTTTGCGGCGCGGGGTTCCGGAGCGGGCTCTGATCGCGGAGACGCAGGGCTCCGATACGGCGCAGTCGGCGGCGCGGGTCGCCAACATCATGCGCGCCAACGGCATGCACAGCTGCATTGCAGTGAGCGATGCGTATCATGTATTCCGCATTCGCGCCTTGCTGGAACACGAAGGCGTGCAAGTCGAGTTGGCGCCCAGGCCCGAGTCGCGTCCGCATCCGCTTTGGGAGCGATTCGAGGCGGTGATGCGCGAGGCGATGAGCTACCTGGTATGGAAGCTTGGGATGACTTAGAAGCCGCCGCTCGCAGCTTCTTCCTACCAACCCATCTTTTCTCGCAAGCTCGTGACATGCGCCACATGATGGCGTCCGTGCCAGGAGTAGAGGGCGAGAGTTTTTTCCAGCGACATCGGGCCGAGTTCAGGATGGCGGAAGGTACGTTTCCATTCCGCGTCGGTGAACTCGCGGAGCATCAGCATCCAGCGCTGGTGCAGGGAATCGAGCAAAGCGAGCGACACTTCGATGGGGGCGTGCTTGGCCTCGGGCAACTCGGCCCAGAGGTTCTCCATGTAGGGCTTGATGGTGGGCTCGTCTTCGGTGAGCGCGAGCTTGAACCGAATGTAAGAGTTCATGTGGCTGTCGGCGACGTGATGGGCCACCTGGCGCGGCGTCCAGCCACCATCGCGGTAGGGAGTATTCAGCTGCTGGTCGGAAAGTCCTCGGAGCGCGGCGCGCAAGCGCGCGGGAGTCTGCTCGATGTCGGCCAGGCATTGCTGCTTTTGTTCTGCGGTCAGTGGGCCACTGTAGGAAAATTTTCCGATCGGATAGCGCGGGTCAGACATGAATACTCCTCCGCGTGGGTAGATGATTTTGGAGCGAAAAGCGGTGCAGAAAAAACGACTAGCGCACCATGGCCAGGATGCGAACGGGGGCCTTGCCGGGTTTCTTGTTTTTTGCCGGGGCGACGATGATGAGCGAGCCGGTCGCAGGCAGAGAGGTGAAGCGCGCGGCTCCTTCGAGCACATAGCTGCCATGCAGCGCGAGTTGCCGCGCCAGGGTGCGGTCGGAAGTCAAATCCACAGGCGTATCGACAGCAAAGGCAAAGCCGATCGTGTAGCGAGCGTCGACGAGGAACAGAGCCGCGTCGCGAGCAATGGGAAACGGCGCGGTTGACAGATCATTCGTTGACAGAGCGTCGTGCGAGTCGGCGCGGCGGATGGCGACGACGGCCCCTTGCGGAATCGCACCGTGCTGCGCTTCCCAAACGGCGATATCGTCGAGAGAAATCTGGGGGCCGCTGTCGGGTGCTCGGTTCAAATCCACCACTACCAGCGGGGCGATCAGGCGATCCGGCGGAATCTGGCCCGCGGTCCAAGTCCCAGGAATCAGCGTGGCGGGCGCAATGATGCGGGTTCTCGACTCCGTGGCCGTGGCCTGAGGCGCCGCCGCGGTTTGCCCATCGGTCAGGTCCACCACGTGCGAATAGCGATCCGGCTGCTTCGGACCGGGGCGCCGGTCGGCGAACAGCAGAATGGCGAGAACCAGAGCGTAGGCGATGATGAAACTGCGGATTCGCATTCAAGTCCTGGCTGAAAATAGTTAAGACGTAAGTCTTGCCTCTATTGTTGCCCGCCGGCGTTACAACTTCAATCCTCCGGTGGACATGACCTGTCGGTCGCGTGAAATGGCCCCAGATTTCACCCCATGCCAATCAGTCGTATTCGACTACAAAACTTTGGTTTCCGATTCATCATTTCGGTCAAGACGCCCAAGCGTTAGAATACAGTCAACTCATCCATTAGTTCTCCAGGCCCATCGCAATCGCCGATTTCGATTCCGGCTGGGGCGCCCATGCCTGCTGGCAGGAACTGAGGATTCAGGAACCGAGGATTCAGAAGTAGAGGATCAATGTTCGGCCACGAAGAAAAAGTTTCCACGCTCCGGCTCACCGCCGTGCAGTACGTTGTGCTGTTCATTTTTCTTCTGTTGGCGTACCGGCTGTGGCTGCTGCAGGTGATGCAGAGCAGCGACTACGCTTTGTTGGCGGAGAAGAACCGCGTGCGCAATGTGCCGATTCTGGCGCCGCGCGGCAAGATCCTGGATCGCGAAGGCCGCATCATCGTCGATAACTACCCCTCGTTTTCCGCGCTGCTGCTGCGCGATTCCTCGCGCGATCTTGTGGCCGATGCGGATCTGATCGCCCAAGGCTTGCACTTGAATGCCGACGAAGTGCGGTTGCGCATCAAGTGCACCGCGTGGATGCCGCAGTACCAGCCGATCTTCCTGAAGGAAGACATCACACCCGACGAACTGGCCTTCATCGAGGCGCACAAGAACGAGCTGCCGGAACTGGAAACCATCATGGCGCACCGGCGCTTGTATCCGCGCAACGGCTTCATGGCGCACCTGATCGGTTATGTCGGCGAAGTGACCGAGGACATGCTCAACCAGCCGCAGTTCGAGCTCTACAACCCCGGCGACGTTGTGGGCGTGAGTGGAGTGGAGAAGCAATACAACAGCATCCTGATGGGCAAAAACGGATTCCGGCGTGCGATCGTCAACAGCCACGGGCGCGAAGTTGGGCGGCTCGACGAAACCCCCGCCGAACCCGGCAAGCAGCTGAAGCTGACCGTGGACCTGGATTTGCAGATCGCGGCAGAAGAGGCCATCGAAGGCAAGAACGGCGCGATTGTGGCCATGGATCCGCACACCGGAGAAATTCTGGCCATGGTGAGCCGTCCGACTTTCGATCCCAACGATTTCAGGATGAGGATTTCACGGGACGAGTGGAACAAGCTGATCGACGATCCCGACAAGCCGCTGCTGAACAAGGCGATTCAGGCCCAGCTCGCGCCCGGCTCGACGTTCAAGGTCATTATGGCGACCGCCGGCTGGCAGGAAGGGATTGCCCAGACCCTCCATGTGCACTGCAACGGGGGCGCCACGTTCTATGGCCGGCGCTTCGGATGCTGGGTGAAAAGCGGCCACGGCGAGGTCGAGATCACGAAAGCGATCTACCAGTCCTGCGATGTTTTCTTTTACACGTTGGCGGAAAAACTCGGCATCGACCGCATCGCAAAATACGCGACTGCGTTTGGGCTCGGGCAGAAGACCGGAATCGACCTGCCCAACGAAGTGACCGGGGTGATGCCCTCGGAAGAATGGAAGATACGCAATTTCAAGCAGAAGTGGTTTGCCGGGGAAACGATTTCCGTGGGCATCGGCCAGGGTGCGGTGGCGATCACTCCCGTGCAACTGATGCGTGCCGTGGGCGCCATCTCGATGGGTGGCCGCATGGTGGTCCCGCACGTAATCAATCCGACGAACCTGCCGCCGGGGTTCGTTGAGACCACGCACTATACGGAAGTGAAAGAGGTTCCGATTGACCCGACGGGATGGAACACAATTACCGACGCGTTGAGCCGGGTGCTGTTGCCGGAAGGCACGGCTCCGTCGGCACATATTCCGGGAATCGATATCGCCGGCAAGACTGGGTCGGCGCAGATTGTTTCGCTCGCCTTGCGCGCGAAGCACCAGAACAGCTCGGAGTTCGCTCAGAACGGATGGTTCGTGGGATTCACGCCTCGTCGCAATCCCGACATCATCGTGTGTGTGCTGTTCGAAGGCGGCGAGCACGGGAAACTGGCGGCGCGGTTGGCGACCCAGGTCATCAAGGCTTACGTGGATAAACAGCGGCGGCAGCCTACGAAGATGGCGGCAGGCTCGGGCAAGGTGGAAATCGGCAGCCTGTGGACCGATCCCGGCGGAGCTGACGAAGACGGCACGAAGGACGGTGCGAACAGGAACGAAGACCGTCTGCAGGGAGGCCGCTTCCTCGTTGACGTCGCGCAAAAGAGAGTTCCGCTGGCAGTTGCCGCTCCTGGCGTGCGCTGACTGATAACTGACAACTGACAACGGACAACGGATAGCCAAGCCCCGCTCGTGATACGTTAACTCTGAAAATGAAGGCTGCTGCCCAACTGGCTCTCGACGCCGCATCTGTGCGCGGAGTGACTTATGCCGACGCGCGCACGGTGTCGACCCGCAACCGCTCGCTGACCACCAAGAACGGACGCGTTGGTCATGCCTCGGAGTCCGAGTCGCTGGGCATCGGCGTGCGCGTGATCGCGGAAGGCGCGTGGGGATTTGCCGCTTCCGCGGACTTGAGCCGCGCCGCGGTGGAAGCGGCAGCCGCCCGGGCGGTCGAAATTGCCCGGGCCTCGGCACGCGTGAAAAGGGAAGATGTAAGACTGGCTCCCGAACCCGCCGCGGTGGCGGAGTGGACGACTCCCTACAAAGTCGATCCGTTCACCACGTCGGTCGAGCAGAATCTGGATTTGTTGCTGAAGGTGGATGCGGAACTGCGGTCCGTCGCCGGCGTTACGCTCGCCGAAACCGGCATGAACTTTCAACGCGAAGAGGCGTGGTTTCTTTCTTCCGAAGGCGCTCGCATCCATCAGACAAAATATTCGACCGGCGCAGGATACGCCGCGTATGCGTTTGCCGGTTCGGAGATTCAGAAGCGGTCCTATCCGAACTCATTCGGCGGGCAATGGCAGAACCGCGGCTATGAACTGATCGAAGAAATGAAATTGGTGGAGAATGCCCGGCGCATCGCCGAAGAGGCCGTCGCGTTACACCATGCGGACCAATGCCCGGAAGGGACGGCGACTATTATTCTCGACACCTCGCAACTGGGCTTGCAGATTCACGAATCCATCGGGCATCCGATTGAACTGGATCGCGTGCTCGGCATGGAAGCAAATTTTGCGGGCACATCGTTTCTTACGCTCGAAAAACTGGGGAATCTGCGCTACGCGAGCGATTTGGTCAACGTCGTAGCCGACGCCCGTCAGGAGCACGGTCCGGGCCTCGGAACCTTCGCCTATGACGACGAAGGTGTAGCCGCGCAGTCGACGCCCATAATCACGAATGGCCGCTTCACCGGATATCTTAGTTCGCGCGAAACCGCTCACACCATCGGCGCCACGCGCTCCGGCGGAACGCTGCGCGCCGAGGGTTGGAACCGGCTGCCCATGATTCGCATGACCAACGTCAGCATTCTGCCCGGCGAGAAGCCGCTGAGTCTGGAACAGCTGATTGCCGCGACCGACGATGGCATCTACATGCAGACCAACAAGTCCTGGTCGATTGACGACAAGCGCTACAACTTTCAGTTCGGATGCGAAATTGCGTGGGAGATCAAGCACGGCAAGCGGGTGCGGATGCTGAAAAATCCTTCGTATTCCGGGATCACGACGGAGTTCTGGAACTCGATGGACGCGATCTGCTCGCGCGACGAGTGGACGCTGTGGGGAACTCCGAATTGCGGCAAGGGCCAGCCGCAGCAGGTCGTGGGCACGGGGCACGGGGCGAGTCCGGCGCGGTTCCGGAATATTCGCGTGGGTTCGGCGTATTCGTAGAGACGGGGCTTGCCCCGTCTTTGTGGCGCGGCGAGGGAGGCGCGGCAAGCCGCGTCTCTACGGGAAATTAGGAATGGTGACCAAAGAACAAGCCGCTGACATCTTCGACCGGATTCTCCGCTTCTCGTCTGCCGATGAGGTCGAGGCGATCTTTACTGGCTCGCGGTTCGCCCTGACTCGCTTCGCCAACAACGCCATTCATCAAAATGTCGAGGAAGAGAACTCCATCGTTTCGATCCGCACGAATTTTTCCGGTCGCACGGCGCGCGCCACCGCCAATCAGTTTGACGACGAGAGTTTGCGGCGGGCGGTTGTTGCTTCAGAGAATCTTGCGAAAGTGCAGGCGCCGGATCCGGACTTGTTACCCATGCCTACGGCGGAAGAGGCAAATTCCGGGGACGAATCCGCGGACAAGAGTGTCCGCGCCACACGGTTTTTTGAGCAGACGGCCGCGATTACTCCGGCCGATCGCGCCGAGGTGGTCAAGAGCATCGTGTCGGTTGCCGGCAAACACAAGCTGACGACGGCGGGCATCTATTCGACCTCGGAATCCGCCGAAGGAATCTTCAACTCGCGTGGATTAGCGAATTGGCACACGCAAACCATGGCGGAGATTTCCATCACCATGCTGGGCGAGGATTCTTCCGGCTGGCAGAAACTGAACTCGCCCGATGTGCGTAAGCTCGATCCTCGGTGGCTGGCGGAGACGGCGGCACGGAAGGCGGTCGAGTCGGCCCATCCGCGGGAGATTGCGCCGGGGAAGTACACGGTAATTCTTGAACCGGCCGCGGTGCTCGACATCGTTGGCTTCATGTTCTGGGACTACAGCGGCGTCGCGATTCTCGACCAACGCTCGTTCTTAAACGACCGGATCGGCACGCAACTATTCGGCGAGAACATCAACATCTGCGATGACGCGGCACATCCGCTGCAGGCAGGTTCGCCGTTCGATGGCGAGGGCATGCGACGCCAGCGCGTGCCACTGGTCGAGAACGGAGTAGTCAAGCGCGTGGTGTATGCGCGCGGTACGGCGCGGAAGATGAAGAATTCGGAGTACGCGGCCAAGGTCGGCCCCATCGAACCGACCGGGCATGGATTTCCGCTGCCCAATGAAATGGGCGAGATGCCCATGAACATCGTTTTCGGCGCGCCCGAGAATCCGCAGACCGTCGAGCAAATGATCGCCTCGACCGAGCGCGGCGTGCTGGTCACGCGCCTGTGGTACATCCGCGAAGTCGATCCGTACGAGAAGATCGTGACTGGCATGACGCGCGATGGGACATTCCTGGTGGAGAACGGCAAGATCCAGTGTGGTCTGCGCAATTTTCGCTTTAATCAAAGCCTGATTTCGATGCTGTCGAATGTTGATGCGATGAGCGCCCCGGTTCGCGCCGCTGGAGAAGAATCGTTCGACATGGTGGTACCGGCGATGAAGGTGAGGGAGTTTAACTTCACGGAGGCGACAAAGTTCTGAGCAGAGAGCATTCAGCACTCAGCATTCAGCACTCAGTTCTCCCGCCGATCCGCCTCGACCTTCTTGATGAGGCCGGCCAGCATTCTCTTGACCTCAACTGTGGACTGGTCGAGCTTTTCGTACTGTTCGCCAGGAAGGAACCCCAAGTCCTTGGCGAGCAGGAAGTGGTACTCAAGTTCGCTCGCCGATCCGGCGGCGATCTGCAGGAATCGTTGGAACTCGGCATTGCTGCCTTTGCCGCATCCCTCTGCAATATTGGCCGCAATCGAAGCCGAACATCGCCGAATCTGACTGATGAGGCCATAGATCTCTTGCTTAGGAAACTCCGCAGTACCCCGATAACTGGCTAGCGTAAGTGAGTGCGCTTTCTGCCAAACCATCAAATCCCTAAAGTTCTTCATGGCTTATCTCCGAAGCAGACACTGACTGCTGAGTGCTGACTGCTGAGTGCTGACTGCTGAATGCTATCACCTCCCCTACGCCCCTAAGTCCCTGTACCACCGGCACTTCGCCGCGATTGTTCCATGACCTACGTAACTTTGCATTGCAGATGCTGGGGTGTAATCTCGGCCTGAAATGTGCACATTCTCAGTCGAGTGATGCACGGCGCAAACCGGAAGGAAGGTCGACGCAAACGTGTCTGAAACCGCCAAGGGAACGATTGCTGAAAGCAGCAAGAATCGACGGGGTTATATGGACGTGCAAGGCGCGCCGCGCTTTCCCATCAAACTGCCGGTGGCCTTGAAGTCGGCAGACGCCGGGTCTGGAGTCTGGGGAAAGTCGATCGAGACCGAGAACATTTCCGCCAACGGTGTGCTGTTCCGCATGGATGCCGATGTGCCTGTAGGTTCGGCTGTCGATTTTACGATTTCTCTCCCCGCCGATGTCGTCGGCGCGAAAGCCGACGTGCAGGTGGATTGCCGCGGACGAGTGGTACGCAGTTTTGAAGATGGTGGCCGCCGCGGAGTCGGCGTGGTCATTGATGAGTACCGTTTTGAGCGCCGGTAGTTTTGAGGTAGAGACGCGGCTTGCCGCGTCTCCCGGTCGGCGGCACGACGAGCGCGACAGCTAGTGCGCAACAGGTAGTACGCGAAAAGAGGAGTAATGGGTACCACTTCGGTCAGCATCGAGCCCGGCGATGGTTCTCAGCCGGACGACGGCAAAGGCACGATCCGCGTGATTGTGGCCGATACCCAGGCCATTTTCCGCGCCGGTTTGCGCAAGATCTTTGCTCTCGAGGACGACATCCGGGTCGTCGGCCAGGCCGAAAGCCTCGAACAAACCGTTGCTGCCATTCAAAAATTTTCCTCCGACGTTGTGATCTTCGAAGCGGCTCTGGCCCAGAATCCACTGGACGCGGTTTCCGATCTTCTCCGGCAAAATGCGAGCTGCCGCTTGGTGGTCGTGCTGCAGGAGTCGGACCAGGAGATGACGCTCGACTTGTTCCGGCGCGGCGCCCATGGCATCGTTTCCCGCGAAGTTGAACCGGAAATGCTGGTGGAATGCCTGCGCAAAGTCGCCCAGGGTGAGCCTTGGCTCGACAGTCGCGCGGTGGCCTGGGTGCTGGAAGCCTATCGCTCCCAAGGGCTGCGTCCGGCAGGGTCGCGTCCCAAAGTGTCGCTCACCCCCAAGGAGTCGCTCATCGTCTCCGGCGTTACCCAGGGGATGAAGAACAAAGAGATTGCCCTGCGCGTGGGCACCACCGAGCAGGTGGTCAAGAATTATCTCCGCAAGGTTTACGACAAGCTGGGAGTCGCCGACCGTCTGGAACTCGCGCTCTACTGCCTGAATCACCGCGTG